>Ga0196963_10001100_pt1 | contig 19745 bp, 11 predicted proteins | sample S1_5metaG_FD_148600 | JGI IMG/M metagenome (GOLD analysis project Ga0196963, IMG submission 148600) | Soil microbial communities from Anza Borrego desert, Southern California, United States - S1_5 | ecosystem: Environmental > Terrestrial > Soil > Desert | place: USA: California | collected... | reverse complement strand
TAAGCCTTATCGCATTCACTTTGATTTAATCTATTTTGATTTTACTAATGGCGAATTTAGTACAGGCGATACCAAGATTTCTTATAGTGTAGATGAATTATATTCTATTTTTAAAAAAGCTGTTAGGGATAATAAAGCTACAATTTCTATAAACCTTATACCTAGAATACTTTTAATACTGCCAATAACAGATCCAAAACTTGAAGTATTAGATAAATTAAAAATTTTAAATAAAGAATCAAAAGAAATTGCTAACGAAATAAAAAATATTAACTTTGAGTTAGGAAAAATAGAGTCTTTGATTAAAACTGTTCAGAAATCAGAGTTATATAATTATCAAGTAGCAACCTACGAAAAAGGATTGTTATTGCTAAAAAACTCTCAATCAAAAGCTATATTCATGCAATCATAATACTTTAAATATATTAAAGAGTATACACTATCTTTTTATTTGGAAGATGTTGAATATACAGTATTTAAAGAAAATAATACATTTTTATCTTGGGATACTAAATATCAATCTTTTAAAGAAGAATACAACTTGCTTCAAAACACAATTGCAGAATATAAAAAATTAAAAATATAATAAAAATACTTAAGTTTTATCTTATTAAAGATAACCATTTTTTTCACAACACGGGTGAATAGTTTCAGTACTATACATTTCTTGATTAAACTTCATGAATCTTGATTAATACGCTCACTTTTTGGCATTAGATAGGTGCTTAGCGACTAAATCGAAAGCGATCGCGATAATAGAATTAGGACGCTAGATTCGCTACAAATCAAGGCGTTTCTATCGCAATTTCATGGGTTTTTATGCTTAATTTTCAGTGTAGGAACTACATTTATGAACCCGAATAATCCTACCAGACCCCAGCGCCGTCGCTCATGGGCTGAACCTTACAAAATTAAAGTAGTTGAACCGTTAAGGATGACGACTCGCGAAGAACGAGTTCACGCGATCGCAGAAGCTGGATATAATACCTTCTTGCTTCGTTCTGAAGATGTCTACATCGACTTGCTCACAGATAGTGGCACCTCAGCCATGAGTGACTACCAGTGGGCGGGAATGATGCTAGGAGATGAAGCTTATGCAGGGAGCAAAAACTTTTATCACCTAGAGGCAGCGGTTCAACAGTATTACGGCTATCGTTACATCGTTCCCACTCACCAAGGACGGGGTGCTGAAAACATCCTGTCACAAATGCTGATTAAGCCAGGTGACTATGTTCCTGGCAATATGTACTTCACAACCACCCGCCTGCATCAGGAGTTGGCTGGAGGCACATTTATTGATGTGATTATTGATGAGGCGCATGATGCTACCTCACTACACCCCTTTAAAGGCAACGTCGATTTACAGAAGCTAGAAGACCTAATCAAGCAAGTAGGCGCAGAACGAATTCCTTATATTAGTTTGGCAGCGACCGTGAATATGGCAGGAGGACAGCCGATTGCCATGGAGAATCTCCGCACAGTTTACCAGATAGCTAAGCAATACAATATTCGCATCATTCTCGATGCCACTCGTGCTGTTGAAAATGCTTACTTTATCCAGCAGCGAGAAACAGGTTACGCCAATAAACCTGTAACCAGTATCTTACGGGAACTCTGCTCCTATACCGATGGCTGTACGATGAGCGGTAAAAAAGATGCCTTGGTAAATATTGGGGGTTGGTTAGCCCTGAATGAGACTTCTCTTTATGAAGAAGCGTGCAACCGAATTGTCATTTACGAAGGATTGCATACTTATGGCGGTATGGCTGGACGGGATATGGAAGCAATGGCACGCGGCATTGAAGAGTCAGTGCAAGATGATCATATTCATGCGCGTGTAGGACAGGTGGAATACTTAGGGGAAAAACTTCTCGATTGGGGAATGCCCATAGTCGTGCCGATTGGCGGTCATGCTGTTTACTTAGATGCTAAGCGCTTCTTTCCTCACATCCCTCAAGATGAATTTCCAGCGCAACGATTAGCCGCTGAATTGTATTTAGAAGCAGGAATTCGGGCGATGGAACGGGGGATTGTTTCCGCCGGACGAAATCAGGAAACCGGGGACAACTACTATCCGCAGTTAGAATTGGTACGTTTAACCATTCCCCGTCGAGTTTACACACAAGCTCATATGGATGCTACCGCAGAAGCGGTTGAGGAGGTCTATTATAATCGCGAACAAGTGCGCGGCTTAAAGATGGTTTATGAGCCGAAGTATCTTCGCTTTTTCCAAGCCCGGTTTGAACTGGTGTAATCCTCTGTTATCAATTTGAGTAAAGAATAAATGCTGAGCCTTTTTTCAAGTGATTCTCTCACGCCAAATCATAGCTGCGTAACAAGGCTCAGCATTTCAAATATTCTTTTCCTAGGGTTTTAGTTTAATTCAGGTAATTTATAATCCCAATAGTTATCTTTTACCACCCACATAAAAATCTTTCTATTTTTCAGGACAGCATCTTGATGAAAGCAAAAACCCGCTTGATAAGCTTTTTTAAATCTTTCTTCTAAAATTTGTTTTTCTGTTAATTTTGATTCAGTTTGATTACTTATGTTATCAGTGGTAAGTTCTTTAAAAGATACAACCTTAAGTAAAGCTTTAAAATCATTCTTCCAAGAAATTAGCAAATTTTTTAATCGAAATTTAAGCCAATTATTTCCCTTGGCTCTAATTTCTGAATAAGAATCACAAACACCTTGATAATAGAAACGTTTGTCAAAGTAATCATAAGTCATTCTTGCCGCCGATATTCTATGGAAAATTAATGCTTGGGGTTGATAAATTGTTTTATATTTCAATTTTTTTATTTTTATCGTCAGTCCAGTTTCTCCATCTCCTTGAAAACATTGCAAATTCTGAGAAATACAATCAGGATGAAATCCACCTAGCTCAAACAATTTTTCTTTGCGAATTGAAAAATTTAAACCCCAGACAAAATTAGGATCTATTTCAAAAACTTGCTCACCAAAATCTAATAGGCTCAAATAACTACAATATTTTCCACGAGAATGTTTTTGCCAAAACCACTCTAGCCATTCTGGTGGTTCGCTTTCATACTTCGGTAAATTTCGACCGCCCACAAGTTGAACGGCAGGATCAGAAAAAGAATTTTCAATAGCCTCTAACCAATGACTGTCTGCATCAATATCATCATCAATATAAACAAGAATATCTCCTTTCGATTCCACGGCACCTCGATGCCGTCCAGATAATAGTCCAGGAACGGGTTCATAGATGTAACGAATGTTATGATGCTGATGAGAAGATATAAAATTTTCTGATACAATTTTAGTATTGTCAGTCGATCCGTTATCTACAATTAAAACCTCGAATTTATTGACTGGAAATTCTTGTTTAACAAGAGAATCGAGAGTTAACTTTAGCGAATCGCCTCTATTAAAGGTCGGTATAATAATTGAAAGCATTTTTTCTCCTATTTTTTAAATCTTATTAATGTTAGGTAATTTCACTATTCGTCAAGACAAAATTCACTTGTTATATCTCTTCAATTAGTTGAAAATAATAGATGTTTTGCATGCCTAGTAATCTCGGATTTTTGACCGCAGATGAAAGCAGATAAAAGAGAGATTGCGCGATTAGGTAAGAATAGTTTTTCGATTCATGCAGCAGATCTAAGGAATACCTTGCCCTAAGCATAGAATTTTGGGAGGATAAAAATCTAGTCTGCACTAGCGGGTAAATCAACCTTTTTTCTGAGTCTCTCCATGTCTTCTGGTCATAAACTGCGACAAATTCTTGAGCAACCAGGTATTCTGGTGCTTCCAGGCATCTATGACTGCCTGAGTGCAAAAATTGCTGAACAAGTCGGCTTTGAGGTGGTATTTACCAGCGGCTTTGGCATTTCTGCTTCTACTCTGGGGCGTCCAGACTACGGGTTTATCACTGCCACAGAAATGCTCTACAGTGTTGGACGCATGGCTCAGTCAATCAGTATTCCCTTAGTTGCAGACTTAGATACAGGGTATGGCAATCCCTTAAATGTGATCCGCACGGTAACCGATGCAGTGAACTTGGGTGTAGCTGGGGTGATTCTGGAAGATCAAGAATGGCCTAAAAGGTGCGGTCATTATGAGGGTAAGCGCGTTATCCCCATGGAAGAACAGGTGGAAAAGATTCGGGCGGCTGTGCAAGCGCGGGGTGAAAGTGGTTTAGTGATTATTGGTCGCACGGATGCTAGGGCACCTTTGGGGTTAGAGGCAGCGATCGCGCGAGGTAAAGCTTATTATGCAGCAGGGGCAGATATCATCTTTATTGAAGCCCCCCAGTCGGTTGAAGAATTAAGCGCGATCGCATCTGCATTGCCCAATGTCCCTTTATTCGCCAATATGATAGAAGGTGGCAAAACGCCTGAACTTTCGGGTGCCCAGTTACAACAGTTAGGTTTCAAAATCGCAGTGTTTCCCCTCTCTGGCTTGTTTGCTGCTACCCAAGCCATCACTGCTTGCTTTCAACATCTGAGAAGTCAAGGCACTACGGCTGGATTTAACGACTTAGTAAATTTCCCAGAGTTTGAGCAGCTAATTGATGTTCCTAAATATCGCCAGCTAGAGCAACAATTCGCTGTCAAAAAGGATAGTCAATAACATAATTATACATTGCATGTCTAGCCTATTCTGACTACTACCAGAAGATATATATACAAAAGTTTATCGAATTCTTAAAATTTTTTAAGCAAGTCTGTCGTCAAAGGCACTATTTATGAGTGTCAAGATCTGGCATGAATTGTAAATCTATCTAGAGTAGTGGAACAAACTTTTATGGTATCAACGCCTCCCTCCCAAGGTTCTTCATCGCAATATGAAGTGACTAATGCAGGAGAAAAAGTCGAGTCTCTGGTCATTGAAACTAAACCAGAAACTGATATTGATTTAGAATTTCTCTATACCAGAGATATAGAATTTCGCCAAGAAACGATTTATTTCATCGTTGTAGATAGATTTTATGACGGTGATCCGGATAATAGTGAAGGCCCTAACCCAGAACTTTATGACCCAGAAAGAAAAGATTGGGGCAAATACTGGGGAGGAGACTTACAAGGGGTTATTGATAAACTAGATTACCTAAAAAATCTAGGAGTTACAGCTATCTGGCTGACGCCATTATTCGAGCAAGTTGAAGCCTTATTTATCGAACAGGCTGCTATTCATGGCTACTGGACTAAAGATTTTAAGCGGATTAATCCGCGCTTTATTGGTAAGGATGAAGAACCCTCTCTCAACAAAACCCAAGAAACCAGAAATACCACCTTTGATCGGCTAGTTGCTGCGCTACATGAACGGAATATGAAACTGGTGTTGGACATTGTGTGTAATCACAGTAACCCAGATTTCAGCGGCAAAAAGGGTGAACTTTATGATGATGGTGTAAAAATTGCTGATTTTAATGATGATAAAGACAATTGGTATCACCACTACGGCGAAGTAACAAACTGGGAAGATGAGTGGCAAGTTCAAAATTGTGAACTATCCGGTTTAGCCACCTTTAACGAAAATAATATAGATTATAGAAATTACATCAAGTCTGCCATTAAACAATGGCTAGATCGCGGTGTTGATGCTTTGCGGGTAGATACAGTTAAGCACATGCCAATCTGGTTTTGGCAAGAATTTAACGCTGATATCTTAACCCATAAACCGGATGTCTTTATCTTTGGAGAATGGATTTTTAGCGACCCCAGAAGCGAGCTTTCGGTTGAGTTTGCTAATGAATCTGGCATGACCATTTTAGATTTTGGTCTTTGTTTAGCTATTCGTTCGGCGTTAGCGCAAGGGGCTGAAGCAGGGTTTCACCTAATCCAAGACGTTCTAGATTTAGATCATCGCTACTACCGGGCAACTGAGTTAATCACGTTTATTGATAACCATGATATGCCTCGCTTCCAAAGCTTAAATCCTGATCCGGATATGCTGCGGGTAGCGATCGCCTTCATTATGACCTGCCGAGGTATTCCCTGCATCTACTACGGTACAGAACAGTATCTCCACGACGATACCAACGGCGGTGATGATCCCTATAATCGCCCAATGATGACGCAGTGGGACAATGAATCACCCCTCTATCGAGACATCCGGTTACTCTCTGGTTTACGGCGATTAAATCCCGCCGTTTCCATGGGGGGTCACTGGCAAAAATATCTCACGCCAGATGTGTATTGCTACGTGCGCCGTTACCGGGATTCGCTCTTGTTTGTCGCCATAAATCGTGGAGAAGCGGTCAAAATAGAAGCCGTTGACACAGAATTACCAGACGGAGAGCATACCGATGTTTTAACGCGGCGCAAGTTTGAAGTAACAGAAGGTAAATTGTTTAACTTAGAACTAGGCGCACGGGATGTGATGGTAATTAGCCATGTAGGTGAACGCATTAAAGGGCAAACCATTGTGCGCGTGCAACTCAACGGCGTTAAAACACAGCCAGGAGAAATCGTTGTTGTGATGGGAGATTGTCCCGAATTAGGCCATTGGGATATCTCCAAGGCTTATCCTCTGGAATATATCAACACCAACACTTGGTTTGGAGAAATTCCCTTTAATGAAAGTGCAGGTAAGTTGATTACTTACAAATACGCTCTGTGGCGTCAAGGTCAATCACCCCTACGGGAAAATAACGTCGGTCGTCGTTGGGTGATTGCCAGCGAAGGAACTGTGAAATGGCGCGATCACTGGGCAACTGGGCGCGAATCCTAATCTTTGGCAAATTCCTAGTGTTGTTGACAACAAAAACACTAGGATTATGTCCGATTCATTAACTAAAGACATTCATCTCTGGTAGAGACGTTCCGGTGGAACGTCTCTACTAAATGTATAGATGTCCTAAACTATCTGTCCATCAAAACTGAAGCAGCCGCTTGAGTAAATTTTCTACCCATTCCGGGCGGTGATTCAGCTGGTAGCCTAATTCAAAGATGACTTTCTCTAAAAGATAGGCATCCAAAAGCACTTGCAGTTCAGCACTGGTTTTGGGTAAGAAAGAGTCTTGACTAGCAGTGTTGAGATAGCCCTTGAGAAACGACGCACTTACCCAGGTATACCAAAACTGTGCCCACTGCTCCATCAAAGGAGAATTATCAGCGCGGATCATGCCACTGTCTATCTCATTCTGGAGTCCTCTGTGAGCAGCATAATGGAAGGATTGCAGCATTCCGGCTACATCTCGCAGAGGCGATCGCTTCATGCGCCGTTCGCTCAAAGTACGACCGGGTTCTCCCTCAAAGTCAATAATCACGAAATCCTTACCCGTGTAAAGGACATGTCCTAAATGGTAGTTTCCGTGATAACGAGTACGCACCGCCGTAATCTTTTGATTCAGAATTAACTGGAAGCGTGCGAGGAACTCTGGCTGACGGTAGAGGACTGCTTGCGCTAGCTTCTGAGTTTCAGGAGAAAGCGTGTCCAGCCGCTTTGTCAATAACAAGAACACTTGTCCCGTTAAATTGCGCGAGGATTGATAAACCGAACGCTGGTAGAAGGACGAAAAAGGTTCTGGTGCAAAGTCAAGATTCTCTGAATCCGAAGCTAAAGCAATATGTAGATCAGCCGTACACTCACCCAACAGTTGAGCGAGGGCGAGGTAGGAACCAATCGTTTGAGACGGCAATTCAGGGATATCTGCTGCCTGTAACTCTAACAGATGCTCTGTGGGAACAGGTACCTCTGTAATTGTTCCTTGCTGCACTGTGACATGCTCGAAGTAATCACGCAAGGTATCAAGAGTATAGTCCCAGCTACTCCGGGCATCTTGAATAAACTCTTGCAACACTCCGAGGGTTATGGGAATTTTACCGCCTGCATACGCTTCACGATCAGCTTGCAAACGCCGATACTCTATCGTTCCAGCAATCGGTACAAAGTGTTGCCCCTGTTTTTTCTCACCGAGGAAGCGTCGAATTTCGATATCAGGATTAATGCCTGCTTCAACTTTGCGGAAGAGTTTGAGGCGCAGACGATTGCCATAAATTACAGAGGTTTTACTTTGTTCTCGTTGAGAAAAAACTGGATCTAGATGAGTTGCCTCGCCGTAAAGTTGAGAGAATAAATCACTCGTTGTGGCAACCAGTTCTCCTGCCATCCCCTGATAGGAGTGAGGGCGGGTATTCGGTCGGCGTGTGCTTTGGGTGATGGCATCTAACAGCAAGCTAACAAAGCTTTTATCCGCTGTCGCATCAAACAAAATCTCAACTTCGTTTTTCCCTGGAACCTGAAGACGAGTTACGACAACGCTGCTAGTTTCTGTCAACAGGTGCATGGCTGGCTCACCCTCTGCATAAGCTAGAGGCAGCAGGTAAGTTTGGGCTTCTCCTTGGGTATAGTCTACTTGCAACAAAATCAGCCTTGCCTCTGTGTCCTTATAGGGCACTGAGATCATTTCCGCAATTTGTACCGATTGAATGGTTCGGTCTTTACCTCCAAACCAGGGACGAGTGTAGAGATACTCCGACAGGATAGATTCCAGCGTTGCTTTTAAGTCGCGTTGGGAAAAAATATTCTGCCATTTGCCATTTACTACTAGCGTTGGCACTTGTACTTGCGGTTGAGGTACATGAGCCAAACTGGGTTGCAGTCTGAGCGTAAACCAATAAAATGCGTAGGGGCCAATGCTGAGGAAATAGGGCGATTCACTAATCGGGGGAAATTCAGTACGCCCAAAAATTTCTACGGGCACCATCCCTCTAAAGGGAGAGAGGTCTAGTTTAACGGTTTGGACAAAGCGAGACAAATTCGCCACGATCAGGATGTGTTCCCCATCGTAGGTGCGGGTGAAGGCAAGCACCTTGCGGTTATCTGGGTGCAAAAATTCAAAGCTGCCCCGACCCAATGTCTGGAACCGCTTACGGGTAGCAAGTAAGCGGCGCATGGAATACCAAAGGGAATTGGAATTTTCCCGTTGTGCTTCCACATTAACCGCTTCATAGTGGTATTCCGACTCAACGATTACGGGTAAATACAAGCGTTGCGGGTTAGTGCGGCTAAACCCAGCATTGCGGTCAGCACTCCATTGCATAGGGGTACGGACACCGTTGCGATCGCCTACATAAACGTTATCCCCCATGCCAATTTCATCGCCGTAATAGAGGACAGGCGTTCCAGGCAAAGACAACAACAAACTATTGAGCAACTCAATCTGACGGCGATCATTGCCTAACAAGGGGGCTAAGCGACGACGAATCCCTAAATTAACTCTCATATCCGGATCTTGAGCATAGACCCGATACATATAGTCCCGATCCTCATCCGTAACCATTTCTAGCGTCAGTTCATCGTGGTTACGCAGAAACAATCCCCACTGACAGTTATCCGGAATGGAAGGCGTTTGCTGAAGAATATCAATAATCGGGAAGCTATCCTCCATCCGCAGAGACATAAATAAACGCGGCATCAGGGGGAAATGGAAATTCATATGGCACTCATCCCCATTGCCATAATACTGAGCCGCATCTTCAGGCCATTGATTTGCCTCGGCTAGCAGCATCCGATTGGGAAATTTCTCGTCTACGTGGCTACGTAACTGCTTCAAAAATTCATGGGTTTCTGGTAAGTTCTCACAGTTTGTACCTTCCCGCTCATAGAGATACGGCACTGCATCCATGCGTAAACCATCTACCCCCATTTCTAACCAGAAATCCATAACGTCAAAAACTGCTTGACGTACCGCTGGATTGTCGTAGTTCAAATCTGGTTGATGAGAATAGAAGCGGTGCCAGTAGTAAGCTTTGGCAACTGAATCCCAAGCCCAGTTAGAGGTTTCAAAATCTTTGAAGATGATCCGCGCTTCTTGGTACTTTTCCGGGGTATCACTCCAGACGTAAAAATCTCGCTCCTGACTGCCTTTGGGTGCCCTGCGGGCGCGTTGAAACCAAGGATGCTGGTCAGAGGTATGGTTAACAATTAACTCGATAATGACTCGGATATCCCGCTGATGAGCGGCTTCCAAGAACTCTTTAAAATCTGCCAACGTGCCATAGATGGGGTTGACACTGGTGTAGTCGGCGATATCATAACCATCATCTCTCAGCGGGGAGGGAAAGAACGGCAGTATCCAGAGTGCGGTTACGCCTAATTCTTGGAGGTAATCTAGTTTTTCAGTCAGTCCCCGAAAGTCGCCAATTCCATCGCCATTGCTGTCAGCAAAGGCGCGAACAGGCACTTCGTAGATGATGGCGTTCTTAAACCATAGGGGATCTTCTTTCACAATCGAGTTTTGCATTGCCAGAGTTAGGAGTTCCGAGCTATGAGTATTATTTGTGGAGCAAGAATTTGGTTACTACAATAGCTGAGATGCTCATCTTGTCCATCTAACATAGGGATGAGCAGCGATCGCGTCGGGTCTGTTTGCAGAACCGGGTATTGTAGACTTTGAGGGCATTATTAGTTTCATTTAACCTCAGAATTTCTCTGAATTGCCCGCTTTGTAGCTATCTGCTATTTATTTCTATCTCCTTCCTTCAACTCCTAAAGCGTTGTCTCATTTTTGATAGCTCTTTCGGATGATGGCTTCCTATTAAAGATGCTTTAAAGGTTATGTAGGAATCAGCGTATGTATCTGTAAATAATTTGTCTATGACTTTTCAACGCGCTAGTGGTATTTTATTGCACCCAACCTCTTTGCCAGGTCGATTTGGGATTGGCGATCTGGGAAAATCCGCTTACGAGTTCGTGGATTTTTTAGAGAGAAGTGGTCAAAAATTATGGCAAATTTTGCCTTTAGGCCCCACTGGGTATGAGCATTCTCCCTATACCATGAACTTTAGTGCCTTTGCGGGAAATCCTCTCCTCATCAGCCTCGATTCTTTAGTAGAGGAAGGATTACTCACCCAGGATGAACTAACCCCGCTACCCGATAGCGCAGACTCCAATCTTAGTAAAGTCGATTTTAATCAAGTCATCCCCCATAAGCATAAATTTCTCAAAGCTGCTTATGAACGTTTTCAGAAATCTTTAGCTGAAAAACAGAATCCTGAATTTGAACAATTTTGTCGCGAGCAATCTTATTGGCTCGATGACTATGTTCTATTTATGGCATTATTAGATGCCAACTCTGGCAAAAGTTGGAATCATTGGGAAAGAGCGATCGCCACTAGAGAACCTGCTGCCCTGAAAGCGCAAGCAGAAGCTTTACAAGATAGCATCCTGTTCCACCAGTTCATGCAGTTTAAATTTTTTGAGCAGTGGAAACAGTTACGCACCTATGCCAATCAAAAAAACATCCAAATTGTTGGCGATGTTTCTATCTATGTTTGCCATAACAGTTCAGATGTTTGGGCAAATCCAGAAATTTTTAAGCTTGATCCTGAAACCTTTGAACCTGCCTATATAGCTGGGGTTCCACCCGATTATTTTAGTGCTACCGGGCAACTCTGGGGCAATCCGGTTTATAACTGGGAAGAACTGCAAAAAACCAATTTTGCTTGGTGGATCAAGCGATTTCAGGCAACTTTGCAGTATGTAGATATTGTTCGCGTTGACCATTTCCGAGGGTTTGAAGCCTATTGGCAAGTTCCAGCAGGAGAAGAAAATGCCATCAACGGCGAATGGCTAAAAGCACCGGGAGTAGAATTTTTTGAAACCTTGGGTAGCAGTCTTGGAAGCTTACCCATCATGGCAGAGGATTTAGGGATTATTACCCCAGAAGTTGAAGCCTTACGCGATCGCTTTGACTTCCCTGGGATGCGGATCTTGTTATTTGCCTTCAGTGAAGGTTCAGACAATCTGCACTTACCTCACAACTATGTCAGAAATAGTGTGGTTTATCCTGGCACTCACGATAACGATACAACTTTGGGCTGGTGGGAAAAAGCTTCTTCCCAAGAAAGACAATTCCTCGCAAAATACCTGGGTTATTCAGCGCCTGAAGAGATTAAAGAAATCAATTGGGTTCTCATCCGTACTGCTTTAGCTTCAGTTGCTGACTTGGCGATCATTCCCCTACAAGATATTTTAAGCTTGGATAATCGCGGGAGAATGAATGATCCGAGTGTCAATGCTGGGAACTGGCGCTGGCGGTATGAGAAGTCTGAAGCTTTAACTCCAGAATTAAGCGATCGCCTCTTAGATTTAACTCAACTCTACAGTCGGTAACTTCCCTACCTAGTAATTAAAAAAGCCCGCCTGTGCGGGCTTTTTTATGAGATTTCTTGCATGCGTCAAATTTTAGGGAATTAACCACAGATGGTTTAACTGATTTTTGCCAGCAATCTATGGTTTAATCCCCAGAACTTGTTAGGCTTCACTCATCAGTAAAGCCACCGGGAAATCTTTCAAGGCTTCCCCAATCGACAGGGTACCGTCACTGGAAACAGTCCCCTGAGTAATGACATTTTTCCATGCCGCTGCCATTCCAGTTGGCAATTTTACGGCAGTGTCATGCCAAACTTGTTGCCCTAGGGGGTATTCTCCTGGCTGAACCAAGCTAGTGAGGAGTCGCGGCGCGATCGTGACCGCTATTGTATTCTCATAGCGTCTAGCAAAAGCAACCACATGCTCCTTAAATTTACCAACAACCTCTAAGGGAAGGTAATCTCCATCCTGAAACACAGCAATGTTGTTTTTTCTTGCCTCAAGCACTTTAGTTACCAAGAAAAGTTTGATCCGTCCATCTTCCTTCCCTGAAAGCAACTCATCAATCAGTTTCGTGACATCTTGCTGAGCTTTCTGTTTGATATCTTTTAAAAATGATAGTCGCTGCTCAAAATCAACCGGACGACGATTATCAGGATCTACAAGGCTCAGATCCCACAATTCCGTTCCCTGATAAAAGTCAGGTACACCAGGAGTCGTCACTTTCAGCAGAATTTGAGACAGAGAGTTAAAAACTCCATAATCTGCGACAAACTTCTGGAACGGTAAAAACTTCTGCATAAACTGATTATCTTCTGAAGGATTCAGCACTTCCTCAACAAAAGCCAGAAATCCCTCTTCATACTCAGTATCAGGACGCAGCCAGGCAGTATGCAGTTTAGCCTCTCTAATCGCCTTGACTACATAGTCTTTCATCCGTTCTGTAAATTTTTCCATTTCACTTTCAGCAAACGGAAAAGCACCAATTAAGGCTTGATAGAAGAAGTATTCATCATTCTTATCCGGAATACTCCGACCATCATTCCGCTTACGCTTTTTATCCGCATTAATCTCACTCCAGGTTTTTACCTGTTGTTCCCATAAGTCAGGAATTTCTGAAATAACATTAATCCGTGCCCTGACATCTTCCCCCCGTTTAGTATCATGGGTAGCTGTGGCATTCATCTTATACGGCCACAGTTGATGCTGTCTCTGATTAAACTCATGGAATTCAGCAACCGTCACCCCAAATTGACTAGGGTTTCCCCCCACTTCATTCAATGACAGCAGGCGATTATACAGATACAAAAGGGTATCCTCAATCCCTTTAGCCATCAGAGGCCCCGTCAACTGCTGTAATCGCATCACAAAGTGACGTTGTAGCTCTTTCTGTTCTGTATTTACAGATTCTTCTTCTTCCAGAAGTAGTAATTTTTCGATGTAGTTCAATTCCTTTAGCAGCAGCGGTAAATGTTGCTTAACTTTGGCAATCACCTCCGTTACATATGCCCGATCTGATGCTCTCAACCCATCCTGATTGATGTAAGTTCGATAAACCGGGAAGACTATCAGAATTTCGGCTAAAGCTCTCTGGAGACCATGTTGAGTAAAATCAATTCCGGCTCTGGAATGATGCGATACTCTTTTTAGGAGGTGAGCAAGATTGTCTACATCTCCCGCCATATTTCGTTCTACAATCAGCCGTTTCTTATCTAAGAAAAGCTGCTCATAGGAAGTATACATGCCAGTTAGCCGCGAATAAATATCGCTCATTTTCTCTTTGCTGGCTATGCAACAAAATATGCCGTTGACATAGTTTAAAAATTCATAGCCGCTCGTTCCCTGAATCGGCCAATAATTAGGCAAGTCTTCTTTATGTTCCAGAATTTTTTCAACGGTAATGTAGATATCTCCCGTTTTTTCTCTCAGTCTTTCTAGGTAATTGGTAGGATCGTATAATCCATCAATATGGTCAATTCTTAAACCCGTTACCTTTCCTGACTCAACTAATTGACTAATTAGCTGATGAGTTCTCTGAAAAACTTTTAATTCCTCAACCTTGACAGAAATCAGTTCATTAACCGTAAAAAATCTACGGTAGTTCAGTTCTTCTGCACCGACCTTCCAAAAAGAAAGACGATAAAACTGTTCAGACAGGAAATTATCTAAATGATTAAAGCTTTCTGGCTTTCCTTTTTCTCCATTGAAAAACTCAATATTGTTATCAATGAAATCTTTAACCTCGGCATTTTGCTGATAAACTTCCCAAAGTAGCCCTTTAACAAAAGCGATTTGGTCATATCTTTCTTTACCTTTGGGTTCATCAGAGGTATTTTTCAGTAAGTAAAGAATGCCTAAAAGCTTAATAAAATCTGGATGATGCCTTCCAATTGATCGCGCTAACTTTCCAAGGTTATGAATGATAAATCTGGAATAAGATTCTATTTTGACAGGAAGGGTTAACCCATAGTAGTTGACACTTAACCCCTGTTGGTCATACTTAAGTTGAATCTCGCCATTGTCTAGACAGTCCCCATAAAAATTTCCCAACATGGGGGTAAGGACTCGCCCTTTTAGTGCTTCATAAGGGTGATTCCAGTCGATATCAAAAAAGTCGAAGAAGTCAGAATTAGTGCCATTTTCTAGCACATCCATCAGCATTTGGTTTTGGCTATCATACGCCATGTGGTTAGGCACAATATCCTGCAACCACCCCATGTCATGCTGTTGTACTTCATTCACTAGCGCCTCAAAATCTTCGACGCTTCCTAACTCAGGATTAATTTGATTTGGGTCAACAACATCATAACCATGAGTGCTTCCGGCTCTTGCCTTAAAAATGGGTGAAGCGTAAAGATCAGAAATACCTAGTTCAGCAAGATAAGCAATGATATTTTTTGCTGCATCAAAGCCAAAATCAGCATTAAACTGAATCCTATAAGTTGTTGTGGGAATCCGCATGATATTAATTTCTATCCTCAGTATTTCTTCCAGCTAGTACAAAGATTTTTAACTTAACCTTGAAGTGTGAAGATAAGCTACACACTTCAAAAGTTGTTACCGTTCGAGTAATTATCCAGCTATTTGGTAAACTGCCAAACTTTGAGGTTTGATAGTTAATGCTTTCCCTGCTTCTAGCGTTTCAGGTAAAGAAGAACCAGAACCTTGCCACTTAGTATCAGAAGAATCTAAAATCTTTTGCCAGTTACCATCGGGTAGATTAGCTGTAAAGTCTACCGCTTGTTGGTTGAAGTTCATAATACAGAAGATTTGATTGCCCTCATTCCAGCGGCGTAAGAACAAAATTTTATCAGCTTCGATGCTAGATACCTCTAAGCTGGTTTTATTGAGCTTTTTCAGAGCCGGAATTGAACGGCGCATCCGAATGAGTTCTTGATAAAACGCCCACAAAGCTTTGTGCTTCCCTGAGTTCTTTTGTTCCCAGTGCAGTTTGCATTGGTTAAAAGTCTCAGAACTCTGGGGATCTTGCATCTCACCTCGTCCTGCAAAAGCTTTGAATTCTTCTTGCTTACTCTTACGTATGGCTTCAATCAACTCTGCGTCTGAGTGACTGACAAAATAGAAGAATGGGGCTTCGTCTCCGTACTCTTCACCCATAAATACAAAAGGAATAAAGGGAGAGAGGAAAACTGCACCAGCAGCGAGTTTGAGTCCTTCTAAAGAAACCAGTTTAGACAGTCTCTCTGCCAAGATACGATTGCCGATTTGGTCATGAGTCTGAGAAAAGACAATAAATCGATATCCCGGTTCTTCTACCGAAGAACTGCCATGACGCCGCTTACGGTGAGGTGCATGTTGTCCGGAGTAAACAAAGCCTTCTCGAAAAGACTTTTCCAGGTGTTCTATTTTGCCGAAATCTTCGTAATATCGATCACTTTCCCCAGTTAATAGGGTGTGAATAGAATGGTGGAAATCATCGTTCCATTGGGCATCAATACCAAAACCTCCCTTCTCTTTCGGGCGAATCACTTTAACATCATTTAAGTCACTTTCCGCTGTGATATAAAGTTTTCTCCCTTGTTCTTGAGATAGGTTATCAACGATTTCTGCTAATTCCTCTAAAAAGTGTTGAGTTCCTAGATCATAAATGCCCTGAATTGCATCTAATCTCAAGCCATCGATATGATATTCTTGAAAGAAAAATAGGGCATTTTCTAAGCAGAAGTCACGAACGCCATCACTATATTTATCATCGAAGTTCATGGCTTCGCCCCAATCCCCCCGATATTTGTTGGTAAAGTAGGGGCCAAAATCTCTGAAGTAGTTTCCTTCAGGTCCAAGGTGGTTGTAGACAACATCCAGAATGACGGAAATGCCTTGTTGATGGCAGGCGTCAATTAATTTTTTAAACCCTTCAGGTCCTCCGTAGGAAGCTTGTACGGCAAAGGGATAGACGCCATCATAGCCCCAGTTGCGATCGCCTGGAAATTGAGCAACAGGCATAATTTCAATGGCGTTAATTCCCAATTCCTTTAATTCGCTGAGTCGGGGAATCATTGCCTCAAAGGTACCTTCTGGCGTGAAAGTCCCTACGTGTAATTCATAGATAATCATTTCCTCTAGAGGAACCCCAGACCACTCAGCATCAGTCCAGGCGAAATTGCTCAGATCTACAACTTGCGAAGGGCCATGAACACCTTGGGGTTGATATTTGGAGGCGGGATCGGGTCGCTCAAGGTTGCCTTCAAGCTGATAAAAATAAAGGGTGCCTGGCTCAATTCCTGAAGCCGTTACTTCCCAATAACCTTGCTCATTTTGTTGCATAGGAAGCAGGCGCTTTTCAGGAGAAACAATTTGTACGGCTACTTCTTTAAGCGTCGGTGCCCAAACAGTAAATTGACACTGGTTATTACCAAGATAATTAGAACCAACTTTCACTGTTAATTCTTCCTTGCTATATAGATGCGATACGAGTCGGCTAAGTGTAGTTGCTTAAAACCTTGCCTAGGATATCCGTATCTTTATGGGGATAAACCTGCCATAGGGGGTATTTATGCCGTATGTATCTAATACAACCAAGTGTCTAAAGGTTCTCTAGGGTCTGTCGGCAAACCTTTGAGGCAGGGTTGCTAATTGTCTTCAATCCCCAGTTGATCTGCGAAATCAGGCATCTAAAGTCTACAAGAAAGCTTTAATCAAGAAGTTGAGTGGTGAATACAAACCTTGTTACACACCTAATCCACTAACTCTAAGAGTTTTATAGGTGAATCTCTCAATAGAAAGACTCATGAAGGTTAATTAGGTATTAATATTCCTGTTATTTGCAGACTGAATGCTCAAACAAATCATGAAAAGATAAAGAATAGCGATCGCTAACCCGATGAAGTTGATTTTTGATATAGTCTCTAAATCTAGAATCATGATCTCCCTAGCAACAGGAATTAAAGAGATGTTCATCATTAGCTCTCCTTGAATACAGTATTTTCTAGGTTATTGATGTATAGCTATCAAGAAGTACCGGGGATGTTAACACACGTCCGCAAAGTTCCTACCATTTATTCTTGAAGTTATTATTAAAATCACAGCTTCTCCTTGCAAAAGCTTTATCTATACAGTTGTACATCCGACCAATTCAAAAATATGTAAACGTGTTTTTGAATTAGCTAGAATCAAGGATTGCAGTATAAGCATTGAGAGGGATCAGCATATTCTATACCGTCAGGAAAGAATTTTTCTTGTTGGTAATTACATTTTTGGCATTGATAAAATACTGACAGACTTAACTGAGTTGGTAACTGACAGTAAGCACACGGTAAACCTTTCCTAGTTCCCACTAAATTAAAACCTGGCGTAGAACACTGAGGACAAAGCTGATTAATTTTTTGAATCAAATCTAGAGTTGCCTTCTCTATATTCTTCATTCGGGTAGGGTTATACATTGCCCGCATATCCGTCTCTATATGAGCCTTACCATCGGTTGCGCTATTAATGATTAAACTTACAGCTTCAATTAATTTATCTTTTTCAGTGATTCCTTTAAATATTGGTTGTTTTGAAAAAGATGCCGCAGGCATGACAATTAAACCATGTTCAGGAAAACCAACTTTCTCAGCAAAAGCAAAGGCTTCGGAACAGCTAGATATTATTTGATGGCTATAATTCGTTTGAGTAGAAAGTTCTTCACCAACTACCTCTAATTGTTGTTCTTTATCGATAAGAATAATGAGTTCTCGATTACAAGGTAGAAAAGGAACATAAGGATGAGCAGTAAAAGACCCTTCACTAGCTATGGCAATATTTGCACTTGAAATTTCTAAAGCCTTTTGAGCTTTAAATTTGGCTGCATCCAGTTGCGTTCCTAATCGCTTAATTTCTCTAGTAAAAGTGCCAAACAGATCGGTATCTAAATCGGAAGGAACGACTACTTTTAAACCTAGTTCTCGTTCTACGATTGGCGAGATAACCTGCTCTTTTTTGTGCATAGTAGCTAAAACCGCTACTTTACCTCGAAATAGATCTAGCATTCGCTTTTAATTTTTGTTGTTGACACTTTTAATGATTAAGTAACCTAGCGAAAGAGAAAGAATTGCTATTGCTAAACCAATTAAATCTATACCTGAAGTTTTTTCTAAATCTAAGATAATAATTTTTCTAGCAACAGCAATCAAAGAGGTAACAATCACTAATTCTACTTGGATAACATGCTTTTTTAAGTAAGCAGTGATGTTTTCTAGGATTTCTAAAGCAATTAAGACATTTAAAAACAAACCAAATATTCTAAACAAGGTTTTACTAAAGGAATCATTTGTTGGTTCAAACAATACCTGTATCAAAAAAATACCTAAGTGCCAAATTGATACTAGGATAACTAGTATCATGGCGACAGAGAGAATTTTAGAAACAATCCCTTCAATTGCTTCTAATGAATGCAAGAAATTGTCATCACGAGTGAAATATTTGATTTCTTTTGATAGCCTTTTAAAAAACGACATAGTTGATAATCTAGCCTAAGAATTTGCCATTACTCAGCAGTAATGGCAAGTTGTGTGGAGGAGTGTGAGGAGGGAGGAACGAACATTTAAAACTTATTCATCGTTGTCGTGGGCAAAACGATGGTAAAGGAAATCTAATGCGTGGTTCCGCAATTTGTAGTATTCTGGGTCTTCCATGATGCGATCGCGCTGACGGGGACGAGGAAAAGGTATACTCAGCACTTCGCCAATCTTGGCATGAGGGCCATTGGTCATCATCACCAAGCGATCAGCTAAAAATAATGCTTCGTCGATGTCGTGGGTAATCATCAAAACTGTGCAGCGATTATCCTGCCAAATTTTTAATAGTTCTTCTTGCAATTCTTCTTTGGTAATCGCATCTAACGCCCCAAAAGGTTCGTCTAAAATTAACACTTGAGGGCGAATTGCCAAGGCGCGGGCGATGGAAACTCGCTGTTTCATCCCGCCAGAGATTTGGGTCGGTTTTTTGTCGGCAGCTTCAGTTAATCCCACCATTGCTAGGTGTTCGCGGGTAATTGCGACTTTCTCTGCCTGTGGCTTATCGGGGTAGACGGCGTTAACGGCTAGGTAAACGTTTTCAAAGGCGGTTTTCCAAGGTAATAAAGCGTAGTTCTGGAAAACGACCATGCGATCGGGTCCGGGTTTGGTAATCTGTTTAGAACCCACTCGTACTTCTCCTGTGCTGGGAGTGGCGAAACA
>Ga0196963_10001099_pt1 | contig 19748 bp, 15 predicted proteins | sample S1_5metaG_FD_148600 | JGI IMG/M metagenome (GOLD analysis project Ga0196963, IMG submission 148600) | Soil microbial communities from Anza Borrego desert, Southern California, United States - S1_5 | ecosystem: Environmental > Terrestrial > Soil > Desert | place: USA: California | collected... | reverse complement strand
CAGTCCCTGATCCCGCTCCGGCCCCGCCGTCGGACCCACTGCAGCCGGCGCTGAAACCGATGCCGGCTGCGGCGGACGCGCACCGGTCGCCGCGCCCGCCGCCGTCGACTCCACCGCCGCCCGCGCGCGCCGCCCGAACGACACCTGCAGCCGCCGCACCGCGATCTCCACGACGAGCACCGCGAGCGCCAACGCCATCAGCAGCGGCGCCAACGCCGCCAGATCGCCGGGGCTGGGCGGGTTGTCGTACAACCCGATCAGATCGTCGCGCATCACGCCGTCGCCGGTGCGCACGACGCCGGCCAGCACGGTCGCGCCGGGCGTGCGGCCGAAGCGCGGTTCGGCCTCCGGGGAGTACGGCAGGCGCAGCGGCGGCCCGATCACCGCGCTGCGGTCGATCTCGACGGCGGGGACGATCACGTGCTCGTCGTCGAGGGTGATGCGCGCCTCGTAGACGCCGTCATCGATCGCCGCGAAGTCGACGCTGGCCGCGGCGCCGATGCCGTCGTGCGCCAGCACCGCGCGCGGCGGCGCGGCCGGCCAACGCGCGCGTTGAGCCGGATCGAGCTCGAGCGTCAGGCGCACCGCGCGTCCGGCGCGCTCGGCGGTCAACGCGCCGGGAGAGCGCTCGTCGCCGCCGGCCGCCCAGCGCACGATGCCGGGGATCAGCGCGCCGTAGCCGGGCCAGTCGATCAGGCCGGAGGAATCCGGGTCATCGCAGTTGACGCACGCGGCGACCGCTCGCCCCGTGCCGATGCGCCACGTGGTCAGGGCGGGTGCGCGCGGATCGCCGGGCGCCAGCGCCAGGACGTTGGCGCGGTCGCGCGCGTAGGTCAGGTTGTAGCCGCCGACCACCGGCCACTCGCCGGCCAGCGCGTCGTTGGCGCCGAGCTCGGCCGCCAGGGGCGGCTGCGCCTGCAGGCGGACCGGATCGCCGACCCAGGCGCTGCGCGCGACCAGCACGGTCTCCTGCGCGAACAGCCGCGGCAGGTCGCCGACGTCGGCGGCGAAGGTGATGCGGCCGCCGCCGCGGCGCGCGACGTCCTTGAGGAAGTCGGCGTCGCTGTCGGCCTCGGTGCCCATCGCGACCACCGACGTGGTGATGCCGGCGGCGACGTAGTCGGCGAGCAGGCGCTGGTAGTCGCCGGGCTCCTCGGCGTCGTTGGCGTCGGCGAACAGCACCAGGTGGCGCGTGCCGCTGCCGACGTCGATCAGCTCCTTGCCGGCGGCGAGCAGCGCCTGGTAGACGTAGATGCCGCCGCCTTCGGAGCGGATGCCGCTGATCGCGTCGATCACCGCGTGCTTGTCCGCAAGCCGGGTCATCGGCACCACGACGTGCGGCGCCGAGTCGACGGCGTGCACCGCGACCTGGTCCTGCGCCGACAGCAGCTCGACGGCGGCGATCGCGCCCTCGTCGGCGAGCTCCATCTTGGTCCTCCCGTCCGGCACCTGCACGCCCATCGAGCCGGAGCGGTCCATGGTGATGGCCATGGCCACGGCGAGCTTCCGATGCTCGTCGCGCAGCTCCATGGTCACCGGCAGGACGCGCTCGACCGGGCTCTTGTGGTAGCCGCCGGCGCCGAACGAGCGGCGGCCGCCGGTCATCACCAGGCCGCCGCCGAGGTGCTCGACCCAGCGCGCGATCGCCTCCATCGACTTCAGCCCCAGCCGGTCGGCGGGCACCTGCTCGAGCACCAGCACCGAGCACGCCATCAGCTCGTCGAGCGTCACCGGTCCCTCGGCCTTGCTGACGACGGCGATGCCGGCCGCCGCGAGCGCGCGCGCGATGTTGCCGGGGCTGCCGTCGCCGCCGACGACCAGCGCGCGTTCGCCGCCGAGCACGCGCGTCGCCGCCTCGGCGCGATCGTTGAGCGGCATGCGGTCGATCTCCTCCGCCTGGATCGAGGCGAGGTCGAGGGCGCCGACCATCAGCGGCAGCATGCCCGACGCGGTCGCCAGGGCGCGCTGCGCCTCGGGCGGCAGGGTCGTGCCGGCGGCGGCGATCAACGGCGCGAGCACGTCGCGCGGATCCTCGCCGGCGAGGATCCGGTCGAGGATCGGCGCGACGCCGTCGGCGGCGAGCGCGCCGAGCGCGTCATCGATCACCGACGACGTCGGCGCGGCGATGCCCGCGGCGGCCGCCGCGCTCTCGATGAGCGCGCGCGTCCCCGGCGCCGCGGCGACCTCGCGCAGCCGCGCGATCAGCGCCGCGCGGCGGCGCTCCGAGCCGGGGGCGACCAGCTCGACGCGGTAGCGCACCAGCCCGGCCGCCGTCGGCCGGTCGGCGAAGGTCACGGTCTGCGCCGCTCCCGCGCCCAGGTCGATATCGCCGCTGGCGATGACGCGCTCGCCGCGCAACGCCCGCCACGCGCGGCGCTGCGGCCGATCCGCGACCAGACGCGCGGCGCCGATGAAGCTCTCGCCCAGGCGCAGGTCGCTCGGCAGCTCGACGTCGATCACCGCTGCGTCGGGCAGCGCCGCGCGCCGCTCGACCATGGCATCGATGCGCACGCGGCGTCCGGCCAGGCGCGCGGCGGCGTGCTCGGGATCGAAGCCGGTGGCCTCGCCATCCGAATGCACGACGACGCGCGCGCTGCGGCCGGGCGGGATGAGCGCCGCCGCGCGCTCGAGCCCCGCCGAGAGGTCGCTGCCCGAATCGCGCACCGCGTGGTCGGCCAGGCGTTCGACGCCGCTGCCCGCCGGCGCCTGCGCGACGAGCGCATCCTCGCCGACCAGCACCACCGCGAGGCGGTCGCCGCGGCGCCGCTGCTCGCCGGCCAGGCGCGCCAGCTCGTCCTGCTCGGCGCGCGCCGCGCCCATCGAGGCCGAGCGGTCGAGCACCAGGACGACGTCGCTGCCGCCGCGGCCCCACGCCAGCTCGGGCTGCATGGCCGCCGCGACCAGCGCGATCAGCGCCAGCGCACGCCACCAGCGGCCGTGGCCGCGGCGCGCCAGCCACCACCACGCGGCGGCGGCCGGCAGGGCGAGGGCGGCGGCCTCCGGGAGGATGAGGTGCAGCGTCGGCATTCAGCGCTCCTCGCGCGCGAACGCGTGCCAGGCGGCGAGCGCCGCCAAGGCGCAGGCGATGACCGGCAGCAGGTGCTCGAGCGTCGAGCGGCTGCGCTCGATGCGCGCTCCCGATCCGGACGCGACCTGGCGCGCGACCGTCTCGGCGGCGACCACGTCGCCGAGACGCGCGTCGAGGATGGTCGCGTTCAGCGTCGCCCAGTCGTCGACCGCCGGCTGGTCGGCCGTGGCCGGCAGGATCAGGCGATGGCTGCCGGCGTGCGCGAGTCCGGGCACCAGCACCGCGCCGTCGCCGTCGGCGACCAGGCGCGCGCGGGCGCCATCCGGCCCGGCGATCTCGAGCGCGTCGTAGCCAGGCGGCAGCACCACGGTCGTCGGCTGGCCCAGTGGGAGGTTCGGCTGATCGACGCCAGGCAGCGCGCGCCGCCGCGCGTGCACCAGGTTGGCGATCAGCGACGGCCAGCCCGGATGGCGGTCGATGGTCGAGGCCGGCAGCGCGCCCCACAGGTCGAACTCGCGCACCCGCGGCCGGCGACGCTCGGCGAGCAGCACGGCATCGCCGGCCGCGAGCAGCACGTCGCCGTCGACCGCGCCGAGCGCGCCGCCGGCCCACACCGCGCCGGTGAAGTCGACGTCGTCGAGCAGCGGATGCCCGGTGCGGGCGAGGAACGGCCCGAGCACCGGCTTCGCGTCCCCCGCGACCACGCGCAGCCGCCAGGCGCCGAGCGGCGCGGGCGCGTCCTCGGCGCCGATCACCAGGTGCGCCGCGCCGCGCGCGGTGGCGCCGTCCTCCCGCTCGTCCTCGACCACGGCATCCGGCACGGCGGCGAGCGCGCGCAGCACCGCCACGCGCCACGCCGCCTTGCCCGGCGCCGCCTCGACCCGCACGCGCACGACCCGGCGCGTCGGCTTGAGCACGCGCGCCGCGTCGTCGACGCGGTAGGCGTCGTCGCCGGTCAGCGCGACCTCGACCCAGCTCCCCGCGGCCAGCCCCGCCGGCGGCGCGAACAGCGCGAGCTGCGCCACGCCCGGCTCGAGGCGCAGCTCGCGCTCGGCCAGGACCAGTCCGCCGGCGTCGCGCAGCACCAGCGTGCGGCTGCGCGGCGCGCCGCCCTGCGCCAGCACGCGGACGGCGATGCGTTCGCCATCGCCGTCGAGGTGCCAGCGCGCGTCGACCAGGCCGCTGGTGGCGGCGGCGGCGCCGACCGCGATCAGCGCCACGTCGGCGTCGAGGCGCGCCGGCGCGCGATCGCTGACCAGCGTCAGCTCGGCGCCGTCGCGGGCGATCTGCCGCGCCAGCGCCACCGCCGGTTCGAGGTCGTGCCACGGCTCGGCGGCCTGCCAGCGCGCCAGCGCGGCGCGCGCGTCGCCCGGGCGCGCCGCGGGCCCGCACAGCAGGCGGGGCGTCGCGCCGCTGGTGATCAGCGTCGCGCGGTCGTCGCGGCCGAGGTCCTCCAGCACGCGGTCGAGCGCCGCGCGGGCGCGCACCGCCGCGGCGACGCCGTCGGCCGCGGTCGCCTGCATGCGCGCGCGCGCGTCGACGACCGCGACGACGTGACGCGCGTCGCGCCGGTCGCCGAGGTGCGGATCGCAGAGGAACCACGTCGCGGCCAGCGCGGCGACCAGCTCGGCGACCAGGCTCGCGGTGGCGACCAGACGGTGGCGTCGCCGGCCGGAGGCCATGGTCCGCGCCTGCGGCGCGAACAGGAACAGCGCCGTCACCGGCCGCGGCCGGAAGCGCCGGCGCCAGAGGTGGATGACGATGATCGCCGGGACGGCGGCCAGCGCGCACAGCCCCCACGGTTCGCCGAGGATCACGCCGCCCTCGCCGAGACCACGCCGCCGCGCGCCAGCGCGGCGAGCGCCGCCTCGAAGCCGTCCTCGGCGACCACCGCGACGACGCCGGTGCCGCGACCGGCGAGCGCGCGCTGCCATTCGCCCTGGTGGCGGGCGAAGCGCTCGCGGTACAGCGCGCACGCCGCCGCGTCGAGCACCAGGTCGGCGGCCCCGCCCTCGACGTCCTCGAGCCGCACCGCGCCCAGCGGCTGCGGATCGGCCTCGTCGCGGCACAGCACCTGGACCAGGCACAGCCGGCCGGCGCCGTGGCCGAGCGTGCGCGCGACGTGCGCGCCGCCGGCGGGGCACAGGCCGTCCGAGATCAGCACGCGTTCGGCGCCCGCGGCGAGCTGCGCCACCGGCTGCTCCAGGCCCGCGGCGCCGGCGGGCTTGAGCGCGCGCAGCTCCTCGCGCCACTGGCCCGCCAGGCGGCGCGGCGAGCCGGCGAACGACCAGAGGTGGGCGCGCGCTCCGTCGGCTTCGGCCAGGGTCGCGATCAGCGCGGCGATCGCTGTCGCCAGGCCCAGCTTCTCCGGCCGGATCGCCATGCTCATGGAGGCGTCGAGCAGGATCTCGACGCGCGGCGTGACCTCCACGCGATGCCGGCGCAGGACCAGCTGCTCGCTGCGCCCGTAGACGCCCCAGTCGAGATGGCGCAGGTCGTCGCCCGCCACGTACGGCCGATGGTCGTGGAACTCGAGGCTCGCGCCCGGGCCGGAGCCGAGGCGGTTGCCGGCGCCGTGGCGGCGCCGGCGCGGATCGACCGCCAGGCGCACCCGCCGCGCCGCGGCGGCCACCGCGTTGGCATCGAACTCAGGCATGGATGGACCGCCGCGGCGCGATCAGCCGTGAGCCTCGGGCTTCGGCCTTCGAGCCTCGGGCTTCGCGCTTCGCGCTTCGCGCTTCGAGCTTCGCGCTTCGCGCTTCGGGCTTCGCGCTTCGCGCTTCGGGCTTCGCGCTTCGCGCTTCGGGCTTCGCGCTTCGCGCTTCGGGCTTCGCGCTTCGCTCCCCGCGCAGGCGGAGCCGTGGCGGCGTCGCGTGGCGGCGATCCATCTAGCCCGCCCGCGGATTGCGCTCGTTGTCGCGCGCGACGATGCGCTGGGTGCGGATGCCGAGGCGGCTGGCTTCGAGCAGCAGCACGCCCGTGGCGCAGATGCCGACGACGCTCAGCAGCAGGTAGGTGCCCGACGACGATCCGAGATCGCGGTCGAAGAGCACCATGCCGCCGATCGGCGACAGCGCGGCGAACGCCGACGAGTCGACCAGCGAGCTGTCGATCAGCACCAGGGCGAGGAGTGGCACCAGCGCGATCACCGCCATCGCCAGGATGGTCATGCCGCGGCGCAGCGGCGGCGTCGGGAACAGGGCGCGCAGCGGGCCGCGGTAGAGCCGGTCGCAGATCACGAAGACGATCGCGGCGTAGCAGTAGAGCGCCCAGCCCTTGATGGCCGCCTCCTCGGCGATGCGGTAGCGTTCGATAGCCCGCGCGGTCGATTCCTCGATCAGCCAGCCCGCGCCGCAGATCGCCAGGCTCAGGCTGGCGAGCACCAGGTACGCCCAGCGTCCGCGCGCCGCGCCCGGTCCGAGCAGCCAGGTGAACGGCCGCAGCCAGCGGTTGGGCGCGGTGATCGCGCGCGCCTGGCGCGGGCTCAGCTCGAAGTCCTCGGACAGCGAGAACAGCCCCAGGCACATCGCCCACAGCATCCCGCCGAAGCCGAACACCGCGAGGAACTCGCCCAGCTCGTCGCCCGCGTCGATCCGGTCGGCGATCAGCACCCAGGCCAGCGCGTTCGCCCACAGCGCGTACCACAGCAGGCGCGGCCCGCCCGAGCGGTCAGCGGCGCGGAAGGTCAGCAGCGCGCTCGACAGCACGAGCATGGTCGCGACGAAAGCGGCCCAGCCGTTGAGGTAGGCGCCGACCGCCGCCCAGACCTCGGCCGTCCAGCGGCGCACGTCGACCTCGATGCCGATGCGGTGCAGGGTGTGGAGCGAGAAGAACATCGACGCCGTGCCCAGCCACAGCATCACCAGGCCGATGATCAGGATCACCGCCAGCAGCGCGCGCGTCGCCTTGTTGTTGCCCAGGCAGGCGCAGAACGCGGCCAGCGTCGAGGCGGCGATGCCGTGCAGCGGCACCAGCAGCAGGACGATGACGATGGTGCCGAGGTCCAGGCCGCGCAGCAGGTACGAGAGCAGCATGAACGGCGCCAGCGCCGAGGTGTAGAGGATGCTCTGCACCACCGACGCGGTCAGCAGCCCGGCGAGCACGCGCCTGGGACGCATGCCGGTCAGCTCGACGAGGTCCCAGGTGTCCTCGTTGCGCTCGTTGGCGACGGTCAGGAACGTCACCGTCGGCTGGACCACGACCAGCGCGAACCACCACGCCCAGGCGAGCACGCCGAACAGCCCGCGCGCCGCCATGCCCTCGTCGGCCTGGTCGCTGAAGGTGCCGACGACGATCGACGCGATCAGCGCGGCGACCAGCAGGACGGCGAAGACGCCGATGAACGCGCGGCTGCGCAGCTCCTGGCGGACGATGCGCACGAGGATCGGATTGGCGCGCTCGCCGATGCGGTCGAGCCAGCGCAGGACGGCGCCCTTGGCGGCGGAACCGGCCGGCGTGGGCGTGGCGGTGGCGGTCTCGGCCTGCATGTCGCCACGGTAGGCGCGAGCGCGAACCGCCACAAGCCGGGCGTGGCTGCGCGCGCGCGACAGCCGGCGGTTTCGGAAGCGTCCTCTACCGTTGCGCCATGGGCCGGCATGCTGGGGAGCGGGTGGAACCGAACGACAGCCAGCCGAAGGGCGATCCCACTCCGACGCCGGATACCCAGCCGGCGAGCGTGCCGGTGTCGGCGCCCGCGACGGCGGTGGCGCCGGCGTCGCCGGACGGCGCCGCGGTCGCGGTCCCCGCGCCGGTCCCGCCCGCGCCACCGGTGGCGCGTCCGCCGCGCGGTCGGCTGCGGGTGTACTTCGGCGCCTCCGCCGGCGTGGGCAAGACCTTCGCGATGCTCGCCGACGCGGCGGCGCGCCGGCAGGCCGGCGTCGACGTCGTGGTCGGCGTGATCGAAAGCCACGGCTGGCGCGAGACCGCCGCCGCCGCCCTGGGCTTCGCCACGATCCCGCCGCAGGTGTTCGAGAGCCGCGGCGCGAAGCTGCACGAGTTCGACATCGACGCGGCGCTCGCGCGCCGGCCGACGCTGCTGCTGGTCGACGAGCTGTCGCACCTGAACGTCGCCGGCGCGCGCCACGCGCGGCGCTGGCAGGACGTGCAGGAGCTGCTCGACGCCGGGATCTCGGTCGCGACCACGCTCGATGTCCAGCACCTCGAGAGCCTCAACGACGTCGTCGAGCGCATCACCGGAGTCGAGGAGCGCGAGCGCGTGCCCGACGACATCCTCGAGCGCGCCGACGAGGTCGTGCTGATCGACCTGCCGGCCGAGGAGACGCTGGCGCGGCTGCATGGCGGCACGTTCCTCGCCCCGCGCCTGGCGCGCGCGCCGGAGGGCTTCTACACGCTGCCCAACCTGGTCGCGCTGCGCGAGCTGGCGCTGCGCGTCACCGCCGAGCGCGTGCACGCGCAGGTCCAGGCGTTCCGCGACGCGCGCCTCGACGCGCCCATGGTGCCCTCGCGCGAGCGCCTGCTGGTGTGCATCGGGCCGTCGCCGCTGTCGGCGCGCCTGGTGCGCTCGGCGCGGCGCATGGCGGGCAGCCTGCAGGCCGAATGGATCGCGGCGTTCGTCGAGCCCGCCAACCGCGCGCCGGACGAGCGCGACCGCGCCCACGTCGCCGACAACCTGCGCCTGGCCGAGCTGCTCGGCGCCGAGGCGATGACCGTCAAGGGCTTCGACGTGGTCGACGAGATCGTCGCCATCGCCCGCCTGCGCAACGTCACCAAGATCATCGTCGGCAAGCCGTTCGCGCCGCCGTGGTCGCGCTTCTGGCGCGGCACGCTGGTCGACCGGCTGGTGGCCAAGAGCGGCACCATCGACGTCTACGTCATCAACGGCGATCCGGGCGACGAGCGCGAACGCCCGAGGCGCCGCGGCTGGTCGTGGCGCTCGTACGCCTGGGCGATGATCCCGGTCGGGGTCGGCACCAGCCTGTGCTGGTGGCTGGGCGGCGAGGCGCTGATGGAGGGGCGGCCGCCGCTGGCGCCGGTGTACGTCTGCCTGATCTACCTGTTCGCCGTCGCGGTGGTCGGCCTGCGCCGCGAGCGCGGCCCGGCGATCTTCGCGGCGGTGGTGTCGTTCCTCGCGTTCGAGGCGCTGGCGTACTTCGGCCTGCTCTCCGACCGCTTCCGCTTCGATCGCCCCGGCTATCTCGCCGCCTTCGCCGCGATCATGGCGGTGGGGCTGCTGGTCAGCTCGCTGACGCGCCGCCTGCAGAACCAGATCGAGGCCGCCTACCAGCGCGAGGCGCGCACCGCCGCGCTGCACGCGATGAGCCGCGACCTGGCGACGTCGCGCGGGCTGGCCGGCATCCTCGCCGCGGCCGAGCGCCACGGCGGCCAGATGTTCGGCTGCGCGATCGCGATCTCGCTGCCCGCCGCCGACGGCCGCCTGGGCGTCCGTCAGGGCGATCCCGGGCGCGTGCCGCCGGGCAGCCCGGACGCGGTCGCCTGCCAGTGGGCGTTCATCCACGGCCGCCCGTGCGGGTCGGGAACCGACACCTTCGCGCGCATCGACGGCCTGCACGTGCCGCTGGCGACCGCGCGCGGCACGCTCGGGGTGCTCAGCCTGTTCGCCGGGCCGCAGGCGCAGCTCGCGCACACCGAGCGGCGCAATCTGGTCGAGGCCTTCGCCCACCAGATCGCGCTCGCCGTCGAGTCGGACAACCTCGCGGCGCAGGCGACGCGCGCCGAGCTCGACATCAAGACCGAGCGCTGGCGCAACGCGCTGCTCAGCTCGGTCTCGCACGGCCTGCGCACGCCGCTGGCCGCGATCACCGGCGCGGCCTCGGGCCTGGTCGAGCAGGACACGCTGCTCGATGCCGACGCGCGCCGCACGCTGGCGACGACCATCGCCGAGGAGTCCGAGCACATGGCGCACCTGGTGCGCAACCTGCTCGACATGACCCGCCTCGAAGGCGGGGGCCTGAACCTCAAGCGCGCGCCGCACCTGATCGAGGACGTGGTCGGCGGCTCGCTGACCGTGCTCGAGCGGCGCCTGGCGGGGCGCGAGCTGCGCGTCGACGTCCCCGCCGACGTGCCGCCGGTGCCGCTCGACGGCATCCTCATCCAGGAGGTGCTGGTCAACCTGATCGACAACGCCCTCAAGTACACGCCGCCGGGATCGCCGCTGGAGGTCCGCGCGCGCCGGGTCGGCGACGAGGTCGAGGTGCGCGTCGCCGATCGCGGTCCGGGCATCGAGGCCGACGAGCGCGAGAAGGTCTGGGACAAGTTCTACCGCGGCGCCGCCCAGGCCCAGCAGACCGGCGTCGGTCTCGGCCTCGCGATCTGCCGCGGCATCGTCGGCGCCCACGGCGGCCGGACCTGGGCGGAGAACCGGGCCGGGGGCGGCGCCGAGTTCTGCTTCACCCTGCCCATGGCGGCGGCGGGGTCGCCGGCGGCATCCCGTTCCGGGTGATCGGCCGACCGCTTGCGCTCGCGACCGTTCCCGCTGGCCTGTCGCCCCATGCACCGCCACCTCCTCCTGCTCCTCGCCGCGTCCGTCTGCACCGCGCTCGTCGCCGCCGAACCCGCGCCCGCGCCCGCGCTGGCGCCCGAGCCCGAGCCGATCGAGCCGCCGCCGCTGTGGTCGTCGGATGGCAAGGCCGGCGCCTTCCTCAGCTCGATCATCACCAAGGATACGACGACCTCGCGCGATCCGTCGATCGCCGGCGCGAACGAGACCCTCGCCTACCGCCTCGGGCTCGAGGCGGGCCTCGACTACCGCGCAGGCACGTGGTCGTTCGACCAGGACTTCCTGGGGAAGTACGGACGGACGCGCGACGAGGGCGAGGAGTGGATCGAGGATACCGACGAGGTGCGCTACGACGCCGTCGGGCGCTACGCCGTGCACGTGCCGCATCACCTCTACGTGCGCGGCGGCTGGGAGAGCGTCTTCACCGGGCCGGAGCCCGAGGAATATCCGTTCGAGCCGGGCCTGCTGAAGGCGGGCTTCGGCTATGCGCTGCTGCTCGAGAACCTGCTGCCCGAGAAGGACAAGTTGGAGCTGCGCGTCGGCCCGGCGCTGCGCAAGCGCTACGGCAGGATCCTGACCGCGTACGAGAAGGAGACCGAGACCGGTCTCGAGGGCTTCTTCCGCTACGAACGGACGCAGAACGCCTTGCTGCGCTATTTCGTGCAGTACGAGGCCTTCGCCGAGTTCGAGGACTTCGCGCACGTCACGCATCTCGTGACCGCCGGTCTGACCGCGCAGCTCGCCACCTACCTCACCGCCGAACTGGGCCTGCGCGCCTACTACGAATCGGAGCCCGAGGACGCGCCCGCCGGTTCGGTCGGCTACGACGAATGGGGCGTGCGCCAGGATACGCTGCTGGGCCTGACCTATACGTGGTGAGCGCTGCGAGCTCGAAGCTCGAAGCGCGAAGCTCGAAGCTCGAAGCCCGAAGCCGGAAGCCCGAAGCTCGAAGCCCGAAGCCCGAAGCTCGAAGCTCGAAGCGCGAAGCTCGAACCTCGAAGCTCGAAGCTCGAAGCTCGAAGCGCCAAGCCCGAAGCCGAGGCGCGAAGCTCGAGCCGCGAAGCCCGAAGCCCATCCGCTCGGTGCATCCGTCACCACGGCGACCGTCCCCGCCCCGCGCTTGGCAGCAGCCCTCATGCCCGCACCGTGATGCCGTGACGGACACCAAGGCCCTGATCCTCGCCATCGAAGACGATCCGCCGATCCGGCGTTTCCTGCGCACGACGCTGACCGTGCAGGGCTATGAGCTGGTCGAGGCGCCGACGGCCAAGGACGGGCTGATCCAGGCCACGACGCGCAATCCGGACATCGTCCTCGTCGACCTCGGCCTGCCCGACATGGATGGGCTGGACGTGATCCGCAAGATCCGCGAGTGGAGCCAGGTGCCGATCATCGTGCTGTCGGCGCGCGGCGGCGAGAACGACAAGGTCGAGGGGCTCGACGCGGGCGCCGACGACTACCTGACCAAGCCGTTCGGCGTCGGCGAGCTGATGGCGCGCATCCGCGTCGCGCTGCGGCGCAAGGAGCGCAACTCGACGCAGGCGTCGTCGCCGGTGATCAGCGCCGGGCCGATCGTCGTCGACCTCGACAAGCACCAGGTGACGGTCGACGACGCCGAGGTCCACCTGACGCCGAACGAGTACAAGCTGCTCGCGGTGCTCCTGCGCCACGCCGGCAAGGTCGTGACCCACGAGCAGCTGCTCAAGGAGGTCTGGGGCCCCAGCCACGGCGACGAGTCGCACTACCTGCGCATCTACATCCACCAGCTGCGCCAGAAGATCGAGAAGGACCCGGCGCGGCCCAAGTGGCTGCAGACCGAGGCCGGCGTCGGCTACCGGCTGCGCGACGAATAGGCCGCGCTCACGGCGACGTCGCGCCGCGCCCAGGCCGCCGGTTCTTGTCGATGATCGCCCAGAGGATCAGCAGGAACGCGACGAGTCGCAGCGTGCGGATCAGCAGCTGCGCCTCGTCCGGCAGGTGCATCAGCGTCAGCGCCAGGCGGCTCGCGGCGAGGATGGCGAAGGCGAGCGCGAAATAGGCGAACAGCCGGTCGAGCGACCGGCGCCAGAAGCGCAGGAAGAACAGGGCGATCACCAGGTAGCCCAGGAACAGGGCGCCTTCCATGAAATCCCTCATGCGATCTCCTTCCGAGCGCTGCGGCTCATTCGCGCACGTCCCAGATCAGCCCGTACAGCAGCAGCGCCACGCCCACCAGCGCCACCGCGTCGATGGCGATGCGCAGGTCCGGAGTGTCGGGAAAGAACACCGTGTCGAGGTGGATGCCCAGCAGCAGGTTGTTGAGGGAGAGCGCGGCGAAGCACAGCCCGCTCCACAGCAGCAGGCGGGCCCGTGAACGCGCGTAGCCGCGCAACAGCAGCACGGCGCACGCCAGGCAGGTCAGGGCGCCGAGCAATGGGACCAGGGCGGCGGTCATCGCTCGTCCTCCTTCTTCGGGTCGCGCAGGCGGAAGGCGTCCGAGAACAGGGTGATGTCGTTCGGCTTCGGCGCGTAGATCAGGTTGATCACCGACAGGCGGCGCTCGCGATAGGCGCGCTCGACGCGGCCGATGAGGTCGTCGAGGGCAGGCGCCGGCTCGTAGCGCCACGCGGCGCCGTGCGGCCTGGCGATGCCGATGGCCTCGAGCGCGCGCAGGCGCCTGCCGATGGAGGCCGCGTTCGACCCCAGCGCCCGCGCCAGGCCTTCGGCATCGTGGTCGCGATCGCGACCCGCGCGCAGCGCCAGCGCGACCTCCAGGAGCTCGATCGCATCGACGCGTTCGACGATGAAACGCCGCACGTCGGGATCGAGATCGTCCTGGGTCACGCGCAGCACCACACCAGCGCGAGGCTCGCGGCGGTCAACGTGACGGCGTACGGGAAGGCCAGCACCAGCATCTCGATGTAGCCGAGGCGGATCGGTGCGGCCAGCGCGCTGGTCAGCAGGAAGAGGAACGCGGCCTGGCCATTGGGCGTCGCCACCGACGGCAGGTTGGTGCCGATGTTGATCGCCACGGCGAGGCGTTCGAGCTGGTTGGCGTCGATGCACGTCGCCTGGTGCGCGGCGACCGCCTCGTTCATGAACACCGTGGCCACGAAGACGTTGTCCGAGATCGCGCTGAGCGCCGCGTTGGCGAGGTAGAAGCCGATCAGCTGGCCCTGCGCATCCTGCGCCAGCACGCGGTCGATGATCGGCCGGAACAGGCCCTGGTCGGCGATGACCGCGACCACCGCGAAGAACACCACCAGCAGCGCCGTGAACGGCAGCGCCTCGCTGAAGCGCTGGCCGATGCGGTGCTCGTCGCTGACGCCGGTGAACGTCGCCGCCAGCACGATCAGGAACAGCCCGATGATGCCGACCTCGGCGACGTGGAAGGCCAGCGCGCCGATCAGCAGCAGCGCGCACGCGCCCTGCATCCACAGGCGCAGGCGGTCGGTGGCGGTGCGCTTCGCGGCGAGCTCGCGGGCGTGCGCGACCAGGACCTCGCGGACGCGCTCCGGCAGGCGCGCGCCGTAGCCGAGCAGGCGGAAGCGTTCGATGAGCACGGTGGTGGCGAGGCCGATCGCCAGCGTCGGCATGGTGATCGGCGCCATGCGCAGGATGAATCCGAGGAAGTCCCAGCGTCCGGCCAGGTCCGGGCGCGACTCGGCGAGGGTGCGCTGCACCGAGTCGGCGATCATCAGGTTCTGCGGTTCGCCGACCACGGTCATGACCCCGCCCAGCGCGGTGCCGACCGCGGCATGCATGACGAGGTTGCGCAGGAAGGCGCGGAACTCGTGCAGCTCGGCGTCGTCGTCGGAACCCGACTGCGAGCGCCAGGCGTTGTAGGCGTTCCAGAAGCCGAGGCAGACCGTGATCATCACGGCGATCACCGTCAGCGCGTCGAGGAATGCGGACAGCACCGCCCCGGCGAGGACGAAGCTCAGCGACAGGGCGATCTTGGAGCGCACCGCCAGCAGCAGCGCGGTGAACACCGCCGACAGCCATTCCTTGAGCAGACCGACGCCGGCCACGACGAAGACCAGCAGCAGGATCACCTTGAGATTGCTGGCGGTCTCCGCGTAGAGGTGCGCGGGCGTGGTCAGGCCGAGCACCAGCGCCTCGAGCGCGATCAGACCGCCGGGCAGGAGCGGGTAGCACTTCAGCGCCATCGCCAGGCAGAAGATGAACTCGGCGACGATCATCCAGCCGACCACGAACCCGGCCGACGCCGGGGCCACGCCGCGCAGCACGAGGAACAGCGCGGCGTTGAGCGCGAGGAAGCCGATGATCGTGGCCTTGTACCACGTCGGACAGCTGCCGAGGAAGAGCTGGAACCAGCGCGGGCCTTGGCCCGGCGCGGCGGGAGGGGAATCGGGGTGCATGGTGGCGATCCGGGGGGTGAGGACGGACGCCGCGGCTGCGGCGTCTCAGTCGTCGACCGGGGGATCGAAATTGCCGCTGCGGCGGTGCACGTGCTTGGCGCGCTCCTGCTCCCAGCGATGGCAATGCCGCGGACCGTGCATGCGCACGACCGTGCGCCGATCGCGCCAGGCCTCAAGCACGGATGGACCGGCGCTGGTCAAGCGCCCGGACGGGTGGCGGCGAGCTTGCGCCGCTCCTCGGCCGCGGCGCGCAGCTGCGCCTTGAGGACACGCCACTCGCGCCACTGCCGCCAGCTGTAGACGATCAGCACGAGCATGAACAGCGAGCCGACGATGCCGATCGACCAGCCCCAGGTCTTGAGCTGGTCGCGATCGTTGATCTCGGTCCAGCCCTCGGCGACCAGCAGGATGGTGTAGACCTTGTCGGTCAGCGCCTGCACCTGGCGCGTCGGGTCCGGCGCCACGGGGCGCGCCAGGAACTTCAGGAAGCGGCCGCGCGCGGTCAGGCGCGTGCCGGGCTTCGGCAGGGGCTGATCGCCCGGGATCGCCAGCTCGTACAGGCGCAGGGTGAGCTTGCCGGCGTCCTTGGTGAATTTGGCGCGCTCCTCATCGCTCGCGCCGTCGGCGCCGAACACCACCGAGTAGGGCGACCAGTCGCGCTGATGCAGGATGACGCGCGCTACGCGGGTGACGCCGAACGGGCGCTCGCGGGCGATCTGCTCGTCCTCCCACGCCTTGACCACGGTGCCGACGACGGTGAACGGCAGGCCGCGGTAGTCGTCGGGCGCGGCGTGCAGCGGATAGGACTGGGCGTTGATCGACGGCGGCGCCGGCGCGGCGGCCGCAGCCGTCTTCTCCGGACCCGCGGCTGCCCGATGCGCCGCGGCTTCGTCGCGCACCAGGCCGATCAGCGCGTGGTACGGCCGCGGCTCGATGATCAGGCGCTCGTCGTCGACCTCGTGCCACAGCGCATCGCCGGGCGTCGGCTCGCCGGCGATGACGACGGGGTCGGCGCCGGTCGGCGCGACGCGGCTGGCCACCACCAGCGGCAGCGCGACCGGCGCATCGGCGCCGGGCAGGCGGTCCGCGCCGAGGAAACGCCCGGTGGCCTCGACGCGCTCGCCGACCGCGGGCAGCGCGCCGCGCGCCAGGATCTCGATGTACGCCTCGGCCTGCGGCGCGATCACGGCGCGGCGCCAGCCGCCGGTGTCCGGCGCGGCGTCGAGCAGATCGCCGGCGACGCGCACGGCGGTGCCGGGACGCAGGCTCCCGCTCGCGAGCTCCCAGGCGCCGACGCCGACCGGCGCGACGTCGCCGGCCTCGCCCAGCGCGAGCGCCGCTTCGGCCCAGGCGATGGCGAACGCGTCGGCGCCGCCCGCCCACAACGGCAGCAGCGGCGATTCCGCGAGCGCCGCCTCGGCATCGGCGCGCTCGGCGGTGATCGCCGCGGCATCGGGGAGCGCGGGAGCCTGCGCCAGCGAGGGCTGCGCCATCGGCGGCAGCGGCGGAGCGATCTCGCCGATGATCGGCAGGGTGGGCGGCTCGCTGGCGTAGGTCCACAGCCGCCAGGCGAAGATCCCGATCATGAAGATCGTGATGACGGCGAAGAGCAGGTACGGGCCGAGGCCGCGCCCACCGAAGAACTTCGGGCCGCCGTACTCGGGCGGCGGCGAGAGACGAGCGCGTTTGGCCATGGCTTCCCCGATGCAACGCCGTGGGTGGGATCATGCAAGCCGGCAGGCGGCCGACGATCAACCGCCGGCGTCGCGCGTGTCGAAGCGCAGGTCGGTGAACGGCCGGCGGACCGAGCCGCTGGGGCGCGGCTGCGCGGAGAGCGGGTCGATGGTGTCGGCGGCGATGGCCATCACGTCCTGGATCATGCGGTAGGGGGTGTCGGCGTCGGCGCGCACCTCGAGCGTGACGCAGGCGACGGCGACGCCGTCCTGGTGGCGCTTCGGGGCATGGTCGTAGGCGCGGTCGAGCAGCTCGCGCAGCGCGACCCACGGCTCGCGTTCCAGCGAGCCGCCGATGAAGGCCTTGGTGCCGATGCGCAGGTCGCAGCGCTGGCCATCGCCGTACAGGTTGAGCACCAGGACCGCCTCCTCGCCGTACGTGCGCGGCGCGCCGGTGAGCGTCGGCGGCAGGGTGATCTGCTCACAGACGATCGAGTCGTTGATGCGCCCGCCGATGATGAAGAACACCAGCAGGATGGTGATGACGTCGATCAGCGGGTTGAGATCGAGGTCGTCGTCGCGCAGCGCGAGCGTGGGCTTCTTCCTCATGTCGTCTCCGTGCGGAGATCAACGCGGCCGCGTCGCCTTCGTTCGTACGCGAAGCTCGAAGCTCGAAGCTCGAAGCTCGAAGCGCGAAGCTCGCAGCTCGAAGCGCGAAGCTCGCAGCTCGCAGCTCGAAGCCCGAAGCTCGAAGCTCGAAGCTCGAAGCTCGAAGGCCCATGAGCCCGACGTGCAAAAAAAAAAGACCGGCCGCTGCGTGTGCAGCGGCCGGTCCGAACGATGACGACGACAGCGGGTGGTCAGCGCAGATGCACGATCTCGTACAGCTCGTTGCCCAGCTCGCGCTTGCTGTAGTTGCGGATGCGCGGCGGGGCGAAGATCACCTCGCGCGCATCCTCGAGATCGTACGCGTCCTTGACGTAGTTCGTGGTCTTCTTGCCTTCGAACGCGCGCACGGCGTCGTAGGCGAGGATCGCGTACTTCCAGGACATGCCCGAATAGCACGAGATCACCACCGGCGGCTGCTCCTTGCGCGGCTTGCCGCTCTGCTCGCGGGTCTCGAGCTCCTGGAAGACGTAGGCGTGGAAGTTGTCGACCTGCTGACGCATCAGCGCCGACCCCTTCTTCGCGCCGCGGGCGCCGAGCGGCGCGCCGTTGACCTCCATGGGATTCGAGCCGCCGATGCGCAGCCAGCCGGTCTGGTCGAACGTGTTGTTCGCCCACATCGCCTCGACCGCGGCCTGGTACTCGGAGGGCTGCATGCCCTTCTGCAGCCCGGCCGGGTAGATCGCGATGTTGACCTGCTCCTTGGGCAGCGGCGACTTCGACGTGCTCTGCATCTGACCCTTGTCGGTCGGCAGCAGGCTGGCGATCGCCAGCTCGTCGGGCGTGAACTTCGTGACGATCATGAAGAACATGATCAGGAAGAACATGCAGTCGATCAGTGGCACGAGATTGGCGCGATCTTCTTCATCATCTGCTGAAACAGTCATGGCTCAGTCCCCTCCTGCTTCGGGCTTGCGCGAGGTGAAGTTGATGCTGACGAACGGCTTCGCCTGCTGCGCCGGATTCGTGTACTTCTTCGCCGTCATCGCCTCCTGGGGCGGGGCCGGCTTCGGATCGATCGAGTCCGCGACGATCTGCTGTATCTCCTGCACCACGCGGTACTGGGTATCCACGTCGCAGCGCAGCTCGAGCGTCACCTTGGGCAGGCGCATGCCGGTGCCCTTCGGATCATCGTACTTCTCGGCCGCGTCGTACACCCGGTCGAGCATCTGGCGCAGGCCGGCGTACGCCTCGTAGTTGTCGATGCCCTTCGAGACGTAGTTGTACTTGCCGACCCGGATGTGCGTCTCCGGGATGCCTTCCTTCACCTGGGTGTTGCCGAACACGTTGACGATCAGCAGCTCCCAGTCCTTGGGCACATCGAGCTTCGAGGCCGTCCGCGTCGGCGGCACGGTGATCTGCTCGGTGCGCACGTCCTGGCTCATCTTCCCACCGATGATGAAGAACACGAGGAGCATCGTGATCACATCGATGAGCGGGTTGAGGTCGAGCTCGTCGTCCTTCAGGACCATCTTCCATTTGGTACGCTTGTACGCCATGGGTGTGCCTCCGGAGCGATCCGGATCAGCCCTTAACCGGGGCGCGGAAGTAGTTCAGGATCTCTTTGACCGCGTCGTTCGACTCGCGGAAGAAGCCGCTCAGCTTGGTGCGCTGCATGAAGGCGAAGGCCAGCATCGGCACGGCGATGGCCATGCCGTTGGCGGTGGTCACCAGCGACACGCCGATGGTCTTGGACAGCTGCACGATGTCGACGCCGGCCGGGTTGGCGGCCATCGCCATGAACGACTCGATGATGCCCCACACCGTGCCGAACAGGCCGAGCAGGGTGGCCTGGTTGGCGAACAGCGAGAGGTAGCCCGGCTTGGTCAGCCAGCGCAGGGTCTCGGTCGTGGTGGTGTCCTCGGCGGCCTCGAGCATCGCGTCGTAGCCGAGGTCGCTGACGGCCAGCGACGCCGACAGGACCTTGCCGGTCATCGACGGATCGTTGTCGACCATCGCGCGGGCGTTCTCGATCGACTCCTCGGTCGGGCCGTCCTTCGACAGGACGTTGTGCAGATCCTCGGCGAGGCCGTTCGGGATGATGGCCTCCTTCTTGATGACCATGAAGTTCTGGATCGCGATCGCGAAGGCGAGGACCGAGAACGCGATCAGCAGGAACTCCGGCGCGCCGGCCGAGATGATCATGCCGAGCAGGCTGAGGTGCTGACCGCCGCCGGCGGCCGGCTCATCGGCGCCGTACAGGCCGGCCGCGAAGGTCACGGCGGCGAGCAGCGAAAGGGCGGACACGAGGCGGGTGACGCGCGGCGACATGGCGATTCTCCGGTTGGATGAAGGCGGTTATGCCCGGAACCTAATCGGCGCGCGGTTGGGATGGCGTTAAATGATGGGCCCGCGGCGTAAGGACGCCGTTAGGGGGTGTGTGAGCGGGCGCCGCGCGGCTTGTCGGAAGGCCTGCTTGGCGGGCGCCTGCGCGAGCAGGAGCGCGGCTTCGGGCTTCGGGCTTCGGGCTTCGGGCTTCGGGCTTCGGGCTTCGGGCTTCGGGCTTCGGGCTTCGGGCTTCGGGCTTCGGGCTTCGGGCTTCC
>Ga0196963_10001098_pt1 | contig 19788 bp, 16 predicted proteins | sample S1_5metaG_FD_148600 | JGI IMG/M metagenome (GOLD analysis project Ga0196963, IMG submission 148600) | Soil microbial communities from Anza Borrego desert, Southern California, United States - S1_5 | ecosystem: Environmental > Terrestrial > Soil > Desert | place: USA: California | collected... | reverse complement strand
TGGCTCGCTGCGTGCATTGCTCAACATGGCCGGCATCCTTGCCAGGGCTGGTGCGGTTGTGAGTCGGGCGCCGGCAAGCGAGTTCCGGCTTCGCGTTTGCGCGATGATGGCGCGCGGCATTACGCCGGGGACGCAGGCCAATGCAGACTGCAGACGACGCACCGCGCCAGCTCGGTTTTTGGATGTGCACGGCCCTGGTCGTCGGCAACACGATCGGCATGGGCATCTTCATGCTGCCGGCGTCGCTGGCGCCATACGGCTTCAATGCCTTCATCGGCTGGGGCATCTGCGTCGGCGGTTGCCTGGCGCTGGCCCTGGTGTTCGCTCAGCTCGCCCGCCTCATGCCCGAGGCGGACGGGCCGTTCGGCTATGTGCGTGCCGGCTTCGGCGAGGCGCCGGCGTTCCTGATGATGTGGTGCTACTGGCTGTCGGTCTGGGTGACCAATGCCGCGCTGGCCGTCGCTGTCGTCGGTTACGCCCCGTCGGCGCTGCCCGCGTTGGCGCAGGTGCCGCAGGCGGTGTCGACGATCGGCCTGATCTGGCTGTTCGTCGCCATCAACCTGTTCGGCCTGCGCAGCGGCGGCGGCGCGCAGCTGCTGACGACGGTGCTGAAGCTGCTGCCGTTGGGGCTGGTGATCGGTCTCGGCTTCGCCTTGCTGATCAACGAGCCCTCGGCGTACACGCAGCAGCGGCCGGAGACGCCATTGAGCCTGGCCGCCAGCATGGGCGCGGCGACGATCGCGCTATACGCGCTGCTCGGGATCGAGTCGGCCGCGGTGCCGGCCGGTCGCGTGCGCGACCCGGCGCGCACCGTGCCGCGCGCGACGTTGGTGGGTACCGGCTTGATCGCGCTGATTTATCTCGCGGTATCCGCCGTGATCCTGCTATTGCTGCCGCAGGCCGAGCTCGGTGCGTCGAATGCGCCGTTCGTCGATCTGCTCGATCGGCTGCAAGGTGAGGGCAGCGGGCGCTGGATCGCGCCGTTCGTCGTCATCAGCGGCTTGGGCGCGCTGAACGGCTGGACCCTGCTCGCCGGCGAGCTGACCCGTTCGCTCGCCGCGCGCCGCCTGCTGCCCGCCTGGCTCGACCGCTCGAATCGCTTCGGCGCGCCGAGCCATGCGCTGATCACCATCGGCGCGCTCGCCAGCGTCGTCGCGGCGATGAACTACAGCCGCTCGCTGGTCGAGGGCTTCACCTTGCTCAGTGTCATCGTCACCGCGGCGAGTCTGCCGATGTATTTCCTGTGCTCGCTGACCTTGCTGTGGCTGGGCCGGCGTGTCGGCCTGCCGCCGCTGGCGCTGATCAGTGGCGGCGTCGGTGTCGGCTTCGCGGTGTTCGCGTTTTTCGGGGCGGGTGCGGAGCCGACCGCGTGGGCGGTCGCGCTGGCCGCGCTGGGACTGCCGGTGTATTGGCTGAGGCGGCGCGCGTAGTTCGCTATTGCCCGAGTGCGGAACAGCCGCGAAGGGGGCAACCCCTTTGCGCCCTTCGCGGTTCTTCGCGTTCCTTATCGAGCTTGACGTAACGCGTGGACGTTCAGTTTAGGGTTCGGTGAGGGACGAGCCGCGGCATTTGCGGCCAGTTGGTGCGGTTCCCTCGGCTTTCGCCGGGGTCACCGCAGCCTACGGCACTGTCACGGAAATACGTCAGGCTCAATAGCTCTTACTACGCCGTCTTCGCCTGCTGCCGCTTCATCTCCTCGTCGCGCAGCTCGCGGCGCAGGATCTTGCCGACGTTGGTCTTCGGTAGGTCCTGGCGGAACTCGATGTGTCTCGGCTTCTTGTAGCCGGTGAGATGTTCGGCGAGGTATTTCTGCACGGTTTCGACGCTGAGGTTCGGGTCCTTCTTGACCACGAACAGCTTGACCGCCTCGCCGCTGTTCTTGTCCGGCACACCGATCGCGCAGGTTTCCAGCACGCCGGGGCAGCCGGCGGCGACGGCCTCGATTTCGTTCGGATACACGTTGAAGCCGGACACCAGAATCATGTCCTTCTTGCGGTCGACGATCTTGAAATAGCCCTTCTCGTCGCAGACGGCGACGTCGCCGGTCTTGAAATAGCCATCACGGGTCATCGACGCGGCGGTGTCCTCGGGCCGCTGCCAGTAGCCGGCCATCATCTGCGGGCTGCGCAGCGCGATCTCGCCGGGCTGGCCGAACGGCACGTCGTTCTCGTTGTCGTCGATCAGGCGCACTTCGGCGCTCGGCAACGGCATGCCGACAGTGCCGGTATACGCGTCGCTGTCGGTGGGATTGCAGGTGATGCCGGAGGCGGATTCGGACAGGCCGAAGCCCTCGACGATCGGGCAGCCGGTGACCTCGAGCCATTTCTTGGCCACCGCTTCCTGGATCTGCGTGCCACCGCCGTTGGAGATCAACAGCGCGGAAAAATCCAGTTCGCCCACGCGCGGATGGTGGGCGATCGCATTGAACAGCGTGTTGACCGCCGGGAATACGTTGATCTTGTACGGCTTCAGTGCGTCGATCACGCTGCCGAGGTCGCGCGGGTTCGGGATCAGGATGTTGCGCGCGCCGGTGCGCAGGCCGAGCAGGCCGCAGGTGACGAAGGCGAACACGTGGTACAGCGGCAGCGCGCAGACGATGCTGAGCTGGCCGTCGAACCGCTTGCGCTTGAGCCCTGGCTGCAGCCAGGCCTCGGAAGCGAGCAGCGCGGCGATCAGCGAGCGATGCAACAGTACGGCGCCCTTGGCCACACCGGTAGTGCCGCCGGTGTATTGCAGGACGGCGATGTCCTCCTGGTTCAGCTCCTCGCTATGCAGCTCGTGCCGAGCACCTTCGCTCAACGCCGCATTGAAGCCGATGGCGCCCGGCAGCGAATAGGCGGGGACCAGCTTCTTCACCCGGCGCACCATGAAGTTGACGATCGTGCCCTTGATGAGGCCGAACAAATCGCCCATCGAGGCGACGATGATGTGCTCGAGCGGGCTTTCCTTGGCGACCTGCTGCACCGTCGTCGCGAAGTTTTCCATCACGACGATCGCCTTGGCGCCCGAGTCGTTGAGCTGGTGCTTCAACTCGCGCGGCGTGTACAGCGGATTGACGTTGACCAGGATCAGCCCGGCGCGTAGCACCGCGGCGGCGGCGATCGGGTACTGCAGCACGTTCGGCAGCATCACGGCGACGCGGTCGCCGCGCTTCAATCCTTTGTTTTGCAGGAAGGCGGCGAACTGGCGCGAGAGGTTATCCAACTCGCCGAAGCTCATGCCGCGGCCCATGCAGACATAGGCCTCGCGTTCGCGGTATCTCGCGAAGCTTTCCTCGAGCAGCGCGACCACCGAGCGGTAGCTGCCAAGATCGACTTCGGCCGGCACACCGGCCGGATAGTGCTTGAGCCAGATCTTTTCCATGCCGTTTCCCCCTCACGCGCATTGGCAAGCCTGCTGCACCGTACTGGGAAAACGCGCGCTGCGCTATAGGGCGCATCTTGATGCGCCGTCGCGCCCATCGGCGGGTCAAGGCCCGCCCTAGGAAGCGGGAGAACGCGCGCCGCGCCGGGATGAGAATCGGCACGAGGGGCAATGCCCGATGCGCGGCGGGGTAGCGACCGTCGGCGCTACCGCGCCGACGTTGTCCCACGCCGAATGTCGCGCCGCCGTCGGCTCACGCCGAATGCCGCGCCAGCTCCAGCTTCGCCAGTGCCGCGCGATGCACCTCGTCCGGTCCGTCGGCGATGCGCAAGGTGCGTGCCGCCATGTAGAACCCGGCCAATGGCGTGACGTCGCTGACGCCGGCGGCGCCGAAGCACTGGATCGCCCAGTCGATCACCTGACAGGCAACGTTTGGCGCGACGATCTTGATCTGGCCGATCTCGCCGCGTGCCGCCTTGTTGCCGGCGATGTCCATCTTCCAGGCGGCATGCAGCGTCAGCAGCCGCGCTTGATCGATCATGCAGCGCGCTTGGGCAATGCGTTCCTGCCAGACCCCTTGCTCGGCCAGGGCGCGGCCGAACGCGCTGCGTTCGCCGAGGCGCCGGCACATCAGCTCTAGCGCGCGCTCGGCGAGACCGATCAGACGCATGCAGTGATGGATGCGACCGGGCCCCAGGCGGCCTTGCAGCAGTTCGAAACCGGCGCCCGGCTGACCGATCAGGTTTTCCCGCGGCACCCGCACGTTATCGAAGCGCATCTCGCAATGGCCATGCGGCGCGTCGTCGAAGCCGAACACCGGCAGCGGGCGGATCACCTCGACGCCCTGCGTATCGGCCGGCACGATCACCAGCGAATGGCGCGCATGGCGCGGCGCATCCGGCTCGCCGACCCCAACCACGAGATACAGCGCGCAGCGTGGATCGCCGGCGCCGGAAATCCACCATTTGCGCCCGTTGAGCACCAGCTCGTCGCCATCCTGATCGATGCGCAGCGCGATATTGGTCGCGTCGCTGGAGGCGACGTCCGGCTCGGTCATCGCGAATGCGGAACGGATCTCACCGGCGAGCAGCGGTTCGAGCCAGCGCGCCTGCTGTGCCGGCGTACCGTAGCGCTCCAACACTTCCATGTTGCCGGTGTCCGGTGCCGAGCAGTTGAACACTTCCGGTGCCCATAGCACGCGACCGGTAATCTCGGCGAGCGGCGCGTATTCATGGTTGGCAAGACCCGCGCCGCGTTCGCCAGGCAGGAACAGATTCCATAGTCCGGCCGCGCGTGCCTTCGGCTTGAGTTCCTCGATCAGCCGCGTCGGTGTCCAGCGCCGACCGGCACGGGTGTTGGCTTCGACCTCGGCGTGGAAGCGCGCCTCGTTCGGGTAGATGTGTGCGTCGAAGAAGGCCAGCAACCGCTGGCGAAGATCCTCGACTTTCGGCGAATGATTGAAGTCCATGGAGTGCCTTACGCCTGCTGCGCGATCTTCCAGCCGAGTTCCGCCACCGGCCGCGCCAGCTTGCCGGTTTCCACCGCCTTGGCACTGGACGCGGTGCCTTCCAGCGCGCGCTTGGCAATGCCCTGGGCAATGCCGGCCAGGCGGAACAGGTTGTAGGCGAGATAGAAGTTGAAGTCGGGAATGCCGTCGCTGCGGCCGGTGGCAGCGCAGTATTGCGCGGTGTGTTGCGCCAGCGACGGGATGCCGAGCGCGTCGAGATCCTCGCCGGCCAGGCCGCGCATGATGCCGGCGGGCGTGAAGTAGGCCAGACAGTGGTAGGCGAAGTCGGCGAGCGGGTGGCCGAGCGTCGCCAACTCCCAGTCCAATACCGCGATCACACGCGCTTCGCTGGGATGGAAGATCAGATTGTCGACGCGGAAGTCGCCGTGGACGATCGCCGTCGTCTCGTCCTGCGGGATGCGCTGCGGCAGCCATTCGATCAGCGCCTCCATCGCGTCGATCGTGTCCGTCTGCGCGGCGCGGTATTGCTTGGTCCAGCGGCCGATCTGGCGGGCGAAGTAATTGCCGGCGGCAGCGAAATCATCGAGCCCCAGGGCGTGCGGGTCGAGCGTATGCAGCGCTGCCAGCGTCTCGTTCATTGCCCGGTAGATCGCCGCGCGCTCCGCCCGCGCCAGTTCGGGGAGGGTCGGATCCCAGAAGATCCGCCCGGCCACATGCTCGGCGATATAGAACGCGCGGCCGATCACGCGCTCGTCTTCGCAGAGCAGCAGCATGCGTGGCACGGGAACCGGCGTGCCCGCGAGCGCGCGGCAGACGCGGAATTCGCGCTCGATCGCATGCGCCGAGGGCAGCAGCTTGGCGATGGGCCCTGGTTTGCAGCGCATCACATAGGTGCCGGACGCCGCGCTGAGCTTGTACGTGGGGTTCGACTGACCGCCGCTGAAGCGTTCCAGCCGTAGCGGGCCACGGAAGCCGGGCAGGTTCGTGCTCAACCAGGCGGCAAGGGCATCGCTGTCGAGCGCGGGGCGGGCGGTATCGTTCATGCGCGGGTCCCGTACGGCGGCAGCCGACGGTAACCCGTTCGCGACGGTCAAGGCCAGCGCCGTCCATTCCTCATCCAACCGGCGTACCATCCAGGCATCCGACCGCTGGGGAGCGCTTGCCGGAGCCGCATGCCATTACTGCCCCGCCCGCGACGCTTGCGTGGGAAGTTTCTCTGGCTGACGGTGCCGGTGGTCCTGGCCTGTGCCGCTGTTTTTTTAGTCTTCCTGCTGGACCAGCGCATCCGCGAGCTCGGCCGCCTCAACCTCGCCGTTGCGCGCCAGCATGTCGAGCGTGACGCCGGTCTGCTCAGCGGCCCGATGTGGAACGTGGATACGGAAGGCGTGCACGCGGTGATCGATTCGGCGATCGCGACTTCGCCGTCGGTCTGCATTCGCCTGCACGGCCTGCCGGGCGCCAGCCGGCCGCTCGAAGCCGGTCGCTGCGAAACGCGCGGCCGTCTGCAGTCGATCGACGTGCCGATCGTGCGGCAGACGTCGAGCGGCGTGCTGGTGATCGGCCGGCTCGAGCACTGGGTCGATGCCCGCGTTACCCGCGCGATGCTGCAGCGCGAGCTATGGCCGCTGCTGGCCTTGATGACCCTGCTGGTGACCGCGCTGCTGGCCTGCACCTTCGTCGCGCTGCAGCGCACCATCCTGACGCCGCTGCGGCGCGTCGCCGACTCGATCCGCGCCTATCGCGAGCGCGGCGAGCGCGTGCCGGTCGTCTGGCCCACGCAGGACGAGCTCGGCGAGTTCATCGCCGAATACAACGCCGGCCTCGATCGTCAGGCGGCGGCGGAGCGCGGCCTCGCCGAGCGGCTCAGCTTCCAGCGCGCGCTGCAGAACACGTTGCCGATGCCGCTGGCGTTCGCCCATCGCGACCTCCAGTTGTTCGATGCCAATCCCGAATTCATCCGCGAGCTGCGTCTGGACCCGCAGGCGGGCTTGCCCAATCTCGCCGACTGCCTGCCCGGCGCCGACTGGGCTGCGGTCGCCCGCTTGCCCGCCGGGCAGATCTACCGGGAAGAACTGCATTACGAGGACGGCCCGTTGGCTGGGCGAACCTTTGTTTTAGTGCTGTCCGCGTTCGCCAATGGCGGGCTGACGGTCGCCGGCGTCGTGCTGGTGCTGCAGGACATCACCCAGCGCATCACCAGCGAGCGCGCCTTGCAGGCATCAGTGGAGGAATCGCGCCGCATGCTGCAGGAATTGCGCACCGCACAGAACAATCTGGTGCAGGCCGAGCAGCTCGCCTCGCTCGGCAGTCTCGTGGCCGGCGTCGCGCACGAGGTGAACACACCGGTCGGCAGCAGTCTCACCGTAGCCAGCGCGCTCGGCGACTGGGTGCGCGACTTCCGGCGCGCGATGGCGACGGGCGGTTTGAAGCGCTCGCAGCTGGACGACTTCGTCGCCCAGGTCGACGAGGCCAGCGTGCTGCTGCAGCGTTCATTGCATTCGGCGGCGGAGCAGATTCAGAAGTTCAAGCAGGTTGCGGCGGACCAGGCCAGCGCGCGGCGCCGTCCGTTTGACCTGGCGCACATGCTGGATGAAGTCCTATCGACACTGAAGCCGCGCTTGAAGCACAGTCCGCATCGGGTGGAGGTTGCCGTGCCGGAGGGGATCATTCTGGACAGCTATCCCGGGCCGCTAGGGCAGGTGGTGAGCAACTGCTTCACCAATGCCCTGCTGCATGGGTTCGATGGCGTCGCGCGCGGCACGATCCGCATCAGCGCGCACCGCGTCGAAGCCGATGCGGTGCGCCTGGTGATCGCCGATAACGGGCGCGGCATCGAGCCCGAACATCTGCCGCGCGTATTCGACCCGTTCTTCACGACTAAACTCGGACGCGGGGGGACTGGGCTCGGTCTCAACCTCGTCTACACTATGGTCACCGGCCTTCTGGGCGGGCGGGTGAGCGTCGAGAGCAGCCCGGGGCATGGCACGCAGATCGTCCTCGATCTGCCCCTTTCAGCCCCGGAGGAAAACGCCGATCGCGAGGGAGCACGCCGCAGCCATGCATGATGAAGATCTGCTGGAGTTCGCCGAAGAGGCCGACGTCGGCGCCGCTCCCGTCGTTGAGGTGGAACCTTGGCCGATCCTCATCGTCGACGACGACGAGGAAATCCACCGCGCCACCAAGTTCGCGCTGCGCGGCCTCGTGCTGTTCGATCGCCCGTTGCTGTTCGACAGCGCCTATTCCGGCCGCGAAGCCCGCGAGAAGCTCATCGGCAAGTCCTATTGCTGCATTCTGCTCGACGTGGTGATGGAGGCCGACGACGCTGGTCTGCAGCTGGTCGGCTATATCCGCGATCACCTCAACGACTCGGCCGTGCGCATCGTGCTGCGCACCGGCCAGCCCGGCTACGCGCCGGAAGTCGAGGTGGTGCAGAAATACGACATCAACGACTACAAGGCCAAGTCCGAACTTACCTCGTCGCGGCTGATCACGACGCTGGCCTCGGCACTGCGCTCGTATCAGCAGATCCGCACCATCGAAGCCAATCGCCGCGGTCTGGAGATGATCATCGGCGCGGCTTCGAATCTGCTCGCGGTGCAGGCCGTCAATCGCTTCTCCACCGGCGTGCTGATCCAGATCTGCTCGCTGCTGCAGGTGCCCGAGGACGGTGTGCTCTGCGCGCAGTCGCATGGGGACGATAGCCGCGAGCCCACCGTCGTCGCCGCGTCGGGCCGCTTTTCCGAGTTCCGCGGCCGGCCGATCCACGACCTTGGCAACTCCACGCTGGTCGACGACATCCGCGAGGCCCTGCGACGCAAGCAGAGTCTGTACGAGTCGGATCGCACCGTGCTGTACATCCGCTCGCCGCGTGGCGAGGAGCTGATCGTGCACGTGATCGCGCGGCGCGCGCTCAGCGAACTGGACCGCAAGCTGCTCGAGGTGTTCTCGATCAATATCGCGGTCGGTTTCGACAATGCCTTCCTGTTCGAGGCGCTGGAAGACCTCGCCTATTGGGATCGACTGACGCGGCTGCCGAACCGCATCGCCTTCGAGCGCGAGATCGAGCAGCGCGGCAAAGTTGGCCGTCCATTCAGCGTCGTGGTCGCGGATATCGACAATTTCCAGGCGGTCAACGACGGTCTCGGCCACGAGATCGGTGATCGCACGCTGCAGGTGGCCAGCAGCATCCTGCGTTCGGTATTCGGTGCCGACGCGTTCATCGCGCGCACGTCGGCGGACACGTTCGCCCTGGTCCACGGGGGCGAGCCGGCCGATCTCGAGGCGCGACTGCGTGATCTCGCCAAGCGCCTTGAGAACAACATCGCGGTCGACGGCAACGACATCCCGCTGTCGATGTCGCTCGGCATCGCCCGCTACCCGGAGCACGGTGAGGACGTGTCGATCGTGTTTCGCAACGCGGGCATCGCACTCAAGCATGCGAAGCGGGTCAGTCGCTCCAGCTTCCAGGTATTCGACACGCAGTTCGAACGCGATCTGCAGACCCGGTTGCAGACGATTCGCGAGCTGCGCTACTCGGTCGAGAAGAAATGTCTGCGTCTGTTCTACCAGCCGCAGGTGGAGCTCGCGAGCGGCGACGTGTTCGGTGTCGAAGCCCTGGTGCGCTGGCAGCGCACGCCGAACGAACTGGTCTCGCCGCTGCTGTTCATTCCGGCGGCGGAGGATTCCGGTCACATCGTCGCCATCGGCGAATGGGTGCTGCGCGAGGCCTGTTTGCAGCAAATGATCTGGCGCAAGCAATCCGGACGGGTGCTGCGCATGGCGGTCAACGTCTCGATGCGGCAGCTCAAGGACCCGGACTTCGTCAGCATGGTGCGGGGTGTGCTGGCCGAGACCTCGGTCGACCCGCAGAACATCGAGATCGAGGTCACCGAAAGCTTGATGATGGAAGACACGCTCGGACTGTCGGCCGTGTTGCAGCAGGTGCGCAGCATGGGCATCCGCGTCGCGATCGACGACTTCGGCACCGGCTATTCGTCGTTGAGCCATCTGCAGCGCCTGCCGATCGACCGGCTGAAGATCGACCGCGCGTTCATCACCGGTCTTACCCAGCGGCCGGAGGATCAGGTGATCGCCGCGCTGGTGATCAACATGGGTCATTTGCTGCATCTGCGGGTGATCGCCGAGGGCGTGGAGACGTTGGAGCAAAAGCAGCGTCTTCTGGAGATGGGCTGCGATGACGGACAGGGTTATCTGTTCGGCCGACCGATGCCGGCGGACGACTTGGCCACTCGGGTGTTCGGCTGATGCCGGGGAGACGTGTTGCTGCGGGAGTGGTGTGTTGGGGGAGGCGCTGGAGGGGATGAGGCGCGCGGCGTGGGACTGGTGCAAGCCTGCACCAACGCTGTGCACCGCGGGTTTGCAATCAAGAGGCGGGCGGACCATGATCGGACCGCCGGTCCTTGTGCCGGCCGCCGTGGGGGCGGGGAGCCATGCGGAGTCACCGCGCGCCGCGCGGACATTTGATCTCAGCTAAGAGGGGTAAAGCGAATGCATCGAACGATATTGGCGGTAATGCTCGCGGGCGCTTGCGGCACGGCCTCGGCCGGCATGAGCACCACGATCACGCTCGCTTCCGATTATCTTTTCGACGGCGTCAGCCAGACGCAGGGGGATCGCAGCAGCGATTTCAACCCGGCGCTGCAGATCAGCCTCGACTATGCCTGGGACAACGGGTTCTACGTCGGCACCTGGGCGTCGAACGTCGACTTCGGCGATGAAGACCCGGCCGACGCGGAAGTCGACTGGTACGGTGGTTATGGCCACAGCTTCGACAGCGGCTGGGGATGGTCGGTAGGTTTCGCCCATTACACCTATATCGGTGCGCCGGGCAGCTACGAATACACCGAATATACCGGGGCGCTCACGTTCCCGACCGGCACCACCGCGCAGATCTGGGTGGCCGACGACGACGTGCTCGGCGGTGAAGCCTATCGCGTCAAGGGCAAGCATGCGTTCGATCTCGGCAACGACTACTCGCTCGCCCTGGAAGCGACCTATACCGACTACGTCGATGCCGGGTCCGATTACTTCCATGGCCAAGTTGGTGTGTCGCGTCCGCTGGGACCGTTCACCGCCTATCTGGGCTACTCGGATACCGACCAAAGCGACAACCCGAGGGCCGACGGGCGCCTGTTGTTCACGCTGTCGACCACCGTGGACCTTTTCTAATCCCTTACAAGGAGTTCGACCGTGCGCTGGTGGAACGGCTTGAGTTTCAGGATCAGTGCGGCCTCGATCGCCGCCCTGATCGTGGTGGTGGTGGTTGCCAATGTCCTATCGCGCAGCGCTGCGGAGACCCGATTGAACCAGGTGCTGGAAGCCGAGGCGTCCGGCATCCTGGATCGCTGGAAGCTGGGGCTGATCGAACCCGTGTGGAACCTCAACACCGATCAGGCGAAGAAGCTGGTCGAGGTCGAGTTCAACAACCGCGCGGTGATTGCCGCGCAGGTCGTCGACGCATCGAACGCCGCGTTGGTCGGCGTGCTCCGCCAGGGCGATGGCCTCGTCGCGATGGAGAAGCCGCCGGAGCGCTTCTACAAGGCGGTGAAGGCCGATCTGATGCGCGAGGACGAGAAGATCGGCGAGGCCTTGCTCTGGCTGTCCGACGAAACGATCCAAGCGCAACTGGCCGCGGCGACGCGCGCGGATCTTTGGAAGTTCCTCGGGGTCGGCTTGGCCCTCGTCGTCGTCCTGAACATCCTGCTCAGCGTGTGGGTGACGAGGCCGCTCGGGCGTGCCACGGGCCTGATCGGCAAGATGCTCGAACTCAAGCCCGGCGAGCCGCTGGACGAAGTGCGCCGGCTTAAGAACCAGCTGGTCGGCCGCTACGGCGGCAATCATTCGGAGACCGGTACCCTGATCCGCGCGCTCGACCGCTTCGTCGGCCTGTTCGGCGAACTCAAGCATTCGACCGACGCGGCGCAACGTGCCGTGCGTGGTCTTACCTGCGCGTCCGCCAACATGCTGCTGCTCGACGAGGGCGGCAAGCTGGTGCTGATCAACGATGCCTTCGCCGCGTATCTGCAGCGCCAGCCCGAGGTGAAACAGGCCCTCGGTAAGGGCGCAGACGTCGTCGCCGGCGTGGAGCTCGCCGATGCCGTCTCCGGCTGGCTGGGCGGTGGACTGAAGGGGCTGACCCAGGCGCGTCAGGCCGAGATCGAGATCGGCCCGCGCCACGGCATGCTGGACGTGTCGCCGATCGTCAGCGATCGCGGCGAAACGCTCGGCTATGTCGTGCAATGGCACGACATGACCGAGCAGTTGAAGCGCCAGGCGATGGAGCGCGGCCTCACCGCCGAGCTGTCGCGTGTCGTCTCCGAGGCCAGCGCCGGCAATCTGTCCGAGCGCATCTCCACGCGCGATGCCGAGGGCGTGCTCGCCGAGCTGGCCGGCGAAGTCAATCAGCTGCTCGACAGCTTCGACGACGCGTTGCGCCGCATCCGTGAAATGCACGACGCACTCGCCGCCGGCAACCTCGGCTATCGGCTGCACGCGCCGGACTGGACCGGCGTATTTGCCGCCGTGCGCGACAACGCCAACAGCACGATTGCCCGGCTCGCCAGCCTAGTCGCGACACTGCGCGAAGCGGCGCGCTCGGTCGCGTCCGGTGCCAGCGAGATCCGCGCCGGTACCGACGAGCTGTCGCGGCGCATCGAGCAGCAGGCGGCCTCGCTGGAAGAGTCGTCGGCGGCGATGCGCGACATGACGCAGTCGGTGACCAACAACGAACGCGATTCGCGCGACGCCAGCACGCAGAGCGCCGCCGCCGACGAGGCCGCGAAGCGCGGTGGCGAGGCGATCAGCCGCATGCAGACGCGCATGTCCGAAATCGGCAAGGGCAGCCGCCGGATCATGGAGATCGTCGGCCTGATCGACGACATCGCCTTCCAGACCAACCTGCTCGCACTGAACGCCGCCGTGGAAGCGGCGCGTGCCGGTGACATGGGTCGCGGCTTCGCCGTGGTCGCCACCGAGGTGCGCGCGCTGGCCAAGCGTGCGGCGGACAACGCCAAGGACATCCGCACGTTGCTCTCCAGCAGCGACTCGGAAGTGCAGCACGGCATTTCGCTGGCCGGCAGCCTGTCGCAATCGATCGCAGAGATCTCCGAAGCGGTCGGCCGCGCTGCGGCTTTGTCGAGGACGATCGCCGGCGCCACCGCCGATCAGGCGCAGGGCATCCGCCAGGTCGAAGCGGTCATCGCCGATCTCGACGGAATTACCCAGCAGAACAGCGCGATTGCCGAGGAGACGGCGGCGGCCAGCGCCACCCTGGATGATCAGGCCGCCAAGGTGCTGGAGTTGTTGTCCAGCTTCTCGCTGGGCGAGACCGAGACCAGCGGCCGAGCCGCTGCGGCGCAGCGAAAGGAGAGGAAAGCATCATGATGAATCGTGTTCTTGCAGGTCTATGCACCGTCGCCTTCAGTCTGACTGCGAGCGTTTCCGCATACGCGCAGGACAAAGTCATCAAGCTCACCAGCCTGGAATGGCCGCCCTATGCCGGCGAGAAGGTTGACCAGCAGGGCGCCAGCGTCGCGGTCGTGCGTGCCGCCGCCGAGGCGATGGGCTACAAGCTCGAGGTGAAGTTCCTGCCTTGGGAACGCGCGGTGAAGACGGCCGAGGACCCGAAGAGCGGTTACGTCGGCTACTTTCCTGAGTACCACTCGGATGAGGTCGCGGCCAACTTCCTTTTCTCCGACCCGATCGGCGCAGGTCCACTTGGCTTCGTCGAGAACAGCGCCGCGCCGGTGCAGTGGAGTGACCTGGCCGAGCTGAAGGACAAGAAGATCGGCACGGTGTCCGGCTATGTGAACACCGCCGAATTCGATGCCAAGGTCGCCGCCGGCATCCTCAAGGCCGAGCCGGTCAGCGATGATCTGACCAATATCCGCAAGGTTGGCGCCGGTCGCATCCCGCTCGCCGTCATCGACAAGCACGTGCTGAACTACACGTTGAATACGGACCCGTCGCTGGCGTCGCTGAAGGATAAGGTTCAGTTCAATGCCAAGCTGCTCGAAGACAAGGCCCTGTACATCGCGTTCCAGCGCACGCCCGCCGGCCAGGAAGCCGCCAAGGTCATCAACGAAGGGCTGAAGAAGATCGACGCGAACGCGATCGCGGCGAAGTTCTTCCAGTAAAAGTCAATTTGTGTCCGGTGATGCGTGATCGGGCGGGGCGGCCCACGCCCCGCGCCGATACGCTACGCTTGCGGATCGTCGATCACCGAACACGAACCCCATGGCTTTTGACGGCGTAGAACTCGAGACCGGCCTCGACCCCAAAGCGGCGTTCCTGTGGCTGCATGGCCTCGGCGCGGACGGCAATGACTTCGCGCCGCTGGTGCCCGAATTGGTCGAGGCGGGATGGCCGCCACTTCGCTTCGTGTTCCCGCATGCGCCGATCCGGCCGATCGGCATCAATCAGGGCATGCGCATGCGCGGGTGGTATGACATCGCCAGCCTGGATCTGCGCCAGGGCGAGGATGCCGCGGGGATCAGCGAGTCCGTCGAGACCCTGGAGGGTTTGCTACAGCGCGAAGCCGAACGGGGCTTGCCGGCTGAGCGGGTGTTTCTTGCCGGCTTCTCACAAGGCGGCGCGATCGCGCTGAGCACGGCCATTCGTCAGCGCAAGCCGGTGGCTGGCGTGATCGCGTTGAGTACCTACCTCCCGGGCGTCGCGGCGGCGGCACCGGATGCGGTCGCGCAGGACATCTTCATGGCGCATGGCAGTCTGGATCCGATCGTCCCGCAGACCCTGGGCCAGCACAGCGCGCAGCGGCTGCGTGCGGCCGGCCACCGGCTGAGCTGGCACAGCTATCCGATGGGGCACCAGGTCTGCGCCGAGGAAATCGCCGACCTGCGCCGGTGGCTGGCGGCGCGTCTGCCGCGTTGAGCGGCCCGAGCGCTCGTTGTCGCCGCCGCGGCGGCGACCGCCTGCGCCGCGCAAGTCGTTGCCACCCCACGATCGCGTATAGGTCGGCGCCAGCGTGCCGAGGGAGGGGCGCGCATGCGCAGGTCTGAACCCGACGCCCCCTGGTTGCCCGACTTCTGTCGCCTGCCGGTGTTGTTCAGCACCCTGGTGGCCGCCGAGGTCGCAGTGCTGGTGATCGCGCTGGCGCCGTCTGCCGAGCACGGCTGGGATGGGCGGCAGGTCGCCGCGGCCAGCTTGTTCGCGCTGTGGCTGGCGCTGTGCAATGCGGTGTTGCTGTGCAAGCTGCGCGGACCGCTGTGCCGGCTGCCGCAGCCGCTCAGTGCGTTGCTCGCCTGGGCGCTGCCGGTGCTGGCGACGGCACTCGGCAGTCTGCTGGTGCATGAGCTCGACGTGGCGTTGCAGGCCGGTTTGAGTCTGCCGGCCGAGCTGCGCGGTCGCTTCATCGTGCAGAACGCGGCAATCGCCGCCCTGCTCGGTGCCGTGCTGCTGCGCTATTTCCATGTGCAGGAGCAGTGGACCCTGCAGGAGCGCGCCCACGCCCGGGCCGAGGTGGACGCGTTGCAGGCGCGGATCCGCCCGCACTTCCTGTTCAACAGCATGAATACGATCGCCAGCCTGGTCCGCCGCGATCCGGCGACCGCAGAGCGTGTCGTCGAGGATCTCTCCGACTTGTTTCGCGCCGCGCTCGGTCACGGATCGGGTGGCACCCTGGCCGAGGAGCTGCAGCTCGCACGGCGCTATCTCGATATCGAGGCCCTCCGGTTCGGCGCGCGGCTCAAGATCGACTGGCAACTCGCGGCGGACCTGCCGGATGATCTGGAGATGCCGCGCCTGCTGCTGCAGCCCTTGGTCGAGAACGCGATCGTGCACGGCGTCAGCCGGCTGCCCGACGGGGGGGCTATCGAGCTGCACGCGCACGCCGATGCGCGCGCCGTGACGCTCCGCGTGCGCAACCCTTGCCCGCCGCAGCCGGCGGCGGGCGGCAATCGGCTCGCTCTGTCCAACATCCGCCAACGCCTCGCCTATCACTACGGCGATCGCGCGCAGATGACCGCCGGCTATGCCGACGGCTACTATTCGGTGCAGCTTCGTATCCCCCGTTAGTCGCCCGCATGCGCGTCCTGCTCGTCGACGATGAACCGCTGGCCCGCCAGCGCCTCCACGATCTTCTGCAGGGCATGTCCGACATCAATGTCGTCGGCGAGGCCGCGGATGGTCGTGCCGCCTGCGAACTGGCGGCCGAGCTGCAGCCGGATGTCGTGCTGTTGGATATTTCGATGCCGGTGATGGACGGCCTCGAGGCGGCACGTCATCTCGCCGGTCTCGCCCATCCGCCGGCCATCGTGTTCTGCACGGCGTTCGATGAGCACGCGCTCGCCGCGTTCGAAGCGGGCGCGATCGACTATCTGTTGAAGCCCGTGCGTAGTGAGCGCCTGGCCGAAGCGCTGGGCCGCGCGCGCCGCTTCACCCGTGAGCGCGCCGCCGAAGTCGCCGCGCATCTGCCGCCGGCCAAGCGCCGCTCGCATCTGTGCGCGCGGCTGCGCGGCAGCGTGCGGTTGATCCCAATCGAGGACATCTACTACTTGCAGGCCGAAGAGAAATACGTGGTCGTGCACCACGCCCGCGGCGAAGATCTGATCGAGGAGTCCTTGAAATCGCTGGAGACGGAGTTCGCCGAGCGTTTCCTGCGCATCCATCGCAACTGCCTCGTCGCAAAGGATGAATTGCAGGAGCTGCGGCGCAGCCCCGACGGTCACACCCGCGCCCGCCTGCGCCACGTCGCGACGCCGCTTGAAGTCAGCCGGCGCTGCCTGCCCGGATTGCGGCAGAAGGTGCGCGAGCTTTGAGCGCGCTACCGAAGCGGCTGCGCATCGCCACCCGCAAATCCGCGCTGGCCCTTTGGCAGAGCGAGCATGTCGCCGAGCGGCTGCGTGCGTTGTACCCGGGCCTGGCGGTGGAACTGGTACCGCTGTCGACGCGCGGCGATGAAGTTCTCGACCGCTCGCTCGCCGCTATCGGCGGCAAGGGACTGTTCCTGAAGGAACTCGAGATCGCCATGCAGGACGGTCGTGCCGACTGCGCCGTGCACTCGCTGAAGGACGTACCGATGGAGCTCGATGCCGGGTTCGCATTGGCGGCCGTGCTCGAACGCGCCGATCCATTCGACGCGCTTGTGTCCAACATCGTGCGCAGCCTCGACGACTTGCCGGCCGGCGCGGTGGTCGGCACCTCATCGCTGCGTCGCCAGGCGCAGTTGCGCGCGCGGCGGCCGGATCTGCAATTGCGTGATCTACGCGGCAACGTCAACACCCGCCTGGCGCGGCTCGATGCCGGCGATTACGACGCAATCATCCTCGCCTGTGCCGGACTGGAGCGGCTCGGGCTACGTGAGCGCATCGCCGCGCGCTTGCAGGCGCCGGACTGGTTGCCGGCACCGGCGCAGGGCGCGATGGCCGTCGAATGTCTCGATGGCGATCAGGCGACGATGGATCTGCTGGCGCCGCTCGATGATCCGCGCACCCATCGCTGCGTCGCTGCCGAGCGCGCGATGAACCGCGCGTTGCATGGCAGTTGCCACGTGCCGGTGGCGGCCTTCTGCACCGAGCAGGATGGCGTGTTGACGCTGGAAGGCCTGGTCGGCGACGTGCGCAGCGGCTACGCGTTGCGCGCAGCGGCAACCGGCGGTTCGGACGATCCGGAGACGCTCGGTCGCGACGTGGCAGCGCGACTGCTCGCCGCCGGCGCCGGCGACCTGCTGCAGGCCGCCGACAACTGGAACCCGGTGCCGCCGCTTACTTGATCGTGTAAACGAGGTTGATCGTGGTCAGGCTGTCGGTGCGCTCGCGCCCGCGCTCGACCGTGTTGTTATGGCGCAGCTGAATGCCGGCCTTCAGCGCCAGCTGCTCGTTCATCGCCACGCTCACGCCCAAGTCGTTTTGCAGGAACGTGTTGGCCTCGCCGCTTTCCACCAGCAGGTTGTTGGCAAGCGTCGTGTTCGCGGTGAGCTTCTGCTTGTAATCGAGCGCCCCGCGAAAGATCGCATCGCTCTCGCCTTCGCCATCGGCGCGGGTCGATCGGCGATAGCCAGGGCCGAATTCGGCGGACAGTGAACGCTCTTCGCCGAGCAGGGCGCGGTAGCCGAAACCGAGCGATGCGGTCGACTGCTGCTCGAACGCGGCGAAGTCGTCGTGCTCGTGACGCAGCGCGCCGAGCCAATACACGCGCTTGTTCACGTCGAGGTTCGTCGTCGCGGCCAACGCATAGCGATTGGCGGTCGTGCGCGAGCGTTCCTCATCGATGCCGTCGCCGTCGAAGTCGCCCCGCACCAGACCACGTGCGCGCAGCGCGCTCGCACTGAGCTTGTGCTTGAAGCCGCGTCCCTCGTTGACGAAATCCAGCTTGGTATTGAGGTTTTCCGAGCTGGCATTGCCGCGGCTCACCGCCAGGCCCAACTCCCCGGAGCCCTTCCAGGTTTCCTCACCGGCGGCGTGGGCAAGGGGCGCAAGCAACAGCAGCAGGACGGCAGGACGCATCGATGGCTCCGGGTGACGAGGCGAACGCAGATGTTAGGCTCGACCGCCGAACCAGAAATGAATCAACGCTGGTAGTAAGTGGCAACGATATGGCGCGCTTCGGCGAAGAACAGCCAGCGCTCGACGAAGGCGCCGAGCAGCGCCGCCAGCGCCGCCACCGCGAACCACGACGCCGCCACGCTGCCGAACAGCGTGGGCAGCATCAACAGCGCGGGCAGCGCGGCGAAATGCAGCAGCGCCAGACGGCGCAAGCGCTGCCGATGCCGGCGTGCCAGCACGAACACCATCTCGCGGCTGATGTAATTGGCCTCGGTGTGCGGGGTTTCGAAGCTGCGTGCGCGCGCATCAGGCGGCAGGCCCAGCGCGCTGGCAATCGGCAGTGCCGGCAGCGTATCCAGTGCGCGCCAATACCAGAGCTTCAGGCCGCCGAGCGCCAGTGCCAGCGCGAGCACTGCGATGCCGAGCGCCGCGCTCGCGCCGAACGCGCCAAGCAGCGCCGCGCCGCAGAGCAGGCCGAAGCCGAAATAGCCGGGCACGACCTGCGGCAGTCGCCAGGCCGGTACCGTCGGCAAGGAACTGTAGATGCGCGCGGTGCAGAACACCGTGCCCGCCGCGCCCAACGTGAGCAGCACGCCGCACAGCTGCTGCGCGGGACGCGGACCATCGAGAACGTCCAACACGCCGAGCAGCGCGAGCGGTACATAGGTCGCGACCGCAGCCACGCCCTCGCGCGACAACCACGAGCTGCGCCATTGGCTGAACGCGCGCCAGGCACGTCGCGGCTGGCCGAGGTGGGCGGTCGAGGCGAGCAATCCGGCCGTGATCAGCACCGTGCCGAGCAGCAATGGCGGCAGCACGTCGTGGGGAGCGATCAGCGTCTGCAGACCAAGCAGGAACAGCAGGCCGTAACCGGCGCCCGACAGCGTACTGAAGGCGATGACGGAGAGGGCGGGATGCATCAGCGGCTCAACAGGCGATCGAGCCAGCGCAGCGGCGATGGTAGTGCACTGGCATCGAAGGGTTCTTCCGCCTGCGTCGCTGCCGGCGCCACGCGCCGCGGTCGCTGCGGCAAGTATTTGTTGGTCGGCTCATAGCCGAGCTCCGGCAGCAGATCGACACCGCCGCGTTCGGCGACGAGCTTCGACACCGCACTGTCCGGGTCGCCGAGATCGCCGAAATGTCGCGCTCGTGTCGGGCAAGCCTGCACGCAGGCTGGCACACGTTCGGCTTCGTCCAATTGTTCGTTGTAGATGCGGTCGACGCAGAGCGTGCATTTCTTCATCACCCCCTCGACTTCGGAATACTCGCGTGCGCCGTACGGGCAGGCCCAGGAGCACAGCTTGCAGCCGATGCATTTGTCCTCGTCGACCAGCACGATGCCATCCTCGGCACGCTTGTAGCTCGCGCCGGTAGGGCAGACGGTGACGCAGGCCGGCGTTTCGCAGTGCAGGCAGGAGCGCGGGAAATGCAGCGTCG
>Ga0196963_10001097_pt1 | contig 19797 bp, 15 predicted proteins | sample S1_5metaG_FD_148600 | JGI IMG/M metagenome (GOLD analysis project Ga0196963, IMG submission 148600) | Soil microbial communities from Anza Borrego desert, Southern California, United States - S1_5 | ecosystem: Environmental > Terrestrial > Soil > Desert | place: USA: California | collected... | reverse complement strand
GATCGTTGAGCCCTTCCGCGCGGCGCGAATCGCGCGCGGATGGCTTGCGCCCTCGCGCGTGATTGACTAGTGTCCGCGCACCCAACCACCGGCGGTCGTCGTACGGCCGCTTCGACATATTCTGGAGCGTTCATGCGCGCCTTCCGCCCCGTCCTGCTGGTCCCCGCCATCGCCGCCATGCTGCTCGCCAGCGGCTGCCAGATCCGCGGCGGCGGCGAGAAGGGACCGAGCGCGCAGGAACTGCGGGCCGAGAACGGTCGCCTCTCCGCCGAGGTCCAGAGCCTGACCGCCGAGAACGAGGCGCTGAAGCGTCAGCGCGACGAAGCCCGCGAGCTGCTCAGCGCGGCGCAGAATTCCGGGCCGAAGGTCGGCAGCATCCTCGACGAGGGCGCGATCGACGGCGCCACCGCCATCGACGGCGGCGTCTCGCTCGACGAGGACTTCCTCTTCGCGAAGGGCTCGTCCGAGCTCGGCGAGGCCGGCAAGCGGACCATCCAGACGCTGGCCGATCGCCTGAACAAGGGCGAATTCGCGGGCAGCAAGGTGGTCGTCGAAGGCCACACCGATGACACGCCGGTGGCGAAGAAGTCGAACGTCGACCGCTACGGCAACAACTGGGGCCTGTCGGCGATGCGCTCGGCGATGGTCATCACCGAGCTGCAGAAGGCCGGCGTCTCGCCGGATCGTCTGCGCGGCGCGTTCCGCGGCGAGTACAGCCCGCGCGGCAGCGACAAGGCGCGCAATCGCCGCGTCGAGCTGTTCGTCCGCTGATCGACCGCGGCTGCGGCCGCTGATCGCCTCGCGTGGCGACGATGTTGCGACAATCCCGAGGCCGGCGTCGCTTGCGGCGCCGGCCGCGCTGTGACCATCCGCCCATGCGCTGGATGCTCCCGTTGTTCGCGATCGTCGTCGCCACCGCGGGCGAACCGCTGTCGCCGCCGGCGATGATCGCCGACAACGCCATCCGCTACGTCAACGAGGAGGTCATCACGCTCGGCGACGTGATCGAGCGCACGCGCGACCGCATCGGGGATCTGCGCCGCCGCGGCCAGCCCCTGCCCGAATCCGACACCATGCTGCAGGTGTACGAATCGGTGCTCGACGAGCTCACCGACGAGAGCCTGCTGATGCAGTACGCGCAGGAGCTGAAGGTCCAGCTCGACCGCGAGCGCATCGCGATGCTCGTGCTCGAGCGCGCCAACCGCAGCGGCATCGGCCTGAGCCTGCGCGAGCAGACGCGTGAACGCGAACGCCTGCATCGGCGCGAGACCATGCGCGCCGTGCTCGGCTTCTTCGAGGACCGCACCGCGCGCGTCTCGCCGTACGAGCTGGCCCGCTACTACGACGAGAACCGCGAGCAGTTCCGCCGGCCGGCGCGGGCGCACGTGCACCAGATCCTGCTCCGCCCGGCGAGCGCCGAGGACATCGAGCGCTTCCATGGCAACGACGGACCGTGCCTGGCGCTGTTCCGCGAGGCGCAGAGCCCGGAGTTCGAACCGGAGATCGCCGCCATCGTCGGCCCGCGCAGCGCGGCCCGTCAGGCGGCGCCCGACGCCGCCGCGAAGCAGGCCGAGGTCACGGCCGCGTTGCGTGAGCTGGCGTCCATGCCGGTCGACAAGCTCGGCGCCCGTGGGCGGCGGCTGGTGGCGGACGCCGCGGGGATCGTGGAACGCGCGGCACGCCTGCGCGATGCCGACGCGACCCAGGCGGCGCTCGAGGCCATCCGCAGCGAGATCGCCGGCAAGGGCCGGGCGGCCTTCGCCGAAGCCGCGAAGAAGCACAGCGAGGGACCGCGCGCCGACCAGGGGGGCGACCTCGACTGGATCGAGCCGGGCACGAGCCGCGGCGCCGCCTTCGACGAGCAGGTCTTCTCCCTGCCGGCCGACGGCCTTTCCCCGGTGTTCTGGCAGGAACAGGTGGCCTGCCTGGTGTACGTCAGCGAGCGCGAGGACGCCGCGCAGCGCTCGTTCGCCGAGGTCACCGGCGAGATCGACACCCTGCTCAAGCAGCGCCGGGCCGACGAGGTCAAACGTACTACGGTAGCCATGTTACGCTCCGAGGCCTCGATCCGCGACCTGGTCTCGATCGCCAAGCTGTTGCTCGGCGAAGGCGGCTGAGCGAAGCTGGCGGTATGGTCGATCCGGACCCATCGCGCGCGGACGTCGCCCGGCCAGAGCCTGCGGCCAGCCTGGTAAGCCCGGGCCAGTCGCCGACGTCCACCAGGACGATGAACGCCACCACCGCCCCGTCCGATTTCGCGCTCGGTCTGTCGGCTGGCGGCGCCCACGCCGGCAACGCGGCCGAAGACCTGCTGGTGCGCGAGGAACCCGTCCTGCGCCGGGTCATCCAGCGCTACGTGCGCGACGCGGCCAGCGTCGACGACGTGTTCCAGGAAGTCAGCCTCAAGGTGCTGAAGCGGATCGACAGCGTGCGCGATCAGCTGGCGCTGCGCGGCTGGCTGTTCCAGCTGGCGCGCAACGCGTGCCTCGACTACCTGCGGCGCGAGGACCGTCGCGCGCAATCCGGCCCCGAGGCCCTGGCCGAGCAGCCGGCCGCCGGCGACATCGGCCGCAGCCCCAGCGATCACCTGCTCTCGGACGAACGCATCGTCGCCGTCCGCCGTGCCCTGGCCGAGCTGCCCGCGAGCCAGCGCGAGGTCATCCGCCTGCGCATCGAGGAAGGCCTCGACCACGAGGCGATCAGCGCCCGCCTCGGCATCAGCCGGCAGGCGGTCGAGGTCCGGCTGTGCCGCGGCCGTTCGGCGCTCAAGCAACGTCTCGACGAGATCCTGGCGGGGGAACTGTGAGCACCGTGGACCACGACGACCATCTCGCCTGCGCCGACGCCGAGGCGCTGCTGCCGCTGGTGGCCGACGGCACGCTCGACGCCGAGGCCGATGCGCCGCTGTTCGCGCACCTCGCCGGCTGCGCGCGCTGCCAGGAATCGCTCGCGCGTCACGACCTGATCTCGCTCGCGCTGGCGCAACCGTCGTTCGTCGCTCCGTCGCGATCCCGCCTGCGCCTGGTGCCGCGCGCGGCATGGGCGCCGCTCGCCGCGGCCGCCGCGCTGCTGATCGCGTTCGGCGGGTGGTGGTCGCTGCGCGACGACGTCGCCGCCGCCGAGGTCGTCGCCGGGATCGACGAACCGGTCATCGAGCGCGAGGTCATCCGCATCGAGCAGCCGAGCGGGATCCCCGCGTACCTCGTGCTCGAAGGTGATCGACGCACGCTGGTGACCTCGGATGCCGGCGAGGATGCTGATCGTCCCGCCCAGCCGCAGCCGGTGGTCCTGCAGCGCTACTGAGCCGATCGCGTCGCGACGCTCCGCGGCGCGTTTCGAGTCGTTGATGCATCGGCACATCGCGGCGGGAATGGATGTCGTCTGGACATGGACAAGGGCAGCCACGCGGCTGCCCTTGTCGTCGTCGATCGGCTCTGCCGACGCTTACAGGTCGGGCAGATCGCTGGCCGGCTCGGCCGCCGGCTTCGGCTTCGCCGGTGCCGGCTTCTCGACCTCGGGTTCAGGCTGCGCGGCCGGTTCCGGTTCGGCTTCGACCGCGGGCTCCTCGGCCGGTTCCTCGCTCGCCGGCTCCTCGCTCGGCTCCTCGGCCATCGCCGGTTCCTCGCTCGGCTCCTCGGTCACCGCTTCGCTGTCCGATTCCGGAGCGGCGGCGGGCGTCGCGTCCGACGCTGCGGCCTTCGCGGCATCGAGCGAAGCCCTGGTCGCATCCGCAGCCGCCTTCGGCGCGGCGACAGCCGGCGCCTCGGGCGCGACCGCCGGTGCCGCAGGAGCGGCGGGCACCTCGATCGTGCGGGCATCGGGATACGGCGCTTCCCAACGCGTGCGCGCGAGCTCCTCCTCGGCCTCGCGCTTCGAGAGCTTCTTCTCCTTCATCAGCTCCTGCAGCTTGGCCTCGCGCGCCGGACCGGCGCTGCTGGCGTAGCTCTGGCTCCACGCGCGATGCATGGCGTCGAGGTTGTTCCAGGTGTCGTCGCCCAGGCCGAGGCGCAGCAGTTCGGCGGCGCGGGCGAGGTCGGAGTAGCAGCCGTCGATCTGCCACTGCTCGATCACCGGGATCTGGCCCTCGACGTCCGCGGGACGCAGGTGCTGGTCGGCGACGAGCAGCTCCTCGTACAGCGCCTGGAGCTGCTGCTCCTCGGGCAGCGCGGCGCGCTGACCGGCGACCGCGGCGGGCTCGCCCTTCTTGCGCTTCTTGCCGTCCTGCGGCGCCGGCGCGGGCGTGCGGTGCAGCTCGCCCGACATGACCTTCGCGTCGATCTCGCCGAGGAACGCGTGGACGCGCGCGAAGAGGTCGCCGGCGCGGCTGCGCGCGTCGTGGACGCTCGTCATGCCGTAGGCGGGGATGACGCGGTCGATGAGATGCGACCCGGGCGTGTCCGCGGTCGGTGCCCGCGCTGGCGTCGGCTGCATGGTCTCGACGCCGCTCGCGGCGAGCACGATGGCCAAGAGCGGGATCGGACGACCGAGGGTACGGCGCAGGGACATGCAGGCTCCTTCAGCGACGACGGGGGGACAGGACGGACTGGCATCGGATGCCCTGCCAGCGCCGAAACAAGGCGACCTGCCCGGTCCGTCGCCGTCTGTTGCAAACACCGCTGCGCGCACGCCCTGCATCCGGCCGCATCGTCGCCCTTGCGGCGCCGGCGCGGCCGGGACCGTCGCGCGCCATGCTGCCCTACAGCCCGAGCACGGTCGCCGAAGCCCTGCATGCCGTGCTCGACCAGGCCGCGGCGCGGCATGGACGCGCGACGCTGGCGATCCCCGGCGGCCGTTCTCCCGGGCCGGTGCTGACGGCGCTGGCCGGGATGGTCGAGCCGTTCCTGCGTCAGCGGCTGCATCTGCTCTGGCTCGACGAGCGCGCGGTTCCGGTCGGTCACGCCGAGCGCAACGACGTGGCGACGCTGGCGGCATGGCGGGCGGGCGGGCCGCTGCCGGCGCACGTCCACGCGATGCCCGCCGAGCGCGATGATCCGGATGCCGCCGCGGAGGCCTACACCGCGACGCTGGCCGAGGCCACCGCCGGTCGCGGCCTGGACGCCTGCCTGATCGGCATCGGCGAGGACGGCCACCTCGCCAGCCTGTTCCCGCGCCACCCGGGGCTCGGCGAGCTCGCACCGGTCTTCGTCGTCCGCGACAGCCCCAAGCCCCCGCCGGTGCGCCTGACGATGTCGCTGCCGGTCCTGCATCGCGCCACCCTGCGTGCCGTGCTGGCGCTGGGCGCCGCGAAGGGGGAGGTCGCCGTGCGCGCGATGCGCGGACCCGATCCGGCGGTGCCGGTCAGTCTCCTGCCCAAGCCCAACACCGTCTGGTACTTGGACGATGCGGCCGTCGCCGCCTGGCGTGCCGCGGGCGGCACCTGACGACGTCACGACGCCAGTGCGCGCTAGCGGGGGCCGATCCTGATGACCGGTCGCGGTTGATGCGCGACATGGTCGACGAGCCGATCCCATCGGCGGTTTCCACTGATTCCCCGCCCCAACGGCTATTTTTTCCTTATTGCGGGGGTCAAGTCACTGTTAGGATGCCGGTCCCACGTTCTTCACTGTCCGATTCGAGCGTTCGTGCCAAGTGGTGCGGCGCCGGACCGACCGGAAGACGATAAGCAACGTCTGCATCACCCGTGACCCACCCGCGCCAGTCGCCGCCGAACAAGAGTCCGCCAGGAACGCCCCCCATGTCGCCCGCCGCCGCCGCCACCGAAGCCACGCTCGCCGCCGATACGGTCGCCATCAAGCCGGCGCAGGCGCGCGGTACGGGGCGCATCGTCCTGACGCTCGGCCGGCCGCTGCCGGGGTGCCGGCGCACGCGCATGCTCCAGGTCGAGGGCGCCGTCGGCATCAAGCACGAGCCGCTGCACGAGGTCGACTCGATCCAGCGCGCGCTGCAGCAGGTGCGCGGCATCCACCCGCCGCCGGTGATGATCATCGACGGCCAGAGCTATCCCTGCGTCATCGAAGGCATGCCGCGCAGCCCGCGCCTGATGATCGAGGACAAGGGCGAGAGCGTCCGCCTCTACCTCGAGGTCGGCGGCGCCGCCGTCGCCAACGTCTGGTGCCTGCCGGGGCCGAACCTGGTGTTCCGCGGCCGCGTCATCCCGCTCGAGTGGACCGGCCCCGCCGAGCACCTCGATCCGCTGATGAACGGCCCGATCACGCTCGACAAGTCGGTGCTGGTGCGCGATCCGTGGCGCAGCGTCCTCGCCCACGCGGGCCAGGTGCCGCCGCAGTCCGACCGCGCCAAGCAGGTGCGCGGCCGGCCGCAGCCGATCCTCGAGATGTGGGAGGTCGACTCGCGCCTCTGCGGCAACGTCAAGTTCCGCTACCACGACGATCTCCCGGAGATCGATCCGCTCGAGCGCATCGGACTGATCGTGGCCGAGGCCAAGGACGGCTCGATCATGAAGTGCGAGCGCGATCGCGACCTCGAGTTCCAGCGCTGCAACGAGTTCATCAAGCGCGGCGCGCTGGTGCAGCGCCGCGGCGCGTTCGGCTTCGTCGCGGACGGCGACGCCGCCGACCGCTTCCTCGCCCAGGTCATCCCCAACCTCCAGGGCTGGGAGATCCGCGGCCAGGACCGCCTGCATCGCGGCCGTCCGCCCGCCGATATCGTCACCTCGGCCAAGGTCGTCGCGCACAAGGACTACCTCGAGCTCGAGATCGAGGCGCTGGTCGACGGCCGCGCCGTGCCGATCAAGGAGCTGCTCAAGAACGCCGCGCGCGGCCAGAACGTGATGGTCTTCAAGGACGGCCTGCGCGCGCGCATCAACGACGAATGGCTGACGCGCTACCGCACGCTGATCGAGTTCGGCGGCCTGAAGGAAGTGAACGGCAAGGTGCGCGTGCCGCGCCACGCCGCGGCGATGGCCGTCGGTCTCGCCGAATCCGGCGGCGAGATGGAGCTGGACGAGCAGACGCTCGACCTCGCCTCGCTCGCCAAGGGCGGCGCGTCGATCCCGCACGTCGAGCTGCCGGGCGGCCTCAACGCCACGCTGCGCGAGTACCAGCACGCCGGCTTCGAGTGGATGGTGTTCCTCTCCGACCGCGGCCTCGGCGGCGTGCTCGCCGACGACATGGGCCTGGGCAAGACGCTGCAGTCGCTCGCCTTCATCCTGCACCGCCACAAGGAGGACCCGGGCGTCCACCTCGTGGTCGCGCCGCGCTCGGTGGTCGACAACTGGGTCGACGAGTGCAAGAAATTCGTCCCCGACCTGCCGGTGCACGCGCACCTCGGCTTGGATCGCGTCAAGACCTCGGAGAAGCTGCCCAAGGGCGGCCTGCTGCTGACCAGCTACAACATCCTGCAGCGCGACATCAAGCTGCTGGGCGCGATCGAGTACTCGACCGTCATCCTCGACGAGGCGCACGTCATCCGCAATCCGGAGGCGAAGACCACGCGCGCCGCGCTGAAGCTGCAGGCGCGCCGCCGCATGTGCCTCTCGGGCACGCCCGTCCAGAACTGCGCCGAGGACCTCTGGCCGATCTTCCACTTCCTGATGCCGGGCTTCCTCGGTCGTCGCAAGACGCTGAAGGAGACCCTGCAGGACGATCCGGAAGCGATCCACCGCCTGCGCGACCGCGTCGCGCCGTTCGTGCTGCGCCGCATCAAGAGCGAGGTCGCCACCGAGCTGCCGCCGAAGACCGAGGTGCTGCTGCACGCCAAGATGTCGGACGAGCAGGAGGCGTTCTACCGCGAGCTCCTCGAGAAGGAGCGCGTCGGCGTCATGGACCTGCTCGGGTCGAAGGGCCTCGAGCGTTCGCGCGTCTCGATCCTCGCCGCGATCACCCGCCTGCGTCAGGCGGCCTGCGCGCCGGCGCTGGTCGGCGCGCCGCACGTCGACGCGGCCAAGGTCGAGCTGTTCATGGACCTGGTCGACGAGCTCATCAGCGAGGGCCACCGCGCGCTGGTGTTCAGCTCGTTCACCAAGTTCCTCGCCGTCATCCAGCAGAAGCTCGAGGAGCGGAAGTACACCTTCCAGTACCTCGACGGCCGCACGCGCGATCGCGGCGCGAAGGTCAAGGCGTTCCAGAACGGCAACGACCCGCTGTTCCTGATCTCGCTGAAGGCGGGCGGCGTCGGCCTCAACCTGACCGCGGCAGACTACGTGATCATCCTCGACCCGTGGTGGAACCCGGCCGCGGAGGACCAGGCCGCCGACCGCGCCTACCGCATCGGTCAGGACAAGCCGGTGATGGTCTACCGCATCGTCACCGTCGACTCGATCGAGGAGCGCGTGCTGCGTCTGCAGGACGAGAAGCGCCGCCTGGTCGGCGACCTCGCGCTGGAAGGCCTGGCGCGCGCGCTCGAGGCCGGCGACGTCGAGAAGCTGTTCGAGGTCGCGGCGAGGGTCGGCGCGTAAGCGCCGGTGCTGCTGGTCGCTCGTCCGACCAGCAGCACCGCCAATCGCGGCTGGCGCGCTCCGCGCCATGTGTGGACTCCGTGACGCGAGTACTCGCTCGGCGAGCGCTTCAATTTGTATCCATTCGCCAGCGACCCCTGTCGATCGTCGCGGCGTGATCGTTTGATCAGCACCGTGAATCCCCGTCGCTGGAAATGACCGGCGCTGTCACCAACCCGCAGTCAGTGCTGACAAGATCTGTCAGACGAGCGACTTGGGGAATGGTGCAGTCGATGCGAGCGCGTCAGGAAGTACGCCGCTCCAGCGCATAACTCGGTCGAAGCGGCGATTGGCGAGGTCCCCGGCGCTTGGCATGTCCGGCGCAACAGGGGTATCATCGACTCACGCATCAACCGCCTTCAAGGAGAACACTGTATGCGCAAGGGCTTCACCCTCATCGAGCTGATGATCGTCATCGCGATCATCGCCATCATCGCGGCCATCGCGATTCCCAACCTGCTGGAAAGCCGCGTGACCGCCAATGAGTCGGCCGCCAGCGCCAGCCTGAAGTCGGGCGTCTTCCCGGCCCAGGTCCAGTTCCAGGGCGGCGGATATCAGGACGCCGATGCCGACAACGTCGGTGAGTACGGACAGCTCGAGCATCTGTCGGGTAAGGAGGCCGTTACCGGAGTCGCCATCAACAATCTCACTCTCCTGCAGGGCCCGCTGGCCACTGAAGCCGGAACCACAACTGCCAATACGCGTGACGGCAATGGCTATACGTTCTCGGCATTCACTTCGGTGGAAACGGCCGCGGCGGGAATGATCCAGGAAGGCGTCGCCTTGGCCACGCCAGCTGCGGGCGGCGTCTTCGCCGATCAGCGTCCTGAGCGCGCCTGGGCGTGCGCTGCGGCTCCGCAGAAGCAGAACGACACTGGCCGCCGCGTGTTCTTCATCACGCATGAAGGTCAGGTCCGCAGCCCGTCTGCGATCGTCAACACCAATACGTGGTTCACCGCTGAAGTGTCGAGCGCCACCACCCTCGTCGCTGGCATGGACGATGCCATGACGACCAATGGCGATCTCGAGGGCGGCTTCGTCACTGCCTACCCGTTCTACTCGAAGTAAGTCCAGGTTAACATGAACACGCCTCTCCGCTCTGCGGGGAGGCGTGTTTTTTTTGGTGCAGCTTCCGTGCGCGAAACGCCGTGTCGCGCTCTGCTCTTGGTCGCCATGCCGGTCACGGCCTTCGCGGCATTTGCGCTATCATTCGCGCTCGAGCGCTTTCTTCCCGTCAGCGCGCAGGACTTCTGGATCCTGATGCTGGCCGTCATGGCAGCTATTGCCGCGCCGCGCTCGTGTCTCGCCGATGGCTATGCCCAACGCTGGGTGCTCGTCGCCGCCGCCGGTCTCGTGTTCATGTCCGTTCACCTCATGGTGCAGGGCGGCTACGATTCGAGCGGCGTCTGGAAGGTGCTTCAGCGCGCCGGCGAACTCGCCATCTGCTTGAGCGTGATGTCGTCTGGCGTCAGCGCGGCGAATCTCGTCCGCGCTTTCGGGGCGGCGTCCGGTATCGCGCTCATCGCATCCTTGGTGATGACGGCGCTCGTCGAGCCCAATCGCGGCCACACGTACGGATTTGGATTCGGGCATGCGAATTATCTGGCGAATACGGCTGGGCCGGCGCTTATCGCGTGGACAGCCCTCGCCTGCGCCGAACGCGGTCGGAAGCGCCTCGGTCGGGAGGAGTTCGCCGTCATGCTTTTCGGTTGGATCGCTCTTGCGGTGTTGGTGTACGGCGCCCATTGCCGCGGCGTCGCCGTCGCCGCGCTCGCCGCCGCCTCATGGGTTGGCCTGAACCTGTGTCTGCGGACGCGCCCGCGGCTGCTTCGCGGCGCGATCGCGGCATCAGCGCTTCTGGTCGTGGGCGGCCTCGCTTGGCTGTTCCTGTCCGATGTGTCGCCTGCTCGTGACCAACGCATCTCGCTCTATCGCGGCGCGCTCGAGTTGGCCGCGAACCGTCCGCTGTTCGGCCATGGTCCCTATGGCGCCGTGGCGATGAGCGCGATCGATGGCGAGAACGCGCGTCACTTCACGGCTTTCGGCGAGCATTGCATGCACGCGCATAACGAGTTTCTCGATGCTGCGATCGACGGCGGCATCATCGGGTTCGCCGTCCTCTCGCTCCTCGTCCTCGGCGTGGTCTGGCGTGTCGCTCGGATATGCGATCGGTCGGTCCGCCTCGCACTGCAGGCCATGGGATTGGCGATGCTCGTGCACGCATGTACCGACAACACCTACGGGACGGTCTATGGAGGGGCGTGGTGTGCGGTAGCGGTAGGCGTCATGCTCGGTGCGCCGAGCGCGACCGCCCGCTGGCGTTGCTTCACATCGCTGACGTCGATGCGATCCTGGCAGTGGCTCCTAGCCTTGCCGGCGCTCGGCGCGGCTCTGAACATGACTGCATCGATGTTCGTGGCTCGTGACGCGACGCTCGCTGTCCACGGCAATACAATCGAGCGCGTGCTCAACCCGGGCGCGATCAACGCGCACGTACTGTATGCCTGGACTGATGCGAATCGGCAGGGCTTCCATGGCTTCGCTCAGCGCATCGAGCGAACCTTGGAGCGGCGCTTCGGCTCGATCGGGGCATTCCGTTCGCTTGCGACCCAGACGGCGCTCGTTCGTCGGGATGAAAGGGCCATGGCATCATCGCTCGTGCAGGCGCTGGACGACAATCCCATGTCCCTCCAATGCTACCAGCGCCTCGAGTGGCTCATGACGAACGTCCCCGACGTCGCGAGTCAGCTTCCGCCGCGCTGCTCGGTGCGTCTCGCGTACATCACAGCCCGGGACGGACTGCCGAGACCTGATATCGGCGTGTCGCTGGAGAGCATCGAGGTTGCAGCCGACCTTCATGCGGCTCTGCACTGGCTCGTCATGCGCGGCACCTCCTGGGCAGAAATTTCCGCGCCGATGGAGCGCCTGGTCCGCAGATACGGCGACATCGACGGGGTCGCGCTCCTTCCCATTCTCGCCATCAAGGCGCTTGGAGGGAAGGTCCCCGAATGGATCGACAGACACTTCACCACGATGTGCAGGTCGCGCACTTTCGCGTACGACGTCGCACGAGTTCTGTCTGAACTCGATGATCCGCGCGAGGCGGAAGCGCTTCGCCCGTATGTCGCGCGGCTCTACCCCGAGATACTCGACGAATGCGAGCGGGGCACGATGAGCGTCCGGGCCGAGGCCGACGCAAGGTATCATTTCGTGCGGAATGCCGTCGTGCGCTACTGGTCTTTGCTTCGCACGACGAATGGTGGGCGTGGCTTGGACTCGCGACGCGGACTCGGTCCCGATCACGAATCGCCGAATGGCTAAGCCGGGCGCATGCCCGGACCGGCGCACTCCACACGCATGACCGTGCCAGTGCGCGTGCCCTGGAGCGCGTCAGCGATGCGATCGGCGGAAGCGTGGTCGGTGAAGGAGAGAACCGTGCTCCCGCTGCCGGAAATGATCGTGCCGATCGCCGCCACGCGTGCGGCGGCGGCCCTCACCGGCTCCACCGCCACATTCACCTGCGCGCGATACCGCTCATGCCACGCATCCGCGAACAGCCCGCGCAGGTCCTCGACCCGCCCGCGCGCCAGCGCCGCGACGATCAGCGCCGTGCGTTGGATCGCCGTCACCAAGTCGCGCTTCGTCACCTGATCAGGCAGGATGCGTCTCGCCTCGCTGGTCTTCACTTCGTACGGCGGGATGACCAGCACGCAGGTCAGGTCGGCGGGCGGATCGAAGCGCGTCCAGCGCACGTCGTCGCCGACCTGGCCGACGATGGTGAATCCGCCGAGCACCGCGGCGGCGACGTTGTCTGGGTGGCCTTCGATCGCGGCGCCGATGCGGATGAGCTCGCCCTGGTCCTGCGGCAGGCCGGCGAGGTCGCGGCAGGCGGCGGCGACGCCGACGATGATCGAGGCCGAGCTGCCGAGTCCGCGCGCGATCGGGATGTCGCCGGTGACGCGCACGCTCAGCCCCGGGAGGGTCACGCGCCAGCGCTGCGCGCACGCGTCGCGCACGCGCGCGACCATCGCCGCCAGGCCGGCATCGCGGCTGTCCGGCGTCTCGATCGCCTCGTTGGCGAGCGGCTCGACGTCGATGGTGTTGTACAGGGCCAGCGCCATGCCCAGGCAGTCGAAGCCGTGGCCGAGGTTGGTGGTCGAGGCGGGGACGCGGTAGCGCGGCATCGCCGCACGGTAGAGCGCTCGTAGCCGCGTGGGAGGGGGCCGTCGCGCTCCCGTGTCCCGATCGGCGCGTTAGGGTCGGCGCATGCTCCGCTCAGCCGCCCCGGCGATGACCATCGCCCTGTTCCTGTCCCTCGGCGCCGCGCTCATCGCCGAGGACGCGGCGCCGCCCGCCGAGCCGGTGCTGCAGCCGGCGGTCCATCGCGATGACGCCGTCGAGCCGGTCGACGACGTCGATGCCGAGCCCGATCAGACCGCCGGCACGCTCGTCCTCGAGCTCGCCGGCACCTTCCCGCTGCGCCCGGCGCCGGCGTTCTTCGCCGCGGGCGAGGTCTCGCTCCACGCCGCGTGCCTGCAGCTGCGCCAGGCATTGGCCGCGCCCGAGAAGCACCTGGTGCTCGACCTCGCCGGCGGCTTCTATCCGTCCCTCGCCGGCGCCGAGGAGATGGCGGCGATCCTGCGCGATCGCGGCGAGGGGCGCACCGTCGCCTGCCTGCTCGACGGCATCGACGACGCCGCGCTCGCGGTCGCGGCGGCGTGCGACGAGGTCGTCGCGCCCGAGGCCGGCCTGCTGCTGGTCGACGGCATCGAGCTCAGCGTCGACTACTACGCGGATGCCCTCGCCAAGCTCGGCGTGCGCTTCGCCGCGGTCACCAGCGGGCCGCACAAGACCGCGCCCGAGCCGTTCACGCGCAACCGCCCGAGCGACGCCGGCGCCGCCGAGCTCGCCGAGCTGGCCACGGCGCTCGACGACGCGCTGCTCGCGTGCTCGGCGCGCGGACCGCTCGACGTCGCGCGCATCCGCGCCGCGCGCGCGCTGGCGCCGCAACCCGGCGCATCGGCGCAGGCGCTGGGGCTGATCGATCGCGCGGTCGAGCCCGGCGCGTGGCTCGATGGCCTGGCGCAGCCGGCGCGCTGGTTCGATGCCGAGGGCGAGCAGCCCGACGCCAGCACCTTCGCCGGCATGATGGAGCTGTGGGGCCGGCTGCTGCAGGGCGAGAAGCGCACGCGCCATCCGCGCGTGGTCGCGGTGGTCGAGCTCGAGGGCGAGATCGTCGACGACTCGGCCAGCGAGCCCGGGTCGACCATCGCCGGCTTCGACACCGCGGCGATGATCGACGATCTCGCCGACGACGAGCGCGTGGTCGCCGTCGTGGTGCGGGTGAATTCGGGCGGCGGCTCGGCGACCGCGTCGGATCGCATCCACCACGCCATCCGCCGGCTCGACGCGGTGAAGCCGGTGATCGCGCTGCTCGACGAGGTCGCCGCCAGCGGCGGCTACTACCTGGCGTGCGCGGCGCGGCGGGTCATCGCGCATCGCGGCACCTTGACCGGGTCGATCGGCGTGTTCGCGCTGGCGCCGGATCTCACCGGCACGCGCGACCTGATGGGCATCCATCGCCATGTCGTCACCACCGGCCCGCGCGCCGACCTGCTGTCGACCGGGGCGATGACGCCCGACAAGGAGGCGGCGCTGCGTCAGATCGTCGACGACACCGACGTCCGATTCCGCGCGCTGGTCGGCGCGCGGCGGACGCTCGCCGACGACCGCGTGCGCGAGTTGGCGGGCGGTCGCGTGTTCACCGGCCAGCAGGCGCTCGACAACGGCCTGATCGACGAGCTCGGCACGCTGACCGACGCGGTGGTCGCGGCGCGCGCGGCGGCCGGCGTCGAGGACAAGCTGCCGCTGGAGACCCATCCGGTCGACAGCGGGCTCGCCGGCCGCTTCGCGCTGTTCGGCGCGCGTTCGGCGGCGCACGTCGCCGAGCGACTGTGCTACCCGGCGGCGTGGCGCACGGCGCTGCGCGCCATCGACGCGCGCCGCCCGGTGATCATGGCGTGGAGCGGCGTCGGCGCGGCGCGCTGACCGCGCGCGACGGCCGCTTCAGCGAAGCGTATCGCTGCTGTCGTCGACGGGAGCCGTCGGCGCGGGTTCGAGCTCCGGCTCCGGCTCGGGCGCAGCCGTCGCGGCGGCTTCGGCGGGGATCACGGCTTCGGCGGCCTTGATCAGGAAATGATCGGGATGCGCGGCGCGCATCGCGTTGAGCGCCTCGACCGCGGCATCGCGCTGCTCCATCCCGCTGTACGCGAGCACCAGGTAGTAGTGCTGGCGCGGCGTGCGCTCGGCCGCCGGCACCGACGCGATCTGCCCGAGCACCTCGCCCCAGGCGCGGCGTTCGGCGAGCCCGGCCAGCTGCGTGTCGTCGGCGACCGGCGAGGCGACGCGCGCGTTCGGCAGGCGGTGGGCCAGCGTCCGCACGATGCCGCTGCTGACGCTCGTCGCCGGATCGCCGCCCTTGCCGGCGATCGCGACGTGCTGCTCGTCCTCGCCCTCCGCCCACAGGCGGGTGTTGACGACGACGTCGCCGCCGGCGTCCTCGCGCGTGAGGTGGACGACCGCCAGGTTCATGTCCGCGGTCGTCAGGTGCTCGGCGATGTTCGGCGAGGTGATCAGGTCCTGGATCTTCACGTCGCGCTTCTCGAGCTCGGCGGCCGCCGCCGCGCCGATCACGACCTGCACGTTCTCGCCGCCGACGCGGCGCAGATCGTCGGCGACGGTGGTGGCCAGCGGCTCGTGCGCGGGGTCGGCGAACAGGATGAGGATGACCAGGAGGGTTTTCATGAGGGATTCCGCAGGTCATCGTGCACACCGCGATGTTCGCTGCCAGCGCGGAGCGGGTCGCGTGGTACCCGGTCGGCTGCCGACGCGCTCGTCGCCGCGGGCCGGGGTTCGGCGGGCCACCGCCGGCCCACCCATGGCGTGGCTCGCGGCCGGCGCTCAGATCCCCAGCCATGCGCACCCTGCGCCTCGCGTGGATCCTCTTCCTGACGACGTTGAAGCGTCGCCTCGCCTACCGCGGCGACCTCGCGCTGCAGATGCTCGACGAGCTGGCGCGCGGCTTCGTCGCCTGGGCGCTGCTCCAGACCTACCTGAGCAAGACCGACAGCCTCGCCGGCTGGTCCGCGCCGGCGCTGCTCTTCGTGCTCGGGTTCAGCATGGTGCCGATCTCGCTGTTCCATTGCCTGTGCGGCAACCTCTACCAGCTGTCGAATACGTACATCATCCAGGGCAACCTCGACCGCGTCCTGCTCCGGCCGTACCCCAGCTTCCTGCAGATCTGCTTCGACCGGATCGCCGTCGAGGACCTCTCCGGCGCGATCTTCGGGGCGATCCTCATGGGCGTGGCGATCAGCGGCATGCCCGATTTCCCGCTCGATGCGCTGCATATCGGCCTGCTGCTGCTGCTGCTCGCGTCGGCTTTCGGCGTGGTCGTCGCGGTGTTCATGGCCTTCGCGGCGACCGGCTTCTGGTTCGAGGACCGCGTCGGCATGGTGCCGCCGGTCTACAACCTGATGGAGTTCGGCCGCTGGCCGACGCGCATCTACCACCCGGCGCTGCGTTTCCTGATCAGCGCGGTGATCCCGTTCGCCTTCGTCGCGTTCTATCCGGCGAGCTTCTTCGTCGGCCCCGCGGACGGGACGTCGTGGCTGGCGCTCGCGACGCCGTTGGTCGCGCTGATCAGCCTGCTGCTCGCGTCGTTGATGTGGCGCACCGGCATCCGCCGGTACAGCTCGACCGGGAGTTGACGACGATCAGGCGTCGGATTCGAGCCGCGGCTCAGCGCCAGCGTTCGCTCTTGAGCTTCAGCGCCAGCGCGCGCAGCGCGTTCGCCGCCGGGCCATCGCCGTCGGCGAACGGCCGGCGCTTGCGCACGGCCTCGGCGACGTGGCGATCGCGCGGCAGGTAGCCGGCGTAGGCGAGATCGCGGCGCAGGTAGGTGCTGCTGACCTTGCGCAGGCGCGAGAACGCCTCGGTCGCCTCGTCCTGGTTCGCCGCGAGGTTGACCAGCACGCGGATGTCCTTGCCGGGCTGCTTGCCCTCGACCAGCTTCACCAGCGCGTACGCGTCGGCGAGCGAGGTCGGATCGGGCGTCAGCACCACCAGCACCAGGCGGCTGGCGAGCACCAGGGTGGAGACCTCGCGGCCGATGCCGGCGGCGGTGTCCATGAGTATCACATCGTGGTCGGCGCCGGCGCGGCCGATCTCGCGGACCAGGCGGTTGAGGCTGCGCGCCGGCAGCTGGGTCAGCTCCTCGCGGCCGCTCGCGGCGGGGACGAAGCCGAAGCCGCGCGCATCGGCGACGATCGCCTCGTCGATCGGACGGTTCTCGCACATCACGTCGTAGAGCGTCGCGCGCGGATCCAGCCCGAGCATGACGTCGGCGTTGGCCAGGCCGAGGTCGCAGTCGACCAGCAGCGGCTTGATGCCGACCGCGGCCAACGCGAGCGTGAGGTTGACCGCGACGCAGGTCTTGCCGACGCCGCCCTTGCCGCCGGTGATCGCGATCGCCGGCAGCGCCGGCGCGTCGGCGGTGCCGGCGAGCGCGCGCAGCTGCTTGGCCTGATCGTCGATCCGGGCCGGGGTGCGGGTCACCTTCGAGGTCATGCTCACACGTTCACGCCGCCACGGCGTTGGCCGCGAACAGCCGCGCCGGCAGCATCGCCGCGTCGGCGGGCTGGATGTCCTCGGGAACTTCCTGGCCGGTGGCGAACCAGTTGACGTTGAGGCGGTGGCGGCGCAGGCAGCCGATCAGGCGGCCGATCGCCGCGCATTCGTCGAGCTTGGTGACCACGCTGTGCTCCAGCGGCAGCAGCGAGAAGCGCTCGACCACCGCGGCGAACTCGGCGCGGCCGGCGGTGGCGGCGATGGCGAGCGCCACCTGGATGCCGGGCCTGCAGCGGCTGAAGCCCTTCAGCTCGTGGACGCGCGCGGCGTCGGCGGGGCTGCGCCCGGCGGTGTCGATCAGCACGTGGTCGTAGTCGGCGAAGCGCTCGAGCACCGCGGCAAGCTGCGCCGGGGTCTGCGCGACCTCGAGCGGCACGTCGAGGAGATCGGCGTAGGCGCGCAGCTGGTCGGTCGCGCCGACGCGGTAGGTGTCGATGGTCGCCAGCGCGACGCGCTGGTTGCGCTTCAGGCGCAGCTCGCCGGCGAGCTTGGCGATGGTGGTGGTCTTGCCGACGCCGGTCGGGCCGACGACCATCAGCCGGCGCGGCTTCGACCAGTCGATGGTGCCCGCGCAGGGCACCGCGCGGCGCAGCCACAGCTGGGCGAAGTCCTGGCGCTGCGCCGGCTCGAGGCGGTCGCCGGCGCGGCTGATCGCCTCGTCGAGCTCGGCCAGCATCTCGGCCGGCAGCTCGGCGCCCTGCAGGCGACCGGCGAGGTCGTCGCCGAGGTGCGCGGTGGGCACGGTCGCGCCGGTGGCGAGGCGCGCGAGCTGGCGGCGGATCGCGGCGAGCTCGAGATCGAGGGCCTGCTCGCCGGCGATCGGCCGGGCCGCGGGCCGCGCCGCGGGCGCGGCGAACTCGGCGACGGCGCGCATGACGCGCGGCGTGGTGCGTTCGGCTTCGGGGTCGGAGGCGGCGATGATCTCGTAGCCGACGCGCCGGCCGAACATGCCGGGTTCGGACACGGTCCGGGTCTCGATGATCAGGGCGGCCTCGCCCAGATCCTTCTTCACCTTCTCGAGCGCCTCGGGGACGCTGCGACCGGAATAGCTGCGCACGATCATCGCCGTTGCCTCCCGGAGCGCGTTTCATCGACACGCGCGTCCGTCGGAGGGATCAGGAGCGAGGACCGTGCCATGCGCGGTGGGCGGCGGCTCATGCCGCGCCGACCTTCTCAGCCACCGGCTTGCCGCCGAGCGAGATCGTGCCGACGACCTCGACCGGCACCGCGCCGCCGATCTCGCCGTAACCGAGGACCGCGAGGTCGGGATAGAAGCGCGCGGTGATCTGGCGCAGGTGGCGGCGCAGGGGCGCGGTGGTCAGCAGGACCGGGTCGTGGCCGGCGCCGGCGGCCTCCTGCAGGGTGCGGCCGAGCTGATCGATCAGCGCCGACGCCTCGGCCGGGGCGATGCCGAGGCCGCCGCCCTGGTTGGCGGCGGTCAGCGCCTGCGACAGGCGGTTCTCGGTCGCCGGCTCGAGGATCGCCGCGAACAGCCGTCCCTGCGCGTCGAGATGCCCGGCGACGATGGCGCGGCCGATGCGCATGCGCGCCTGTTCCGCGAGCGCCGCGGGATCGGCGGTCGGCGCGTCGGCGACGGCCTCGAGGATCTTCTCGAGGTTGGTCAGCGGCACCTTCTCGTCCAACAGGTGCGTCAGCACCTTCTGGACGGCGCCGAGCTTGGCGTTGGTCTCGATGTCCTTGACCAGCGCCGGCGCGTCCTTCTTGAGGCTGTCGAGCATCGCCTGCACGTCCTCGCGGTTGAGCAGGGTGCCGGCGTTGGCCTTGAGCAGCGCGGTGAGATGGGTGATGAACACCGATGCCGGATCGGTGACGGTGTAGCCGAGGGCCTCGGCATCGCCGCGCTTGGCCGGATCGATCCACACCGCGTCGAGCCCGAACGCCGGCTCCTTGGTGGCGATGCCGGGGACCGGCGTGCGCGCACCGCCGCCGTCGATGGCGAGCAGGCGGTCGGGATGCAGCTCGCTCGAGACCACCGTCTGGCCGTGCAGCAGCACGCGGTAGGCGGTGGGCGCGAGCTGGATGTTGTCCTTGATGCGGATCGGCGGGATCAGCAGGCCGTGGTCGCGCGCGAGCTGCTTGCGCAGCGCGGTGATGCGCTCGAGCAGCGTCCCGCCGCGCGCCTTGTCGACGAGCTGGATCAGGCGGTAGCCGATCTCGACGCCGATGCGGTCGCTGGTCAGCAGGTCCTCGACCTTCTCCTCGGCCTTGGGCTTCTCGTCCTCGCCTTTCGCGGCGATCGCCGCGACCTCGGCGTCGTTGCCCCTGACCTTCAGGTACAGGGCCCAGACCAGCCCGCCGACGACCGCGAAGGGGATCAGCGGCATGCCCGGCACCAGGCCGAGGCCGACGATGATCACCGCCGCCACCGCCAGCGCGCGCGGCTTGACGAAGAACTGGCGCGACAGCTCGGTGCCGATGGTGTCGTCCGACTTGGCCTTGGTCACCAGCAGGCCCGAGGCGACCGTCACCAGCAGCGACGGGATCTGGCTGATGAGCCCGTCGCCGATGGTCAGCAGGGCGAAGGTCGCGAGCGCCTGCGACGCCGACATGTTCATCATCGTCATGCCGATGATGAAGCCGGCGCTGATGTTGATGACCGTGATGATCAACCCGGCGATCGCGTCGCCCTTGACGAACTTGCCGGCGCCGTCCATGGCGCCGTAGAACTCGGC
>Ga0196963_10001096_pt1 | contig 19805 bp, 19 predicted proteins | sample S1_5metaG_FD_148600 | JGI IMG/M metagenome (GOLD analysis project Ga0196963, IMG submission 148600) | Soil microbial communities from Anza Borrego desert, Southern California, United States - S1_5 | ecosystem: Environmental > Terrestrial > Soil > Desert | place: USA: California | collected... | reverse complement strand
GTTGCGGAGGCCTTGATGGCGTACCTTCAGCTCGCGCATCTCGAATGTCGGTTCAATGGATTTACCGCCGTCGACGATCTGTCGCTGGACATTGGGGAAGGGGAGTTCATCGCGCTGCTGGGGCCGTCGGGATGCGGCAAGACGACGACGCTGCGCGCCGTCGCAGGCTTCGTCGAGCCGACGGGCGGCACGATCGCCTTGGGCGGCCGCACGCTGTTCGGCGCGGGCGCCGCGCTCCCGCCGGAGCATCGGCAGATGTCGATGATCTTCCAGAGTTACGCCATCTGGCCGCATATGGACGTGTTCGAGAACGTCGCCTTCGGCCTGCGTCTGCGCAATCTCCCGAAGGCCGAGGTCGAACAGCGCACCCGACGCATCCTGGAGATCGTCCATCTCGACCATCTGGCGCAGCGCCTGCCCGCCGAGTTGTCGGGGGGCCAGCAGCAGCGCGTGGCGCTGGCGCGCGCGATCGTCGTCGAGCCCAAGGTGCTGCTGCTCGACGAGCCTTTGTCCAACCTCGACGCCAATCTGCGCGAGGAAATGCGCTTCGAGATCCGCCGCCTGCACGATGAGTTCGGCATCACCAGCGTCTACGTGACCCATGACCAGACGGAGGCGATGGTGACCGCCGACCGGATCGTCGTGATGAATAAAGGCCGGATCGAACAGGCGGATGCGCCCAAACGCGTCTATGACCATCCGCAAACGCGCTTCGTCGCGGGTTTCATCGGCCGGACCAATCTGATCGACGGGCAGTTCGCCAATGGTGGTTTCGTCGCCGGCGGGATCGCCGTGCCGTTCGCGGCGCCCGTGGAAGGCGCGACCGCGCTGTCGATCCGGCCCCATCGTATCGGCCTGTCGCGCCGGGATGGGGGCGCGAAGGGTGCTTACGATATCGATGGCACGTTGCGCAGCCGCGTGTTCCTGGGCGAAACCTGGGAATACGAGGTCGACGTGCCCGGCTTGACCGCGCCCTTGCGCGTCTCGCGACCGCCCGATGAGGTTTTCGAGAACGGCGCAGCGCTGCGGCTGTCGTTTGCGCCGGAGGCGATGGTCAGCGTTCGCTAGTCGAGCCGGCGGAGCGCTCGTCAGTAGGTCGCCCGTCCGCCGGAGAGGTCGAACACCGCGCCGGTGGTGAAGGAGTTCTCCTCGCTGGCCAGCCAGGCGATCATCGCCGCGGCTTCGTGCAGCTCGAGGAAGCGGCCGCGCGGGATCTTCGCCAGCATGTATTGGATGTGCCCGGGGGCCTGCTCCATCGCGCCCGGCGTGCGGGCCACCGCGGGCGTCACGCAATTGACCGCGATGTTCTGGCTCGCCACTTCCTTGCCGAGCGACTTGGTCATGGCGATGACGGCGGCCTTGGCGGAGCTGTAGGCCGCCGCCGTCGGATTGCCTTCCTTGCCGGCAATCGAGGCGAGGTTGACCACCCGCCCGTAATCCTGCGCGACCATGAAGGGCAGCACGGCGCGGCAGCAATGGAAGGTGCCGTTGACGTCGACATTGATCACGTCGCGCCAGGCGTCGAGCGGATAGTCGACGAGCTTGACGTTCGGTCCGACGATGGCGGCATTGTTGATCAGGATGTCGATCCGCCCGAGCTCGGCGATCGTGCGCTCCGCTGCCGCTTTGACCGCGGCATAGTCCGCGATGTCCACGGTGTAGCTGCGAACGGTGGCGCCGCTACTTGCCTGCAGCCGGGCCTTGGCCTGCTCGAGGACCGTCGGGTTGACGTCCCAGAGGGCGAGTTTCGCGCCCGAGGCGAGGAAGCGTTCGGCAATGGCGAAGCCGATGCCCTGCGCGCCGCCGGTGATAACGGCGACCCGGTCGGTGAGATTGATGGTGTTGAGCTGCATGGCGACTCCTAGGATTCCTGAAACACGGCTTCGCGTTTGGCGCGGATCGCCGGCACGATCATGAGGACGAGAAGCCCGCAGGCCATGAGCAGCATGACGGCGGACATCGGCCGCGTGGCGAACACGGTGTAATCGCCGCGCGACAGCACCAGGGCGCGGCGCAAATTCTCCTCGAGGAGCGGCCCGAGGATATAGCCCAGCAGCAGCGGTGCGGGTTCGCATCCCAGCTTGAGGAAGATGTAGCCGAGCAGGCCGAACAGGATGGCGATCCACACGTCGAACATGTTGTTGTTGGTGCTGTAGGCGCCGATGGCGCAGCACAGCAGGATCATCGGATAGAGCAGCCGATAAGGGACGCTCAGCAGCTTCACCCAGAGCCCGATCAGGGGAAGGTTGAGGACCACCAGCATGGCGTTGCCCACCCACATGCTGGCGATCAGGCCCCAGAACAGCTGCGGCGTCTTGGTCATGATCTCCGGGCCGGGCTGGATATCGTGGATGATCAGCGCGCCCACCATCAAGGCCATCACCGCGTTCGACGGAATGCCGAGGGTCAGCATCGGCACGAAGGAGATCTGGGCGCCGGCGTTGTTCGCCGATTCAGGCCCGGCGACGCCCTCGATGGCGCCCTTGCCGAAGCGCGAGGGGTCCTTGGCGAGCTTCTTCTCGATCGTATAGGAGGCAAAGGCGGAGAGCGTGGCGCCGCCGCCGGGCAGGATGCCGAGGACCGATCCAGCGACCGAGCCGCGCAGGATGGCGGGAAGCGACTGCTTGAATTCTTTCCAGGTGATCCACAGCGAGCCGATACGCTCGGCGAGGATCCGCGATGTCATGGTCTGTTCGAGATTCACCGCGATCTCGGCGAAGGCGAACAGACCCATGGTCATGGCCACGAAGCCGATCCCATCGATGAGCTCCGGGCTGCCGAAGGAGAAGCGCGCCATGCCGGAGTTGACGTCGGTGCCGACCATGCCGAGCAGCAGGCCGAGGACGATCATCAACACGGCCTTGAGCACCGAGCCATGCGCCAGGGCCACCGCGGAGATGAGGCCGAGCACCATCAGAGAGAAATACTCGGCGGCGTCGAATTTGAGGGCGAGGTCGGCCAGTGGCGGGGCAAAGGCGGCAATCACCATCGTCGCCGTGGTGCCGGCGAAAAACGATCCCAGGGCGGCGATACAGAGCGCTGCACCCGCGCGGCCCTGTCTTGCCATCTGGTGGCCGTCGAGGACCGTGATGACGGACGACATCTCGCCCGGCAGGTTGACCAGGATCGCCGTGGTCGAGCCGCCGTACGAAGCGCCGTAGTAGATGCCGGCGAGCATGATCAGCGCCGTCACCGGCTCGAGCCCGTAGGTGATCGGCAGAAGCATGGCGATGGTCGCCACCGGGCCGATGCCGGGCAGCACGCCGATCAGCGTCCCCACCACGCAGCCGACGAAGGCATAGAGAAGGTTGATCGGCGTGACGGCGACGCTGAAGCCCAGAGCCAGGTTGGCGAGCAAATCCACGGTCTCAGCCGCCGCTCAGGAAGACGGGCCAGACCGGCAGCGGCACGCCCAGGCCATAGATGAACAGCGCCGCCGCGGCCACCCCCTGTATGGCGCCGGCGAGCAACGCCGGGCGCCAGCGAAACTCACGGCTGGCGGCCGACGAGATCACGACCAGCGCGAAGGCGCTCACGACCATGCCCAGAAACGGCGTCGCCACGATGAAGGCGGCGACGCCGATCAGCAGGACGAACAGCGGGCGCCAATGCCATACGAGCGGCCCCTCGGATTTGGTACGCAGCGCGAGGAAGGCCTGCAGCGCCCCTCCGGCGACCAGTACGATGCCGAGAAGGCGTGGGAAATAGCCCGGCCCCATGCGTGCCGCCGTGCCGATCGGATAGGTCTGCGCGAAGATCAGCGCCGCCACGCCGAACGCCGCGAAGAGCAGGCCGGCATAGAAATCCCGTTGGTTTCGGATCATCGGGTGAGCGCCTCCCGGCCTGGAGCTTGCCGCAGCTCCCCCTCGACTGTCAGCCTTTACGCACGGTGCAGGGCCTCGACCACGGCATCGCCCATCTCCCGCGTGCCGACCTTGCGCGTCCCCGGCTGGTGGATATCGCCGGTGCGATAGCCCTCGGCCAGCACCCGGCTCACCGCCGCGTGCACCTTATCGGCGAGATCAGGCCGGTCGAAGGAATAGCGCAGCATCATGGCCATCGACAGGATGGCGGCCAGAGGATTGGCGAGGTTCTTGCCGGCGATGTCGGGGGCGGTGCCGTGCACCGGCTCGTAGAGGCCTTTCTTGTTGAGGGCCAGCGAGGCCGAGGGCAGCATGCCGATCGAGCCGGTGAGCATGGCCGCGGCATCCGACAGGATGTCGCCAAAGATGTTGCCGGTGACGATGACGTCGAACTGCTTGGGCGCACGCATCAGCATCATGGCGGCGGCGTCGACGAACATGTGGCTGAGCTCGATGTCGGGATATTCCTTGCCGACGCGGGTGACGACCTCGCGCCAGAGCTGAGAGGTCTCCAGCACGTTGGCCTTCTCCACCGAGCAAACCTTGCGCCGGCGCGTGCGCGCGGTGCGGAAGGCGACATGGGCGATGCGCTCCACCTCGCCTTCGGAATAGACCATGGTGTTGAAGCCCTGCCGCTCGCCGTTGGGCAGGGTGCGGAAGCCGCGCGGCTCGCCGAAGTAGATGTCGCCGGTCAGCTCGCGGAAGATCAGCAGATCGAGCCCCTCGACGATCTCCGGCTTGAGGGTCGAGGCCCCGATCAGCTCAGGGAACATCTGCACCGGCCGGTAGTTGGCGAAGATGCCGAGATCCTTGCGAAGGCGCAGCAGGCTGGCGCCGGGCCGCATGTTGTACTCGATGGCCTCGTCACCCGGAATGCCAGCCGCGCCGAACAGGATCGCCTCCGCCTTGCGCGCGATCTCCAGGGTAGCCTGCGGCAGCGGATCGCCCGCCGCCTCGACGCCGGCCTGGCCGATCGGCGCTTCGGTCATCTCCAGCGCGACCTGGTTGCCGGCGATGACTTTCAGAACCTTGACGGCTTGCGCCGTGACCTCGGGGCCGACGCCGTCCCCCGGCAGTACTGCGATCTTCATTCTCTTCTCCGATTTCAGGCGTGTGCGTGTTCAGCGAGGGCGGCCGGGTCTGGTGGTCGTCGCCTCGCGGCGGCGCTCGAACTCGACGACCTGCTGCACCTGGCTCAGCGTGTAGTCGAGCTCATCGAGCCCGTTGATCAGGCAATGCTTGGCGAAGGGGTCGACCGGGAACTCGTGCGTGACGCTGTTCGAGGCCACGACGGTCTGGGTCACGAGGTCGACTTTGACACGGGTCCCGGGCTTCGCCTCAAGGCTCTGCAGCAGCTCCGCCACGGCCGCTTCCGGAAGGACAACCGGCAGCAGCCCGTTCTTCAGCGCGTTGGAGGCGAAGATATCGCCGAAGGAAGGCGCGATCACCGCGCGGAAGCCGTGATCGTAAAGCGCCCACACGGCGTGCTCGCGTGACGAGCCGCAGCCGAAATTGCGCTGCGCCACCAGGATGCGGGCGTCGCGGTAGGGCGCCTGATCGAGCACGAAGCCCGGTTCCAGCGAGCCGTCCTTGCGCAGGCGCAGGTCGCGGAAGAGGTAGGCGCCGAAATCGTCGGAGCGCGGCTTCTGCAGGTAGCGCGCCGGCAGGATCTGGTCCGTGTCGACATTGGCCTGCGGGAAAGGGACCGCCGCGCAGTCCAGGAACTCGAACGGCTTCATGCGGCCGCCTCGGCCAGGAGCTGGCGCACGTCGGTGAAGCGGCCGGTGACGGCCGCCGCTGCCGCCATCATGGGGCTCAGCAGATGGGTGCGTGATCCCGGCCCCTGGCGGCCGACGAAATTGCGGTTGGTGGTCGAGGCGCAGCGTTTGCCCGGCATCACCTGGTCGCCGTTGGTGCCGAGGCACATCGAGCAGCCGGCGTAGCGCCACTGGAATCCGGCATCCGTGAAGATCCGGTCGAGTCCTTCGGCTTCGGCCTGCGCCTTGACCAGGCCGGAACCCGGCACGGCCCAAGCCACCACGCCCGGCGCCACCTTGCGGTCTTTGATCACTGCCGCCGCGCTGCGCAGATCCTCGATACGGCCGTTGGTGCACGAACCGATGAAGACCTGATCGATCGCCACATCCGTCAGCTTCGTGCCGGGCTTCAAGCCCATATAGGCCAGCGCCCGGGTCAACGCTTCACGACGTCCGGCATCCGCCACCGTACCGGGATCGGGTACGATCCCCGTGATCGGCGCCACGTCTTCCGGGCTGGTGCCCCAGGTGACCATCGGCTGGATGTCGCGGCCCTTGAGCGTCAGCTCGCGGTCGAACGATGCGCCGGGATCGGAGGGCAGGGCACGCCAGCGGGTCAGCGCCTCGTCCCAATCCTTGCCCGACGGAGCAAAGGGGCGGTCCTTCAGGTATTCGAAGGTCACGTCATCCGGCGCGATCATGCCGGCGCGGGCTCCCGCTTCAATCGACATGTTGCACACCGTCAGACGGCCCTCCATCGACAGGCCGGTGATGGTCGAGCCGGCGTATTCGATGACGTGGCCGGTGGCGCCGGCGGTGCCGATCCGGCCGATGATGGTGAGAACGATGTCCTTGGCCGAGACGCCCAGGTTCAGCGCGCCGTCGATGGTGATGCGCATGGTCTTGGGCTTGCGCTGCCACAGCGACTGCGTTGCCAGGACATGGGCGACTTCCGTGGCGCCGATGCCGAAGGCGAGCGCGCCCAGCGCGCCATGCGTGGAGGTATGGCTGTCGCCGCAGACGATGGTCGTGCCCGGCAGGCTCAACCCCTGCTCGGGGCCGACGACATGCAGAATGCCTTGCCGGGCATCGTCCAGGCCGAAGACCGGGATGCCGGCCCGCGCCGCATCGTCCATGAGCGCTTGGGCCATGGCGCGCTTCTCCGGATCGGGCATGGCGTTGAGGTCCCGGCTGTCGGTCGGGACGTAGTGATCGGGGGTGGCGAAGGTGCGATGCGGGGCGCGCGGCGCCAAGCCGCGGCGGCGCAGCATCTCGAAGGCCGGGGCCGAGCCATCCTGGACCAGGTGGCTGTCGATATAGAGCAGGACCTGGCCGTCCTCGCGCTCCATGATCCGATGCGTCGACCAGATCTTCTCGAAGAGCGTCTGGGGCTCGCTCTTGTCGCTCATATTGTGGTCCGTTCCTGTTTCATCCGGCACTCGCGGCCGGCCGGCCGGCGGACGATCTGCCGGGCCGGCTCGCTGAAGACGCTTGGGGCGCAGGCAGGCGCGGCCGCTCGGGCCGCGCCTGTTGCCGGGATCCGTCAGTCGACGGCTTTCGCGCCGGAGAGCTTGACGATCTCGCCGTAGCGGTCGAGCTCCGACAGCACGTAGTTCTTGAACTCTTCCGGCGATTCTGTGCCCGGATCGGCCGCGAGCTTGGCGAGGCGGGCCTTCATCTCGTCCGTCTTGAGGATGGCGACGATCTCCCGGTTCAGGCGATCGACGATCTCCTTCGGCGTCTTGGCCGGCGCCATGATGCCGTAGAAGGTGGAGGTATAGACGCCTTTGATCCCCTGCTCGTCGAGCGTCGGCAGGTCGGGCAGGGCGGCGCTGCGGTTGGGCGCGGCGACGCCCAGCGCCTTGAGCTTGCCGGCCGAGACGAAGGCCAGCGCCGTCGGCGGGTTGAGCATGAAATCGACCTGACCGCCGACCAGGGCGGCCTCGGCCGGGCTGGTGCCCTTGTAAGGCACGTGGACGACGTCGAGGCCGGCGGCCTTGTTGAACATGACGCCGAACAGGTGCTGGGACGAACCGACACCGCCGGAGCCGAAATTCAGTTTGCCGGGGTCCTTCTTCGCCATGGCGACCAGATCCTGGGCCTTGTTGGCGGGCGAAGAGATCGGCACCACCAGGAAGCTCGGCACGGTGTAGACGCGCGCCACGAACTCGAAATCCTTCACCGGGTCGAAGGGCAGGGTGTCGTAGAGATGCGGGTTCACCGCGTTGGGCGACAGCGAGGCCATGAGCAGCGTGTAGCCGTCCGGCTTTTCCTTCGCCGCGATCGCGGTGCCGATGTTGCCGGCTGCTCCGGCCTTGTTCTCGATGACGATTGGCTGACCCAGCTTCTGGGCCAGCGGCTCCGAGATGATGCGTGCCGAGGTGTCGACGCCGCCGCCGGCCGGCCAGGGAACGATCAGTTTGATCGGCTTGGTGGGATAGCTCTGCGCCTGGGCCATCCCCGCCGCCAGCATCACGGCGGCGGCAAGGCCGAGCGCCGTGAGCGCGCGGGCGGGCGACAGTCCCTCGACGGCAAGGCTGCGCAACGGTGCTTGGTGAGCCATCTCGTTTCCTCCTCCTATGAAATTATTTGTTGAGACGGGGGCCGGGGCCGCCCTCCCGGGCTTCGCCCGAAAGCCGGCATGCCTTTGCTTTTCTGCATGGAAGGCTGAGGCTGTGCCGGTTGACTCGCAACGGCCTTTTCCTCATGTTTCCCATCAGGAAATTAGATGGCAGTCCCTAGGGGCGGCCCACCCCAAAGCCCCACGGAGGACCGATGCGCCGGAAGCTCCCGCCCTTGAACGCGGTCCGCGCCTTCGAGGCCTCGGCGCGCAATGGCGGCTTCACCCGTGCCGCCGAAGAGCTTTCGGTCTCCCAGGGCGCCATCAGCCGGCATATCGGGTGCCTGGAGGACTGGCTGCAGGTGAAGCTGTTCACCCGCGTTCACCGGGGCGTGGAGCTGACTCCGCAGGGGAAGGCGTTTTTCGCCGTCTCCAAGAGCACGCTGGACCTGCTCGAATCGGGTGCCGCACAACTCAGGCGCAGCCCCGACGAGAACCGGCTGCGCCTCAAGCTGCCGCCCACCTTCGCTATGCGTTGGCTGGTGCCTCGGCTCGTGCGCTTTCATGCCCTGCATCGCAATGTCGACGTGCAGATCACGACCTCGCACGCCGATACTGATTTCGACCGCGAGGACATCGACATCGGCATCTACTCATGGCCCCAGCCGCCGACAGGGCCGGGCTATCGCCGGGTGCTGAGCGAGACCCTGCTGCCGGTCTGCGCGCCCGGCCTGCTGAAAGGCCTCCAGCCGCTGCGCCAACCCGCCGATCTGGAGAACCACGTTCTGCTCTGTTCGCTGAACCGGCCCTCTGACTGGCCGACCTGGGTCGCGGCGGCCGGTGTGGAGCACATCGACGGCAACCGAGGCCTGAAGTTCGAGAACGCGGCGCTCGCCTATCAGGCGGCGATCGACGGGCTGGGCGTGATGATGGCGCAATGGGCTTTCGTCGAGGACGACCTCGCCACCGGCCGCCTGGTCTCGCCCTTCGGGCCGCGGGTGCAGACCACGCAGGCCTATTTCCTGGCGACCCATCCGCACCGCGAGAAGCCGGCCTGCCTGCGTGTCTTCGAGGACTGGATCCTCAGCGAGGCCGCCATTGTCGAACGCCGGCTCTCGGCGGCGCTGGCTTGACGCGTATGGCTGCGCTCACCAAAACTATCGCCCATGGCCCGGATCATTGAAGGCGAGCTCAGCGATCCGCGGGTGATCGATCTCCTGCACACGCATCTGACGACCGCGCGCGCGCAGACGCCGCCGGGCAGCGCGCACGCTCTTGATCTCGCAGGGCTGCGATCCCCCGATATCCGCTCCGCTTCTGGACGCTGTGGGACGATGAGGCGCTTCTTGGCTGCGGGGCGCTGAAGCGTCTTTCCGCCGAGCACGGCGAAGTGAAGTCTATGCACACCGCCCGAGCCGCGCGTCGCCACGGGGTCGGGACGGCGATGCTGCGCCACATCATCGACGCGGCGCGCTCGCACGGCATGTCACGCCTCAGCCTCGAGACGGGCTCGTCGGAGTATTTTCAGCCGGCCCGTGCGCTTTACCGGCGCCACGGCTTCGTCGAATGCCCGCCCTTTGCCGATTACGCGCTCGACCCCTACAGCGTCTTCATGACGTTGGAATTGCACGCCTCGCGCTGCGAGGAGCAGACCTAGGTTCCTTCGTAAGCCTTCTGCAGCGTCGCGATATCGATCTTGACCATGTCCATCATGGCCTTGAAGACGCGTGCCGCCTTCGCCCTGTCGGAATCGGAGACCCAGCGCAGCAACACTTCCGGCGTGATCTGCCAGCGCATGCCCCAGCGATCCTGCAGCCAGCCGCAGGCCGCAGCCTTGCCGCCGTTCTTGAGGAAAGCGTCCCACAGCCGGTCGACCTCCGCCTGGTCTTTGCACTCGATGATCAGGGACAGGGCGTCGGTATAGACGCCAGCGCTGCCGCCGTTGAGCGCCAGGTAGCTCTGACCGGCCAGCGTGAACTCGACCGTCAGCACCGCACCCTCCTTGCCGCCGGGGTAATCGGCCGGGCTTTTCACCACCTTGGTGATTGCCGAATTGGGCAGCAGCGAGGTGTAGAACTTCGCTGCCTCCTCGGCGTCGCGGTTGAACCACAGACAGGGAGAGATCTTGGATTTCACGGGAATCCTCCTTCATTGCGCTGCTCCAAGGACGAATGGGGCAGGGCTGGGCCGACATCGGTCCCGGATTTTTTGGGCCCGTTAAGCGTCTGGAGCAACGGGGAAAAAAGGGCAGGCCATGCAGGCCTGCCCGCTCGTCTTTCTGTCATCGTCGGGCCCGACCCGACGATCCATCCGAATGAACCCTCGATCGCGTCCGAGGATGACGGTGTTGGTCAGAACGTGACTTTTTCGTCTTCGGCAACGCGCTGCACCGCGGGGCGCTTCATCATGCGGTCCTTGTGAGCGGTATAGTTCTTGAGCTCCTTGACCGGCAGCTCGCGCTTATGGCCCCACGCGTAGAAGACGAAGGCGTAGGCATCGAGGACCGAATACTCGCCGCCCAGCCAGTCCTTGCCGGCCAGCATGCCGTCGATCTGCTTGAGATAGCCGTGGAAGTTCTTGAGCCCGGTCTCCTTGATGTTGGCATGGCTCGCGGGATCGGTGGCAAAGCGTTCCGGCCGGCCGACATGGGAATGCGCCGGGTGCACGGTTGAGGCGAAGAAGCCGATCACCGAGAGGGCACGCGCCTCGCCGGCCGGGTCCTTGGGAAACAGGCCGAAGCGCTTGCCGAGAAAGGGCAGGATGGCGGTGTTCTCGGTCAGCATGCTGCCGTCGTCGAGCCGCAGCGCCGGGACGCGACCCAGCGGGTGGATCTCCTTGATGTAGTTCTCGGCGCGCTGCTCGCCCTTGGCGAGGTCGACCGGGTGCGGTGTGTATTTCTCGCCGCTTTCCTCGAGGACGATATGCGGGGCCATCGAGCAGGCGCCACGGCCGTAATAGAGTGTCAGCAAGGCAGGGTCCTCCTAAGGTTTTTTGCGCCGCGACTGTGCCCCAGGCGTGGTCCTCAGTCCATGGGGAGGCGAGCCGCCGTGGGACGCTGGCGCCATATCGCCCGGATATGGCGATCCTCGCCGCGGCGTATTTGCTCGCGCCGGCCGGACGCGCTTAAATCCGCGCCATGACCGATCCCGGTTGCGAGCGGTTTCTGGCGAATCTGGTGCGCGGCGTCGCGCATAGCAGCCGAAGCGATCTGTTCACGCATGTGTGCAACACCCACGACCTGCTGCAGGATTGGGGCAATCCGCCGAGCGTCTGCCTCGCCGGCCTGTTCCACAGCATCTACGGCACCTGGCATGTCAGCCATCGGGCACTGCCGTTCAGCGAGCGCGCCACCGTCCGCGCCCTGATCGGGGAGGAAGCCGAGGCGCTGGCCTACATCTTCTGCGTCGCGGAGCGGCCCAAGGACTTCCTCGAGTGCCTCGACCGGCGTGACGTTGTGATCAGGGACCACCACACCGGCGCGATGATGAGCCTATCGCGCGAGACGCTCGACCGACTGCTGGAGATCGAGGCGGCGAACATCATCGAGCAGGACGAGCGCCTCTATCCCGTCCTCGACCAGTGCCTGCGGGCCCGGCTGACGCCAGCCGCCATCCGCGCCATCGAGACCTATCTGGCGGAGGGACGGCGCCTGCGGGCCCCCGCGGTCTAGCGCCCCCGGAACCCGGCGGCCCGCGGGCCGTTCTCCGAGTGTGTCGAACCTTCGCTTTGGCCCGCTGTCGCGGCGCACGGTGCATCTGTGCGTCGACATGCAGAACCTGTTCTACGAGCCCACCCCCTGGCACACGCCCTGGATGGGGCGCGTGCTCCCGGTCATCCTGCGCCTGGCGGAGCGCTTTCCCGAACGCACGGTGTTCACGCGCTTCATCCCGCCGGAGCGGCCGGAGGCGGCGCACGGCAGCTGGCGCCGCTATTACACGCACTGGCAGGAGCTCACCCGCGAGCACGTGAACCCGCGGCTGCTCGAGCTGGTGCCGCCGCTCGCCAAACTCTCGCCGCCGGCGGCCATCGTCGACAAGAGCGTCTACTCGGCTTTCCGCGCGCCCGGCATGGCCGAGGCGTTGCGCGCGCGCGAGGCCGACGCGGTCATCGTCACGGGCGCCGAGACCGATGTCTGCGTGCTGGCGAGCGTGCTCGATGCGGTGGATCGCGGCTTGCGCGTGATCATTGCCGTCGATGCGATCTGTGGCTCGGCCGACGAGACGCACGACGCGTTGATGACGCTCTACAACAACCGCTTCAGCCAGCAGATCGAGACCACGACGAGCGAGCGCGTGCTGGAAGCCTGGCCGCGCTGAGCCGCTTGAGCGCGGCCGTGGGGTCGCCTGCCGCCGGGGCAGTTGCTCAAAATCAATACCATGCTTGACTAAAATCAAGTCACGGGCCGGCGCAGGCACCGGCCGGACGCCCGGAAATCGCGCCATTCCATGCTGCCTTCCTGGCACACCCATTGCTTATTGGGCGCATGGCATCGACACCGCAGAGACTCGTCGTCGTCGGCAACGGCATGGCCGCCGGCCGCGTGCTGGACGAGCTGTTCGCCCGTGCTCCCGACCGCTACGCCGTCACCCTCTTCGGTGCCGAGCCGCGCGTGAATTACGACCGGATAATGCTCTCGCCCGTCCTGGCGGGAGAAAAGAGCTTCGAGAGCATCATTATCCATGACGACGATTGGTATGCCCAGCACCGTGTGAGTCTGCGCAAGGGCGAGACGGTGGTGGCGATTGACCGGGCGGCGAAGACGGTGCGCACCGATGCGGGCGCGGTCGAGCCCTACGACGTGCTGCTGATCGCCACCGGCTCCAAGCCCATCCTGATTCCCGTTCCGGGTGCGCAGCTTCCCGGGGTGGTCACTTTCCGCGATCTCGATGACGTCAACGCCATGCTGGCGGCGGCCGAGCGCGGTGGTCACGCCGTGGTCATCGGCGGCGGGCTCCTCGGCCTCGAGGCGGCGGCCGGGCTCGCGGCCAAGGGCATGGACACGACGGTCGTGCATCTGATGCCGACGCTGATGGAGCGCCAGCTCGACCCCAACGCCGCCTACCTGCTGCAGAAGGCCATCGAGAAGCGCGGCATCGACATCCTGACCGGCGCCAACACCCTGGCCATCACTGGCGACACCTGGGTCGAGAGCGTGCGGCTGGAAGACGGCCGCGCGCTGCCGGCCGACCTCGTGGTGATGGCGGTCGGCATCCGCCCGCACGCCGCCCTGGCCAAGGAGGCCGGGCTCGAGGTCAAGCGCGGCATCGTGGTTGACGATTTCATGCGCACCGGCGATCCCAGCATCTTCGCGGTCGGCGAGTGCGTCGAGCATCGCGGCACCTGCTACGGGCTCGTCGCCCCGCTTTACGAGATGGCGCGCACGCTGGCCGCAACGCTGGCCGGCGAGACCGTGCCCGGCTACGCCGGCTCGGCCCTCTCGACCAAGCTCAAGGTGACCGGGGTCGACCTGTTCTCGGCCGGCGATTTCTCCGAACGTGACGATAGCGACGAGATCGTGCTGCGTGACCCGGCGCGCGGCGTCTACAAGCGCGTGGTGCTGCGCGACAACCGCATTGTCGGCGCCGTGCTCTACGGCGATACGGCGGACGGCTCGTGGTATTTCGACTTGCTGAAGAAGGGCGCGGATGTTGGCGCCCTGCGCGACACGCTGATCTTTGGCCAAGCCTATCAGGGCGGCGGCGTGCTCGATCCCACGGCCGCCGTCGCGGCGCTTCCGGACGACGCCGAGATCTGCGGCTGCAACGGCGTGTGCAAGGGAGCCATCGTCAAGGCCATCACGGCCAACGGCCTGACGAGCCTCGACGACGTGCGCGCCCGCACCAAGGCGTCGGCGTCGTGCGGCCAATGCACGGTGAAGGTCGAGGCGCTGCTCGTCGCGACGCTGGGCGAGGGCTATGTCGGCGCAGGCCGCAAGCCGATGTGCAAATGCACGGATCTGACGCATGCCGAAGTGCGCGCCCGCATCCTCGACAAGCAGCTCAAATCCATGCCTGCCGTGATGCAGGAGCTGGGCTGGAAGACCTCCTGCGGCTGCGCCTCCTGCCGGCCGGCGCTCAACTACTACCTGCTCTGCGCCTGGCCGGGCGAGTATCGCGACGATGCGCAGTCGCGCTTCATCAACGAGCGCGTGCACGCCAACATCCAGAAGGACGGCACGTTCTCGGTGGTGCCGCGCATGTGGGGCGGCCTCACGACGCCGAACGAACTTCGCGCCATCGCCGACGTTGCTGACCGTTTCAAGATCCCCACGGTGAAAGTCACCGGCGGCCAACGCATCGACCTGCTCGGCGTGCGCAAGGAGGACCTGCCGGCGGTGTGGGCGCAGCTCAACGCCGCCGGCCTCGTCTCCGGCCATGCCTACGCCAAGGGCCTGCGCACGGTGAAGACCTGCGTGGGCAGTGAGTGGTGCCGCTTCGGTACCCAAGATTCGACCGGGCTCGGCGTGAAGCTCGAGCGCTTTCTCTGCGGCTCGTGGACGCCGGCGAAGGTCAAGCTCGCCGTCTCCGGCTGCCCGCGCAACTGCGCCGAGGCGACGGTCAAGGATATCGGCATCGTCTGTGTCGAATCCGGCTACGACATTCACATCGCCGGGGCGGCCGGCCTGCATGTCCGCGCCACCGACCTGCTCGGCCACGTCGCGACCGAGGAGGAAGCCATCGAGCACGTGGCGGCCGTGATGCAGCTCTATCGCGAGCAGGCGGCTTATCTCGAGCGCGTCTGGAAATGGGTCGAGCGGGCCGGCCTCGAGACGGTGCGGGCCGCGATCATGGACGACCACGAGGGCCGCAAGGCGCTGCTCCGGCGCTTCGAGATATCGCAGCGCGCGGTGCAGAAAGACCCCTGGGCCGAACGCGCCGCCGGACGCGAGCTGCGCGAGTTCACGCCGCTGGCTGTGCTGTCGCCCGCGCGTAAAGCCATTCCGGCGGAGGTCGCGGAATGAACATGGAACGCCAGGAATTTTGGTTCGATGTCGGCCCGCTCGACGTCATCCCGCCGCGCGGGGCGCGCACCGTGCGCACGCCGCGCCGCGAAATCGCCATCTTCCGCACGGCGAGCGACGAGGTCTTCGCGCTGGAGAACCGCTGCCCGCACAAGGGCGGCCCCTTGAGCGAGGGCATCGTGCACGGCCGCAAGGTCGCCTGCCCGCTGCACAACTGGGTGATCAATCTCGAGGACGGCGAGGCGACCGGCGAAGACAAGGGCTGCGCGCGCCGTTTTCCGGTGAAGCTGGAGAACGGGCGGATCTATCTCGACATGAGCGTGGCGGCGGCGCCCTGAACACGAACGAACAGGCATAAGGAAGAGAACACATGGCATATCTGGCCCCTTCGGAATTCGTCACCAAGATGATCGACGCCGGTGAATCCAAGATCTTCATGTCGACCCGCGACACGGTGATCCGCGCCTACATGGCCGGCGCGATCCTGACCCTGGCGGCCTGGTTCGCGGTGACGATGGGCGTCAACACCGGCCAGCCGATCGTCGGGGCGATCCTGTTTCCGGTCGGCTTCTGCATGCTCTATCTGTTCGGCTTCGACCTGCTCACCGGCGTGTTCGTGCTCTGCCCGCTGGCCCTGATCGACAAGCGGCCCGGCGTCACCATCGGCGGCGTGCTGCGCAACTGGGGCCTCGTCTTCATCGGCAACTTCGGCGGCGCCTTCACCGTCGCCGTGATGGCCGCCATCGTCACGACTTTCGGCTTCTCCACACCACCCGACAAGGTCGGCGTCGCCCTCCAGCATATCGGCGAGGGGCGCACCGTGGGCTATGCGGCGCATGGCGCCGCCGGCATGCTGACGCTCTTCATCCGCGGCGTGCTGTGCAACTGGATGGTCTCGGCTGGCGTGGTGGGTGCCATGATCTCCACCTCGGTGCCGGGCAAGGTAATCGCCATGTGGATGCCGATCATGCTGTTCTTCGCCATGACCTTCGAGCATTCCATCGTCAACATGTTCCTGTTCCCGGTGGGCCTGCTGCTGGGCGGCAACTTCACGGTGGTCGACTATCTGTTCTGGAACGAGATCCCGACGGTGCTCGGCAACCTGGTCGGCGGCTTGGCCTTCACCGGGCTGACCCTGTACGCGACTCACGTGAAGACCGGGAGCAAGCGCGTCCTCCAGCGGGCGGCTTGAGACCGGTGGACGGAGCTTCGGCCCGACAGGATCGGGGCTCCGTCCTTTCCGGGGCGCCGCGGTCGCTCCGCCTCTCGATCGGCCAGCATTCCGACAAGGGCCGCAAGGAGATCAACCAGGATTTCCACGGAATCCTGATCCCCAAGGAGCCGCTGCTCAGTCTGAAAGGCGTGGCGGTAGTGCTCGCCGACGGTATCAGCAGCAGCGAGGTCAGCCGCATCGCGGCGGAGTCGGCGGTGGGCAGCTTCCTCACCGACTACTACTGCACCTCCGACGCCTGGTCGGTGAAGACCTCCGCCCAGCGCGTCATCGCGGCGGTGAACTCGTGGCTGCACTCGCAGTCGCGGCGCAGCCAGTTCCTTTACGACGGCGATCGCGACAAGGGTTATGTCTGCACGCTGAGCGCCCTGGTCTTCAAGGGAACGGCGGTGCACCTGTTCCATGTCGGCGATTCCCGGATCTACCGCGTGGCCGGCAACACGCTCGAGCCGCTGACCGACGACCACCGCGTCGTCGTCTCGTCGCAGGAGAGCTATCTCGGCCGGGCGCTGGGCATCAACCCGCAGGTCGAGATCGACTACCGGACATTCCCGGTCGAGACCGGCGAGGTATTCCTGCTGGCGACCGACGGCGTCTACGAGCATGTCAGCGCCCGCGTGGTAGCCGAGACGATCCGCAGCGCGCCCGATCTGGACTCGGCGGCCCGCGCCCTGGCCGACGAGGCCTACAGGGCCGGCAGCACGGACAATCTCACAGTGCAGATCGTCCGCGTCGAGCAACTGCCGGACGGCGAGGGCAACGACCTGCTCGGCTCGGTGATCGAGCTGCCGCCGCCGCCGCTGCTCGAAGCGCGCATGGAGCTCGACGGCTACACCATCGTGCGCGAGCTGCGCAGCAGCAGCCGCAGCCATCTCTATCTGGCGGTCGACAAGGCGAGCGATGAGCTGGTCGCGCTGAAGATCCCGTCGATCGACCTGCGCGGCGACCCGGCCTATCTCAAGCGCTTCATGATGGAGGAATGGGTCGCCCGGCGCCTCAACAATGCCCATGTCCTCAAGCCCTGTGTCCAGTCGCGGAAGCGCAGCCATCTCTACGTGGCGATGGAGTTCATCGACGGCCAGACACTGAGCCAGTGGATGATCGACAACCCGCGGCCGGATCTCGAGACGGTGCGCGGCCTGGTGGAGCAGATCGGCCGCGGGCTGCAGGCCTTTCACCGGCTGGAGATGCTGCACCAGGATCTGCGGCCGGAGAACGTCATGATCGACCGGACCGGCACGGCGAAGATCATCGATTTCGGCTCGACCCGGGTGGCCGGCGTGAGCGAGGCGGCCCCCGGCGGAGAGAGCCACGACATCCTGGGGACGGCGCAATACACGGCGCCTGAATACTTCCTGGGAGAGGGCGGCTCGCCGCGTTCCGATATTTTCTCCCTCGGCGTCATCGCCTACCAGATGCTGACCGGGCGACTGCCCTACGGGGCCCAGATCGCCCGGACGCGCACCCGCGCGCAGCAGAAGAAGCTGCGCTACGCGCCGGCGCTCGACGACAGCCGCGAGATCCCGGCCTGGGTCGACGCGACGCTGCGCAAGGCGGTGCATCCCGACCCGCATAAGCGCTATGAGGAGCTTTCCGAGTTCCTCTTCGACCTCCGCCATCCCAACCGGGATTTCGCCCCGGAAGCGGGCCCGATCCTGGAGCGCAACCCGCTCCTGTTCTGGAAGGGACTATCGGCGCTGCTGGCGCTCGCCGTCGGTCTGCTGCTGTGGTTGCAGTACGGCCCGCGCTAGGCCGCTGGAACCTCAGTGTACCCGCTGCGCATCGCCGGTGAAGTTGTGCGCGCAAACACTGCCGCCGTGGAAGAGGGCGGCGATTTCGCCGCCCGGTGTAGCCTTGCCCTCGAGCTCCGCCGCAAAAATCTCGCCGTTGTCTTCGGGCATGTAGCCGATATGGGCGCGGGCCTTCGCGTCGCCGCCCCAGAGGGCGCGCTTGTTGTTGGAGACGCCGTAGAGCACGAGGAAATGAAAGTGCGGCGCCTCGACGCATTTGCGGGCGAGCTGCGCCATGTCGCGGTGGCTGATCCAGCCGCCCAGTTCGCGTGCGTTGCCCGGCCTGGCGCGGAAGGCGCCGATGCGCAGGGCCGCGACTTCCATGCCGTGCTTGTCGGCGTAGAGCCGGCCCATATGCTCTCCGAACACCTTGGAGAGGCCGTAATGCCCGTCAGGCCGCAGCAGCACGTCGGGCCCCACCGGCTTGTCAGCGCGGTAGAAGCCGATCACGTGGTTGGACGAGGCGAAGATGAAGCGCTTCACGCCCGCCATGCGCGCCGCCTCGAACATGCGGTGGGTGCCGACGACGTTGGTGTTGAGTATCTGCTCCGGTGTCCCTCCCGTTTCGCGCGGAATTCCGGCGAGATGAATGACGCAGTCGACACCGTTCATCGCCGCCTCGGCGACACCCGGCACGGTAAGGTCGCCGGTCAGCACTTCTTCGTCCGGCGCGGCGCCCACCACAGGGCGGATGTCGTGCCAGCGGAGTTTGTCGGCGGCCCCGCGAAGGGCCGGACGCAGGACGGAGCCGATCTCGCCGGCCGCGCCGGTGAGCAGGAGGCGGCGGGGGTGGTTCGGAGTGCTTGGCATGAAGAACCTGCATAGAAGATGTCATGCCCGCGCCAGCGACACGTTGCCGGGTCGCCAGGGCGGGCATCCAGACGCTTTCCCGCAAAAGGATGGACCCCTGCTTTTGCAGGGGTCACGACCTCGGGTGGGGGCGAACGAAACGCGAAGGGTCAGCCTTCCACCGAGACCTTCGCGTCGGTGATGATCTTGGCGAACTTCGCCGCTTCGCCGGCGACGAACGCCTTGGCCTGGGCCGGGGTCTGGGATTGCGGCAGCAGGCCCATGCTCTCAAAGCGGCTTTTCAGGGTGGGCTCCTTGAGTGCCGCTTCGATCGTCCGATTCAGCTTATCGACGATGGATGCTGGCATGTTCGCCGGACCGAAGACGCCGAAGTAATTGACCAGCTCGTAACCCTTGAGGGTTTCCGAGATCGACGGCACGTCGGGAAGCTGCGGCATGCGTTCGGTCGAGGTCACACCGATAGGCCGGATCTTGCCGTCCTGGATCAGCGGCAGGGCCGCCGGCAGGCTGTTGTAGCCGAACGGGATCTGCCCGCCCGCGATGTCGGTGACTGCCGGCGCCGCGCCGCGATACGGCACATGCACCGTCTTCACGCCGGCCATGGTGTTGAACAGCTCGCCCGACAGGTGCTGCAGGTTGCCTATGCCCGAGGATGAATAGGACAGTTTATCGGGGTTGGCCTTGGCGTAGGTAATAAGGTCCTGCACGCTCTTGTACGGGGTCCCGGCGTGAACCATCAGGACGATCGGCGCCTTCACCGCGATATGGATCGGCAGCAGGTCCTTGATTGGGTCGTAGGTGATCTTGTCCTTGAACACGGACGTCGACTGGTC
>Ga0196963_10001095_pt1 | contig 19821 bp, 16 predicted proteins | sample S1_5metaG_FD_148600 | JGI IMG/M metagenome (GOLD analysis project Ga0196963, IMG submission 148600) | Soil microbial communities from Anza Borrego desert, Southern California, United States - S1_5 | ecosystem: Environmental > Terrestrial > Soil > Desert | place: USA: California | collected... | reverse complement strand
TTCAGAATCTTTTGCCACGCGTTAATCGACTCGCGCAGCCTCATCAGTTTTGAGGCGAGCCAGCGCCAATTGCTCATCTGTGAAATCCTGATACTGTTTCTGCCAGCTCGAAAGCTGCGATACGGGCGTCACCTGCACAGCAGTCACCTTGTATTCAGGACAATTGGTCGCCCAGTCGGAATTTTCGGTGGTAATGACATTGGCTCCGCATTCCGGATGGTGGAAAGTGGTATACACCACGCCCGGCTGCATCCGCTCGGTAATGGCAGCCCGCAAGACTGTCTCACCGGCACGGCTCTTGATGCCAACCCAGTCGCCTTCCTGAATGCCGCGTTCCTCGGCGTCGTGCGGATGGATTTCCAGCTTATCTTCGGGATGCCAAGCGACGTTACCGGTACGGCGCGTCTGGGCGCCCACGTTGTATTGCGACAGGATGCGCCCGGTCGTCAGCAACAAGGGATACATCTGCGTCACCTTTTCCGGAGTGGGTACATATTGCGTAATGAAGAACTTGCCTTTGCCGCGCACGAACTCATCCACGTGCATGATAGGCGTCCCTTCCGGATATTCGTCATCGCACGGCCACTGTATGCTTCCCAGCCTGTCCAGCTTTTCGAAACTGACACCCTTGAAAGTCGGTGTCAGCTCGGCGATCTCATCCATGATGTCGGAAGCATGCTTGTATTGCATCGGATAGCCCAGCGCCTCGGAAAGCATGGCTGTAATTTCCCAGTCCTCATAGCCGTTCTTGGGTGTCATCACGCGGCGAACTGGGGAAATACGGCGCTCGGCATTGGTAAAGGTGCCACTCTTCTCGAGGAAGGAGGCGCCTGGGAAGAACACGTGGGCAAATTTCGCAGTTTCATTGAGGAACAAATCCTGCACGATCACGCATTCCATATTCTCAAGCGCATGCGTCACATGCTGCGTATTGGGGTCGGATTGCGCGATATCCTCGCCGTTACAGTAAATACCCTTGAAGGAGCCGCCGGCTGCCAGATCCAGCATATTCGGAATACGCAGGCCAGGGTCTTTGCTCAGCGGTACGCCCCAGGCAGATTCGAACAAGGCGCGCGTGGCATCATCCGAAACATGACGGTAGCCCGTGAATTCATGCGGCATGGAACCCATGTCACATGAGCCTTGTACATTATTCTGGCCACGCAACGGATTCACACCTACGCCCTCGCGGCCCAGATTGGCGGTCGCCATGGCCAGATTGGCAATACCCATGACGGCGGTTGAACCCTGACTATGCTCGGTGACCCCTAAACCATAGTAAATGGCGGCATTGCCGCCTGTGGCGTAGAGTCGTGCTGCTGCACGCACTTCTGCCGCTGGAACGCCGAGGTCTTTCTCCAGTGCTTCCGGTGAATTTTCCGGCTTGGCGACAAAATCACGCCAGATCTCGTAAGAATCCCATTCGCAGCGACCCCTGACAAATTCCTCGTCGACCAGCCCCTCGGTCACGATCACATGCGACATGGCGGAAATCAGCGCCACATTGGTGCCGGGCCGCAGCTTGAGATGGTAATCCGCCTTCACATGTGGGGCGGAGACAAGGTCAATGGCGCGCGGATCGGCAATGATGAGCCTAGCGCCTTCGCGCAAGCGACGCTTGATCTGGGAACCAAAAACCGGGTGGGCATCGGTCGGGTTGGCACCAATGATAAAGACCACATCCGAGTGCATGATCGAGTCAAATGTCTGCGTACCGGCAGATTCGCCCAATGTCTGCTTGAGGCCATAACCGGTCGGCGAGTGGCAGACGCGCGCGCATGTGTCGACGTGGTTTGTGCCAAATACGGCGCGCACCAGTTTCTGCACGACATACACTTCTTCATTGGTACAACGCGACGACGTGATGGCACCGATCGCATCCTTGCCGTATTGCGACTGGATGCGCTTGATCTCGCTGGCGGCATAATTGACGGCTTCTTCCCATGAGACCTGCTGCCATGGATCCTTGATGCTTTTGCGGATCATCGGCGTGGTGATGCGATCCTTATGCGTTGCATAGCCCCATGCGAACCGGCCCTTGACGCAGGAATGGCCATGGTTGGCGCCGCCATCCTTGTTCGGCACCATGCGAATGACTTCCTCCCCCTTCATTTCGGCATTGAACGAGCAACCCACGCCACAATAGGCGCATGTCGTCGTCACGCTATGTTCTGGCACGCCATGATCGATCACCGTGTTTTCCATGAGTGTCGCTGTCGGACAAGCCTGCACACAAGCACCGCACGAAACGCACTCAGAATCCAGGAAACCCGTGATCCCAGCAGCCACCTTGGAGTCGAAACCGCGGCCCTGAATAGTCAGCGCAAATGTGCCCTGCGTTTCTTCGCAGGCGCGCACGCAGCGCGAACACACAATGCACTTGGAAGGATCGAAAGTGAAATAGGGATTGGATGTGTCTTTTTCAGCCTTGAGATGGTTAGCGCCGTCATAGCCGTAGCGCACTTCGCGCAAACCCACAGCGCCTGCCATATCCTGCAGCTCACAGTCGCCATTGGCAGAACAGGTCAGACAATCCAGCGGGTGGTCGGAGATGTAAAGCTCCATGACGCCGCGACGAATATCGGCGAGCTTGGGCGTCTGTGTATGCACCTTCAGGCCATCACCCACAGGGGTGGTACATGATGCGGGGTAGCCGCGACGGCCTTCAACTTCTACCAGGCAGAGACGGCAGGAACCAAAGGGTTCCAAGCTGTCGGTCGCGCACAGTTTGGGAACGTTAATCCCGGCTTCGACGGCAGCGCGCATGATAGATGTCCCAGCAGGTACTGTAACCTGGCGGCCGTCGATTTCCAGTGTCACCTGCTGTGCCGACTCGCTGAGCGGCGTTCCGTAATCTTTCTGCATACCCATAATGCTCTCCTTGCTATTGGCGCTGCAGCCGCAGACGCTAATAGCTGATATCGACCTTTTCCAGCTCGGCCTGTTCTTCTTCCATGGCGCCCGGACGCCTGATGCCGAAATCTTCCGGGAAATGATTGATTGCACTCAGCACCGGATAGGGCGTCATGCCACCCAGTGCGCACAGCGATCCATTCAGCAACGTATCGCTTAGATCACGCACCAGCGTGATGTTTTTCTCGCAATCGCTACCACCCATAATCTTATCCAAGACTTCCACGCCGCGCGTTGATCCGATACGGCACGGCGTACATTTGCCGCAGGATTCAACGGCGCAGAACTCGAAGGCATAACGTGCCATTTTCGCCATGTCTACAGTATCGTCGAATGCCACGACACCGCCGTGCCCCAGTACTGCCCAGATTTCGCTGAATTTCTCGTAATCAAGCGGCGTATCAAACTGCGACTCCGGCAGATAAGCGCCCAATGGGCCGCCCACCTGCACTGCTTTGATAGGCCGGCCTGATGCCGAACCACCGCCATAATCGTAAAGCAGCTGTCTCAAGGTCAAGCCGAAAGCCTTTTCCACCAGCCCGCCTTGCTTGATGTTACCGGCCAGCTGGAATGGCAGCGTTCCGCGAGAACGACCCATGCCGAAATTCTTGTAGAACTCTGCGCCCTTGTCGAGGATGATGGGCACAGTGGCCAGTGATACCACATTGTTGACCACGGTGGGCTTGCCGAATAGGCCTTCGATGGCTGGCAATGGTGGCTTGAAACGCACCTGTCCGCGCTTGCCTTCCAGACTTTCCAGGAGCGAAGTTTCCTCGCCGCAGATATAAGCTCCGGCCGCGCGCCGCACTTCGAGGTGGAAACGATGGCCGCTGCCAAGAATGTTGTCGCCAAGGTATTGCTGCGCATAGGCACTTGCGATGGCTTCATTCAGTATGGCCAGGGCATCAGGATATTCAGAACGCAAATAGATGTAGCCGCGTGTGGCGCCAACGGCGAGGCCGGCAATCGTCATGCCCTCGATAAGTACGAACGGGTCGCCTTCCATGATCATGCGATCAGAATAGGTACCGGAGTCGCCCTCATCGGCATTGCAGACGATGTACTTCTGGTCTGCCTGACAATCGAATACGGTCTTCCATTTGATGCCGGTGGGGAAAGCAGCACCACCGCGGCCGCGCAGGCCGGATTCGGCCACTTCCTGCACAATGGCTGCAGGCGCCAGACTCAAGGCACGTTGCAATCCACGATAACCGTCGTGAGCGAGATAGTCATCAAGAGAAACGGGGTCGGTAATGCCGACACGCGCGAAAGTCAGCCGTTCCTGATTCTTGAGCCAGTGAAGTTCGTCGGTCAATCCATGGCAAAGTGCATGCTGCCCGCCATTCAGAAAATCACTATCAAACAGGCTCGCCACATCGGAAGGCGTGACGGGGCCATAAGAGACACGGCCTTTGTCGGTGACAACCTCGACCAGCGGTTCAAGCCAGAACATGCCTCTGGAGCCATTGCGGACCACGTCCACGGAGATAGCGCGGCGAGCTGCTTCCACTACGATTTTTGTCGCAACTTCGTCTGCGCCCATGGACAAGGCGGAGGAATCACGCGGCACGTATATCCTGATCGTCATTCTGCAACCTCTGCAACGGCAATTAGCTCATCGAGCCTGGTGAGGCTGACTCGGCCATACACTTTCTCATCCAGCATGACGGCAGGAGACAACGCGCAATTCCCCAGACAATAGATAGGTTCGAGGGTGATATCACCGTTCAGGCTGGTCTCGTGATAATCGATGCCAAGTTTGGATTTGGCGTGAATTTCCAGATGCTCGGATCCCATCGCCTGGCAGGACTCAGCCCGGCAGATATGCAGAATGTGCTTGCCGGGCGGCTGCGTACGGAAATGGTGATAAAAGCTGACGACACCGTGTACTTCAGCTACCGACAGGTTCAGCGCCTTGCCAATTGACGCGTAACTATCTTCAGGAATGTAGCCGACATCGTCCTGGATGGCATGCAGCAAAGGCAGCAGACCGCCGGGCACTGCCTTATAAGCAGCAATATGCATTTGAATACGCTCGAAAACCTGTTGCGCCATATCATCTAAACCATTAATTTAAATTCATTATCCGCGAGGCCGGAAGTGTATTCTGTGCCAGATGATGAAACGCTGTCAAACAGATCGGTATAGCCGCGGAACTCCTCGGCACAATCAGCAATGACGCAATTCGCGCCCATTATTCAATTAGTCTGTTATTGCGTGCTTTAGTTTCTGTAGAAGTTGACGGCTTGCTTACCTGAAACATACTTTTTAGCCGCCTGTGAAACACGCTTTATGAATTTGCTTGTGCGCCGTGAGTCCAACCCGGTGCGTTGTGCAGGCCTGTTTAAACACTTAGAATTCAAGATCGAATGAAGCTGTCATGAACCAAACCTATTGTGCTGACTGAAGCCCCAAATAAGCAGGCCCTGATTGACCAGTTTGGTCGCAGGGTGGATTACATCCGGCTGTCTATCACCGACCGCTGTGATTTCCGCTGCGTCTACTGCATGGGCGAGGACATGACCTTCCTACCGCGGGACGAGGTACTGAGCCTGGAAGAATGCGCGCGATTGGTCAGGACATTTGTCAGCCTCGGCGTCAGCAAAGTCAGGATTACTGGCGGCGAGCCGCTGGTACGCAAGAATGCCTTATGGCTTTTTGAAGAAATCGGCCAACTGCAGGGTCTGCGTGAGCTGGTACTTACCACCAACGGTTCTCAGCTTGAGCGCCAGGCGGCCGCACTCAAGCAAGCCGGCGTCAAACGCATCAATATCAGCCTGGATAGCCTGGACAGTGAGCGTTTTCGTCGCATTACACGTGTTGGTGAACTCGACAAGGTGCTGCGCGGCATCGCTGCTGCCAAAGAAGCAGGGTTTGAACACATCCGCCTGAATACTGTGCTCATGCGCGGCGTCAATGATAGCGAGGCACTGCCCTTACTCGAATTCGCCATTAATCAAGGCGTGGACATCGCCTTTATCGAAGAAATGCCGCTGGGCGAAGTGGATCATGCGCGCGGTTCTACCTGCGTCAGCAACGCTGAAATCCTAAAACTGCTGCAGGCGCACTATTCCATGATCAGCAGCGCAGAAACCACAGGCGGGCCCGCCCGCTATTGGCGCATTCCTGAAACGCAAACCCGCGTTGGTTTTATCTCGCCCCACAGCCATAATTTCTGCGAATCCTGCAATCGTGTACGCATCACCTGCAAGGGTGAACTCTTCCTGTGTCTGGGCCAGGAAGACAAGGTGGATCTGCTGCCGCTGCTGCGTCAGTACCCGCAAGACGACGCTCCACTGATCGAGGCTATTCTGCAGAGTATGCAGATCAAACCCAAGGGTCACGACTTCGACCTTGATCGCGCGAAACCCGCCGTGGTCAGATTCATGTCGATGACAGGCGGCTGACGTCGCGTCAGAGTTCGAACGTGAGATTTCAAAAATGAGCATTACAGGCGTTATTCTTGCCGGCGGGCAAGGCCGCCGCATGGGCGGCATAGACAAGGGGCTGGTGGAGTTCCTGGGCAAGCCGCTGATATCTCATATCATCCAGCGCCTGTCTCCGCAGGTCAGTGAAATCCTCATCAGCGCCAACCGGGAAATCGAAACCTATTCCGCACTCGGCCACCCTGTTGTCACCGATGCCGTCCAAGGCTTTGCCGGACCACTGGCTGGCCTGCACAAGGGCATGATGGAAGCGCGCTATCCTTATGTGCTGACAGTTCCCTGCGACACGCCATTGATCTCCATGAGCCTTGCTGGCCGGCTCATGCAAGGGCTGACGAACTGCGATGCCGATGTCGCGGTAGCAAAGACCGGCATGCAGCCGCATCCTGTGTTCTGTTTATGCCGGCGTACCCTGCTGCCGCATCTTGAGGATTACCTGCAACGCGGCCAGCGCAAGTTTGAGGATTGGTACAGCAGTCTTGATTCGGTCGAAATCCTGTTCAATGACCAGCCGCAGGCGTTCACCAATGTCAATACTCGCGAGGAGCTGCTGTGCCTCGAACAGGCCGCCTGAACCTGTTGGGAGAAGGCACCAAGCGTATCCCCCTGCTGGGCATCTGCGCCTATGGCAGCGGTTGCGGCAAAACGACCTTGCTGACGCAGTTGATTCCGGCATTACATGATCGCGGCATCCGTGTTTCCATCATCAAACACGCACACCATAGTTTTGATATAGACCATCCGGGCAAGGATAGCTACCGGTTGAGGCAGTCGGGCGCCATACAAACCATGCTGGGGTCATCGAAACGCTGGGCATTGATGACCGAGTTTGCCGCAGAGCAAGAACCACGGTTGGAAGAGCTCGCTGCCCAGCTCGATCCCCACTTGGCCGATCTTGTACTGGTCGAAGGTTTCAAGCAGGCCCCTATCCCAAAGATTGAAGTGCATAGGCCATCGCTTGAATTACCACTGCTCGCTCCGCATGATTCCACGATTGTGGCCGTTGCAACTGACGCACCAATTGCAATTGCGTTGCCCACACTGGACCTTAACAATATTGATGAAGTCGCTGCATTCATAATGCAATGGTTCAAGACGCAAGTAATATCCGAAGACGAGTATTCCATTGACACCATGAACCATAAACCAATATCCGATCTCATTCGCGACGCCAGCTGCATGGATGATTACGACCCCAATTCGATGCCGGTAGATCAGGCCAGACGCCATATCCGCAACTATCTTTCGCCAGTAAGCGAAACCCAGCGTGTACCGTTACGCGAATCGCTGGGTCGCGTACTGGCCAGTGCCATCATCTCGCCCTGCAATGTGCCCAATCACGACAACTCTGCCATGGATGGATACGCATTCAGTGCGGATGACTTGCAGTCAGACGAGACACGGCTCGAAATCATAGGCACCGCATATGCTGGCAAGGCCTTTGAGGGATCAGTCAAAAGAGGCGAATGTGTACGAATTATGACGGGCGCGGTCATTCCTGCAGGTGCGGATACGGTCATCATGCAGGAAAAGGTGCAGGTGTCCGGCAACCATATCGTGTTTACCGAAGTCCCCAAGCGGCACATGAACAAGCGTTACGCCGGCGAAGACCTGAAGCTGGGACAGGAGGTTCTGCCTGCAGGCCGGCTTATGCGTGCCGCAGATCTCGGGCTTGTCGCCTCACTGGGGATTGGTGAAGTGGAGGTCTACCGGAAACTGCGCGTAGCTTTCTTCTCTACGGGCGATGAGTTGACAAGCATCGGCACGCCGCTGGCCCCAGGCCAAGTCTATGACAGCAACCGCTATACGCTATACGGCATGCTGACGCGCATGGACGTTGAAATTCTCGACATGGGTGTGGTGCGCGACGATCTCGCGGCACTTGAGCAAACGCTGATCGATGCTTCCGCCAAGGCAGATGTCATCATCACCAGCGGGGGTGTTTCAGTGGGTGAGGCGGATTACATGAAACAGTTGCTGGAAAAGCTCGGGCAGGTCCTTTTCTGGAAAATCGCCATGAAGCCCGGGCGACCGCTGGCTTACGGCAAGATAGGCCAAGCCCACTACTTTGGCCTTCCCGGCAATCCCGTCGCCGTCATGGTCACCTTCTACCAGTTCGTGCGTGAAGCCCTGCTGGTGCTCATGGGTCAGCCGGAACCTGCACCGCTGCCCATGTTGGAAGTAATAACGAGTGAAGATATCCGCAAACTGCCCGGACGTACCGAATTCCAGCGAGGCATTTTATTTGCGGATAGCGATGGAAACTGGAAAGTCAGACCCACTGGCAACCAGGGTTCCGGCATACTGCGGTCCATGTCGGAGGCTAACTGCTTCATTGTATTGAACGAGGAGGTGGGGGACCTGCCCGCAGGTTCTACGGTCAAAGTGCAATTACTGACCGGGCTTACCTGAGCTTCATTTCTGGAGAGATTGAGCTTTACCCTGCAGCCAGCCGATCCGCACCGTAATTCATGAATTTACTGATGTACGCTCTACCTAAACTGTATATGCTCCCGCCCTTTAAAAAGCTACATCCAAGGGAAGAGCAATGCTAATTAGAAGAATCCTACCTCTTGCCGTCGCTGGCACTTTCATCCCAGCACTTTCATATGTGCGCAGAAGACGCGAGCAATAACGAAAACAACGCACAGACGTTGTCACCTGTCGTAATCACTGCAACGCGGCAGGAGCAAAACAGCTTCGATCTGCCGGTAGCAATCGATGTTGTAAGCCAGGACCAGATTCAAGACGGTCAAGCGCGAATGAATTTATCTGAAAGCCTGATCCGCATTCCGGGCATTACCGCCCAGAATCGAACACAAATGGCGCAGGATCCCCAAATTTCCAGCCGTGGTTTTGGTGCTCGTTCAGCTTTCGGCGTGCGTGGTGTGCGCGTATATGTCGATGGCATCCCACTCACCATGCCGGATGGCCAGGGTCAGCCAGGCAATGTTGACCTGGACGTGGTACGCAGCATCGAAGTCATGCGCGGCCCTTTCTCGGCTTTATATGGAAACTCCTCTGGCGGCGTGGTTCAGCTTTTCACCGAGAATGCACCCACCCTTCCAGAAGTTTCAGCTGGCGTATGTTTGGCAGCTACGATACTCAGCGTCAGAACATAAGAGCTGCAGGCACCTCGGAAGGCATCGAGTACCTTGTCAATTTCTCAAACTATGAATCCGACGGTTACCGTGACCACAGCGCCAATCAAAAGGAACAAGGCACTGCTAAATTCACCATCAATTTCAGCCCGGATACCAAGCTGACAACCCTGGTGAATTGGTTCGACCAGGATGCGCAAGATCCGCTTGGCCTGACGAAAGCCCAAGTGAAGGCTGACCGCAAACAAGCCATTGATGCGGCGCTCAATGCCGACACGCGTGTAAGCCGCAGCAATACGCAAGCTGGGTTCAATCTGGAACATCGGCTGAACGACAATAACAGCCTCACTTTAATCAGCTATGTAGGCAACAGGGACAATCTACAGATCCTATCGACCAATGCCAATGGCACCAATGCCCGGGCCAGCGAAATCAGCCGCGACTTCTATGGTACTGACCTTCGCTGGAATAATCATGGGGAATTACTCGGCAAGAATTACACCTTCACCTTAGGTGCAGCGTATGGCAAAGCTGAGGACGATAGAACAGACACCAATATCTTGGCGGGTGGACTACCAGTCAGCGTGTTGAATCGCAACGAACAGAATATTTCCACCAACATGGACCAGTACGCACAAGCAAGTTGGTCCGTGCTGGACAATGTCGATGTGCATGCAGGCCTCCGCCACACCAAGATCAAACTGGAGGTGGATGACGCCTTCGTTACCGGCCCTGGGAGTAATGGGGACAGCAGCGGCAGCAAAACTTATCAAAAAACGACGCCCGTGTTAGGCGCCGTGTGGAAGGTGACTCCTGCATTGAATCTGTATGCCAACTATGGCAAGGGGTTCGAGACACCCACTTTCATTGAAGTCGCTTATGCCGATCCTGCGGCCGGAAGTGGTCCGAATCTGAGCTTGAAGCCGAGCACCAGCCGCAACTTTGAAGTGGGGACAAAGGCTTTCCTGGGCGATAACACCATTGCGAACCTGGCCGTTTTCAAGACATTAACGGATGACGAAATTGTCGTCCTCAACAATGTATTTGGTCGCAGTTCCTATACCAATGCAGGCAAAACAAAGCGTAACGGGATGGAGTTTTCCATCGACACACGCTTCGACAACAACATTTCCCTGTTCGGCGCTTACACCCTGCTGAATGCGAAGTTTGATGACACCTACACCAATGCCTTAGGCAATACAGTCAATTCAGGCAATGTCATTCCAGGTACTTACCATACACAAATCTATGGTGAAGTCGCGTGGAAGCATGACCCTAGCGGCTTCCGCACTGCCTTTGAAGCAAGGCATAACAGCAAGGCATATGTGGATGACGTCAACTCTGAATCAACGCGTTCTTATACTGTATTCAACATCCGTGCCGGGTTCGAACAGCAAATTTCACAGTGGCGCTTGAGCGAGTTCGTTCGTGTGGAAAATATCTTCGATAAGGAATACATCGGCTCTGTACGGGTGAATGACAACAATGGCCGCTTCTATGAGCCAGCCGCCGGACGCAACTGGCTAATTGGGTTGAATGCAGGATATAGTTTCTGATAAACAGGTTCAATTCAATATCATGCATGCGCAAATAAGCATGAGCTTTCTGAACCACGGAAAGCAAAAATCGTCATACTGATGCGATGCGTTATGGGGGATAGAAATGCAATTAAATAAATGGATTGCTGCAGCCAGCCTTGCCTTGACCTTTCTGGTACCAGCTGGAAGTGCATGGGCAGAAGCATCGGATAAGCTGTGGCCGGTAGTGAAGGAAGCCTTCTTCCCCAATCGCAGCATTGCGGAGGCTGATCACATCCAGCTCAGCGGACCCCGCCGTGCAGAAAGTGGTGCCCAGGTGCCCATCACGCTGACGGTGGATAAACCGCAAAATGCAGCGGATACCATCAAGAACGTCTATGTGATTGTTGATGCCAACCCAATCCAGCTTGCGGCCACTTATCACCTGACAGAAATGCTGGGCAAGCTACAGTTGTCCACACGCATCCGTCTGGAAACCGATTCCTACATTCGCGCTATAGGTGAAACCGCCGACGGCAGACTATTCATGCATGCCATCGTAATCCGTGCATCAGGCGGTTGCGGCGGCACAGTCGAAAACGACGAGGCAGCAGTACGCGCCAGTGCAGGCAAGATCAAGCTCAACGTCGAATCGCCGGCTGCTTTCAACAATCCGACGCCTGTCACCTTCATGATCAAGCATCCGATGCGCACGGGGCTGCAGCGCGATCTGGTGTCACAAGGCACTATCCCGGCCTTCTACATCAACAAAGCATCCTTCACCTATAACGGCAAGCCGGTCATGGACGTGGACGTGGGTGTAGGCACCAGCGAAGACCCTTACATGCGTTTTGAATTTGTGCCGGATGAGCCTGGCATTCTGGAAGTGAAGGCAACGGACAATGAAGGCAAAGCTTTCAGCCATCAGGTGAGGTTAAAAGCTAGCGTTTCATAGCCCGCCGAACCACGCAAATAAAAGCCCGGCAATGCCGGGCTTTTGTTTCTACTAGTCCTCCTAGTCCAGCTTACTGCAGTGTCATGCGCGACATGGTGGCATCCTTGTCGATAAACCTGTGCTTCAGTGCTCCCGCGACGTGGATCACGATAATGGCGGCCAGGATGATGCCGAACCACTCGTGCAGCCCAAGGAAAATTTCGCGGATATTCTTGTTATCCAGCCCTGGCAGCAGCGGTAGACCAAACCATTTGAGACCATATTTGCTGTACAGCGTCATGATCAGGCCGCTGACAGGTACCAGCACCATCAGCAGGTATAGCAGGTGGTGCGTGGCGGCAGCCAGCTTGCGCTCCCACTGCTTGAGTGTAGGCAGCAGCGCCGGCGGATGATGCAGAATGCGCCATAAGATGCGAAACGCGACCAGCAGCAGAATGGTGAAGCCGATGGATTTGTGCAGGTTGAAGTAGTAGGTTCGAGGGGAAACAGCTTCAGACAGCTGGACGGTGTACAGGCCCCAATTGAACAAATCAAAGGAGGCGGACTTCGGACCCTCTCGCGGCAATTCAGTCATCCACCAGCCAAAAAACAGCATGGCGATGAGGCCAAGGCCGATCAGCCAATGCAGGATGACGGCGGTTCTTGTATAGCGCATATCAGTCACACTCATGTACTTCCCCCAGCTAATGAACGGAAAAATGACGGCCTTGCTGCGATGGTTTGAAATGGCAAAATTGCGCAAGTTCAATCTCATGCAACTCGCAGCTGCATCCAGCCTCAAACAGTCATGCATAATACGTCATCAATGATCGTATCCCAAAAATCCGGCCTGCCAGCCACAACTATAGCGAGACTATCGCAATGAAACTCCACACCCTGCTCACCGGCCTACTGATGTTCCTGTTGCACGCAACCGCCATTGCAGCTGATACGCTGGCATTCAAGGAGGTGTCTGATGGCGTATTCGTACATCACGGAATACACGAAGACCTGGATGATGGTTATCACGGCGACATTGCAAATATCGGCTTCATCGTAGGCAGCAAGGGCGTGGCAGTCATCGACAGCGGCGGCAGCCTGAAAGTGGGCAAGCAATTGCGCGAAGCGGTGAAAAACGTCACCACATTACCCGTGCTGTATGTCATCAACACGCATGTGCATCCCGATCACATTTTCGGTAACGCCGCATTTTTGCAAGACAAGCCGCAGTTTGTCGGACATGAAAAGCTGGCGAATGCCATGGCGTTGCGTAAGGATGCTTATATGCGCAGCAACGAGACATGGCTTGGCCAGGATTTCGCCGGCAGTGAAATTGTACAGCCGACAATTGCTGTGAAAGACAGTCTGAATCTCGACCTGGGAGATCGCCAGCTGCAGCTCAAGGCGTACCCCACTGCCCACACAAACACCGATATCACGGTACTGGACAATAAAACCAAAACTCTATGGACTGGCGACCTGCTATTCATCGAACGCACGCCTTCAATAGACGGTGATATCAAGGGCTGGCTTTCCGCCATGCAAGACCTGAAATCGCTATCTGTCACCAGGATCGTTCCAGGACATGGTCCTGTAATGGAGGCCAAACAAGCACCCTTCTCCGCTCAGGAGCGCTACTTGACCACACTGCTGGCTGACGTCAGGAACAGTATCAAGAAAGGCGAACCCATGGAGTGGGCGATGGAAACGGCAGCATCTTCGGAGCGAGACCATTGGCAGCTGTTCGATACCGTCAACAGGCGTAACGTAAACCTGATTTATCCTGCGCTTGAATGGGAATAGGCTGACTGCCTCATCATTCCACCGGGCGAGGTGACCTAATCGTCTTATACCTTATTGTATAATCGGCGCTTTGCTCCTCCGGCCAACGCGACACAATTAACCAGAACGCCTGCCTTGCCACCCCATTTGACGCCCAGCGGTTTTCGCGACTCCATGCTTGTCTGGACCCTTGTATTGTCCGCAGGGCTGCACGTGTTGGCGATGGTGCTCATACCAAACATCCGCTGGCAGGAGCTGAAAACACCAGAGATCCTGCAGGTCGAACTGGCGCCGCCGCTAAAAGTCCCTGAACCTGCACCAGTGCCGGAACCGGCTCCGCAACCCGAGCCTGAACCTGAACCTGAACCGCCACCTCCGCCGCCAAAGAAGGAAAAACCACTACCGGTAAAGCAGAAACCTGTGACGACCCCCGCGCCAGAACCTGCAGTACCGTCGCCGCCTGCACCCAGCGAATCCGAAACGGTATCGCCACCCGTTATTACTGCCGCGCCCGAGGTAGAAGTTCCGACATTCCAGGCACCCCCTCCGCCACCCCCTCCACCCCCAGGCCCGTCGCAATCGGATTTGGATGCCGCGCGGAGTCTGTACAAGAGTTTGCTCGAACGTGAAATCCTCAAACACAAGCAATACCCTAGGATCGCGAAAATGCGTAACTGGCAGGGTGAAGCGGTGATAGAGCTGCGGCTTGATGAGAATGGACAACCTGCCTCCATCAGCGTCCAGACCTCCAGCGGCTACGAAGTGCTGGACAATACGGCCATCGAAATGGTGCGCAAGACAGTTGCGGCGACCAGCTTGCCGGTTATTCTGCGTGGCACGGCATCCACCTTCCTGGTGCCGGTCTCATTCAAACTTCAGAATTAATTCGTCGTGACTAATTCGAGATCGCTCAAGGACCTGCTACTAATCCACGAGCTGATCTTCATCCTGCTCGTAGTGCTCGCCGGGGCTGCCGGCAGCGTCGGGATACATCTGTGGGATAAATCATCGCAGGAATCTCACCGCATCAGCCTGCTGATTCAGGAAATGCAGCAGACGCGCGGGGATCTTTACCGCCAGATGAAAGAACTATTTGACGCCTACTTCCTGGCTGATACTGAAGCAAGAAAGGAATACGACAGTTACACGATTTCCATCGAGCGTCATTTTCAGCAGCTGGATCAGTTGGCAATCGGCGAAGTCGAGCATGCGGCGATCAGCGAGCTGAGGCAGAACTACAGTGAGTTTGTGCATGAAACCATCGCGATTTTTGACCAACGCTTGATGTTCTCCAATGAGACATTGCAAAAAAAGCTCAACAGCGACCTTGAAGGCGGCATATTCGAGCGCTACGAGCGGGTGACAACAAGAACCGAGCGCCTGCTGTCGCTCAAGCAGGCGGAATTGCAGCAGCGCCAGGAGGAGGTCAAACGCACGGCTATCGTGCTGCTGGTGCTTCCCATGTTGCTGGCCATCACGCTGCTGTTCTTTTCACGCTACTACCTGAAACGTGCCATCGTAAACCCCATCCAGCAGGTATTACGCGCCACGGCTGAGCTGAGTGCGGGCAGGCTGGAACACAAGGTGCCGGAAACCGGTGCCGCCGAGCTGGCCAATCTTTCGGTTGCCATCAATCACCTGGCGGAAGAGCTGGCACGCAGTCAAGAAGCCTTGATCCGCACCGAAAAACAGGCTGCACAAGGATTGTTGGTGCCCATGCTGGCACACAATATCCGCAATCCGCTGGCGAGTATCCGGGCGACAGCTCAAGTTGCCAACAGCCCGGAGCTCGATCACGAAGTTCGCGAATCCCTGCAGGCCATTATCAGCACAGTTGACAGGCTGGAACGTTGGACAGGCTCACTGCTCGCCTACCTGCACCCGCTGAAACCGCAGCCTGCCGACACCACGGTTGAACATATCATCAATGGCGCGCTGGAGCCGTTACAGCTCAGGATGCGGGAGAAATCCATCACGCCCAAGATCGCGCTGCCAAGGAAAAAGGATAACAGCATATTCACGGATGAACATCTGCTGGAACAGGCACTCTATAACATCATGCAGAATGCAGTCGAAGCGGCCCCTACGGATTCCGCGCTGGATATACGGGTAGAAATTGCAGACCCCGTTGTGCGCATGTTGATCTCCGATCGCGGAGCTGGCATGCCATTCACCCCTGACCCGCATACGCTGAGCCCGGGGCCATCAACCAAACGTTTCGGTACCGGCCTGGGCATCCCCTTTGCCTTCAAGGTATGTGAAGCACTGCGCGGGCGGATTGCATTTCATCATCGCGATGGCGGCGGCACCACCATCGAACTGGAGGTTCCTCGCCGCTATAGCCCTGATTAACAACCGCCGAAAATCTTTATTTTTCCGTATGCAGCCGGCGGCCTTGCCTTAACCGTTTTTTTTAACAACAATGCTCATGTGTCAGATCAATCTCAATCATGTTGAATCAAGCCATTCCCGATTTCGAATTGCCCTCTACGGGCGACAAGATTTTCAGACTTTCAGACTTTCTCGGCAAAAACCTCGTCATCTATTTCTACCCTAAAGACGCCACCCCTGGGTGCACCACCCAAGGTCAGCAGTTTCGGGATGCCTATGCGGATTTCCAGACGCTGGATACCCAGATCGTGGGCATATCACGCGACAGCCTCAAGTCGCATGAGAACTTCAAGGCGAAGTTCAGCTTCCCCTTTGAACTACTGTCGGATACCGAAGAAAAGGCTTGCAGCCTGTTTGACGTGATCAGGATGAAAAACATGTATGGCAAACAGGTTCGCGGCATTCAACGAAGTACGTTTGTCATCAATAAGCAAGGCCAACTGGTACGTGAATGGCGCGGCGTAAAGGTCGACGGCCACGTATGTGAAGTGCTGGATTTCGTTAAAACTTTATAACCGAGGCGACTGCTCATGGCTAAAAAAACTCCACTGGCGACCAAGCTTTTCGTGCTTGACACTAATGTGCTCATGCATGATCCCTCAAGCCTCTTTCGCTTTGAGGAGCACGACATCTACCTGCCCATGGTGACGCTGGAGGAGCTTGATAACAACAAGAAAGGAATGACGGAAGTTGCGCGGAATGCCCGCCAGGCAAGCCGCAATCTGGAAGAAATCGTTGGCACGAGCCTGGCCAACCTGGAGGAAGGATGCCCGTTATCCACCAACGGCAACAAGACCATCAGCGGCCGTCTCTTCCTGCAAACCACTGCAGTCAATTTCGAGCTGCCCATGCTCGCCGGCAGCAAGGCAGACAATCAAATTCTGGGCGTGGTACTGGATCTGCAGAAAAAATTCACACCGCGCCAGGTGATTCTGGTCAGCAAGGATATCAATATCCGCATCAAGGCACGCGCCATGGGCGTGCCTGCCGAGGACTACTTCAATGACAAAGTGCTGGAAGATACCGATCTCCTGTATACCGGCATCAAGGAACTGCCTGCCAACTTCTGGGACAAGCACAGCAAGGAACTGGAATCCTGGCAGGAAGCCGGACGCATGTATTACCGGATTACCGGGCCTTTATGCAAGAATTTCCTGGTCAATGAATTCGTCTATTACGAATTCGAAAAGCCGTTTCATGCCATCGTGCGCAGTCAGGAAGGCAGTACTGCCGTACTTGAAGTCGTCAAGGATTACACGCAGCCCAAGCACAGCGTATGGGGTATCACTGCCAGGAATCGCGAACAGAATTTCGCGCTCAACTTGCTCATGGATCCTGAAGTGGACTTTGTGACGCTGCTGGGTCAGGCCGGCACTGGCAAAACCTTGCTCACCCTGGCTTCCGCACTTACGCAGACGCTGGATAAAAAAATCTACAGCGAAATCATCATGACGCGTGTCACAGTGCCTGTCGGAGAAGACATCGGCTTTCTGCCAGGTACGGAAGAAGAAAAAATGGCGCCATGGATGGGTGCGCTTGAGGATAACCTCGACGTTTTGAACAAGACCGATGAAGAGGCCGGAGACTGGGGCCGCGCAGCGACGCAGGATCTGATCAGGACGCGTATCAAGATCAAGTCGTTGAATTTCATGCGCGGACGCACTTTTCTGCACAAATTCCTAATCATCGATGAAGCACAGAACCTCACGCCCAAACAGATGAAGACGCTGATTACCCGGGCTGGCCCTGGCACCAAGGTCGTCTGTCTGGGCAACATCGCGCAGATCGATACGCCTTACCTCACTGAAGGCAGCTCGGGCCTGACTTACGTTGTGGACAGGTTCAAAGGCTGGCCGCATAACGGTCACGTCACGCTGGTTCGCGGAGAACGTTCCAGGCTGGCGGATTTTGCTGCAGAAGCCCTTTAAACAGACGAAACCAAATTGACACATACGCCGCAAACCGCAGGTAAGGAAATGAACCTGGGGTTTTATATCATCCTGATAGCGCAGTTTCTGTCAGCGCTCGCTGACAACGCGCTGCTGTTCACGGCAATCGTCCTCTTGCAGAAGTTGAGTGCGCCCGACTGGCACACTCCGATGCTGCAATGGTTTTTCGTCATTTCCTATATCCTGTTAGCCCCGTTTGTGGGCGCGTTTGCCGACGCGTTCCCCAAAGGTCGGGTCATGTTTGTTTCAAACGGCATCAAGTTCATCGGCAGCTGCGCCATGATCTTTGGGATGCCGCCTTTATATGCGTATGGCATCGTGGGCATTGGCGCTGCGGCCTATTCTCCAGCCAAGTACGGCATCCTGACCGAATACCTGCCCCAGCATTTGCTGGTCAAGGCCAACGGCTGGATGGAAGGTTCCACCGTGATGGCCATTGTATTGGGCACTGTCATGGGCGCATTCCTGCCCACGCTGCACCTTACTTTTGCGCTGGCATTTATCACTGTCCTGTACCTGCTGGCTGCGGTCTTCAACTACTTCATCCCCCGGCTGCCCATCGATCACAAGCCGGCGCATAGAAATCCCATATATATGCTCAAGGACTTCTGGCACTCCTTCAAATCATTGTGGAGAGATGCCCAGGGCCAGGTTTCACTGGCGGGAACGACACTTTTCTGGGGCGCAGGGGCCACACTCAAGTTTGTCGTACTGGCATGGGCGCCGTTGGCGCTCGACTTCAGCGCGGAGCAATCCACTCTGTTAATGGTCGTCGTGGCTGTAGGGATTGCGGCGGGGTCGATCATTGCGGCAAGAACGGTGCGGCTGGAAGAATCGGTAAAAATCCTGCCTGTGGGGATCGCAACCGGGTTTGCCGTAGCCGCCATGATGTTTGTGCAGGAGTGGCATATCGCCTGCGTGCTGTTATTCGTGATTGGTGCCCTAAGCGGTTATCTGATTGTCCCGCTTAATGCATTGTTGCAGCATCGCGGACATATCCTGATAGGCGCCGGCCACTCGATCGCCGTGCAGAATTTCAATGAGAATCTGGGAATTGCGGTGTTGATAGCGGCCTATACATTGATGGTAAAGGGCGACATGTCCATCAATACCATCATCCTGATATTCGGCCTCTTCGTCAGTCTGGTGATGGCCGGCATCTACAGACACTACATACGGCTCACGTCCGAAAAAAAATGAGCTGCCGGCAAGTCTTGCCCGGCAGCTTACCTCTAATGCAGTTTGACCCTTGCTTCAGTACGGCGGGTAATGAACCGCGCCAGGCTCTGCAGCGACATGGTAAAAAATCCATGCAGTGTCATGAGGTGCATCTTGTATAGCGACTCATACATGAAACGCGCCATAGTCCCCTCGATAAATACACTACCGCCGGTGATGGCACCCATCAAATTGCCTACGGTGGAATATCGTCCTAGATTGACCAGCGAACCATAATCCCGGTAGGCATATTCGAGCAGGGGCTTGCCTGCAATCCGCCGTTTTACGTTCTTGACCAGTAGCGAGGCTTGTTGATGCGCCGCCTGGGCGCGTGGTGGCACATTGGAATTATGGCCAGGCCATGGGCAGGCTGCGCAATCACCAAACGCAAAAACGTTTTCATCCTGCGTTGTTTGCAGCGTCTGCTTCACCACGAGCTGGTTGATTCGATTGGCTTCCAACCCATCAAGGTTGGCTAAAAAATCAGGCGCTTTGATTCCGGCTGCCCAAACAACCAATTCCGAAGGAATGAAACGGCCGCTATGCGTGAGTACGCCCTTATCGGTCACT
>Ga0196963_10001094_pt1 | contig 19828 bp, 18 predicted proteins | sample S1_5metaG_FD_148600 | JGI IMG/M metagenome (GOLD analysis project Ga0196963, IMG submission 148600) | Soil microbial communities from Anza Borrego desert, Southern California, United States - S1_5 | ecosystem: Environmental > Terrestrial > Soil > Desert | place: USA: California | collected... | reverse complement strand
CCTCGACGCCAAAGAAGTATCAAAGAGAGCTCAAGAACTTTTAGAAACTTTTGATTTGGTTGAAGCAGGCAACCGGCCGGTAAAGACATACTCGGGTGGCATGAGGAGACGGATCGACCTCGCGATGAGTTTGATCGCGAAGCCGCCAGTTATCTTCCTCGACGAGCCGACGACCGGCCTCGACCCAAGGAGCCGCCTCACCATGTGGAAGATTATCAAAGAGCTCGCTGCGACCGACGTGACCATCCTCCTCACCACTCAGTACATGGAAGAAGCGGATCATTTGTCTGACAGGATTATCGTCATCGACCACGGAAAAGTGATTGCCGAAGGTACGCCGCCCGAACTCAAAGCCCGTGTAGGCTCTGATCACCTCGAGCTCGTGGTGAGCGAAGCCAGCAGCCTTGAAAAGGCCGCAGAGTCGGTAAAGATTGAAACCGTACATGTCGATATGAGCCGCCGAAGTCTCAAGATCCCGACCAAGGGCGGAGTCGAAGACGTAAAGCGAGTGCTTACGAGCCTCGAAGAGTCCGGTATCGAAGTCGAGAGCCTCTCGCTCCACCGGCCGACTCTCGACGACGTATTCCTCACACTTACCGGAAAGGGCACCGAAGAAAAAGAAAATTCGAATTAATATATGAACACGAAAACGAATTCAAAAATATATTGGTATCTCTCGGATGCGTACATCATGGCGAAGAGAAGTATTTCTCATATGACCCGAAGCCTGGACCAGCTCATGTCTGTCGCTATGTTTCCGGTTATGTTCATGATCTTGAATCGCTACGTCTTGGGCGGGGCGATCGACACCGGGGATATTAGTTATGCAAATTATTTGTTTGCCGGTATTCTCGTGCAGACGCTTGCCTTTGGCGCAAACTATACGACAATAAACCTCGCTGTAGACATGCAGCAGGGGATCATAGACCGCTTCAAATCTCTCCCGATGCATGCGAGTGCGCTTTTGGTGGGGCATGTATCCGCAGATCTCCTTCGAAATATTGTGTCGGCTGTTATTGTTATCGTCATCGGATTTGTGGTTGGTTTCCGGCCGACTGCGGGACCTGTCGAATGGCTCCTCGTCCTCGGACTTGCCCTCTTATTTACTCTCGCGATCTCCTGGCTTTCAGCTATTTTAGGACTCATGGTAAAGAGCCTCGAAGCGGCGCAGTGGGTGGGGTTTGTCGTAATCTTTCCACTTACTTTTATCTCGAGCGCTTTCGTACCGACCCATACTATGCCGACCGCCCTTCGTATATTTGCCGAGAATCAACCGCTCACCCAAGTCATGAACGCCATGCGCGCCTGGCTTGTCGGCACTCCGCTTGGCAATTCCGGCTGGATCGCCCTCCTCTGGTGCCTCGGTATTATCGCTGTGAGTTTGCCTATTGCCACATATATTTTTAGGAAGAGGAAATAAAAAATAATAAAAAGCCATATAGCACTTTCTCAATATGAATAACAAAGCAGCCGCTATCATTTCTGCATACAACGAAGCTCCGCGGATTGCTTTAGTGCTAGAAACACTTTTAACTTCTCCATATATCAGCGAAGTTATAGTTGTCGATGATGGATCGAGTGACAATATCGACGAAGTAATGAGAAAATTTCCTGATGTGGTATATCTAAAAAATGATTCTAATCAAGGCAAGGGATATTCTCTCGAACGGGCGAGTCATGCCACCGACGCAGGCGTCTTTCTTTTTTGCGATGCTGATTTCCTGGATTTGTCTCATGAAATGCTAGAAAAAGTTATTACTCCTGTTGTCAACGATACATGCGATATGTTTATCGGTATATATTCGACTCCTTCTCATAAATACTTTGATATTTTATTGAAATTTACTGCCTTTCCATCAGGTATTAATTCTGGATTGCGGGCTGTGCGGAGGAACGTATGGGAAGCATTGCCGCCGTATTACAAGCACCGTTTCAAACTGGAATCAGGGTTGAATTATCTTGTGAAATGGAAATTCCGCGGCCCACTGTACGTTCATACCCCGTACAGGCAAGTAAGCAAAGAAACTAAGTACGGATTTCTTAGAGGATTTACTGCCCGGCTCAAGATGTTCTTTGAAGTACTTACCGAGTTTATACGAATTCAGCTGTATGAGAGATTTTTTGGGTTTGGTATAAAATAATTTGCAAAATAAAATGCTCGCGGGAACCAATTGTTCCGCGAGCGCGTGTGGCTCCTGTGAGCCGATTTTGACTAACCTCAGCCGCCTCTCGAGCCCTGTGCCCTCTCTTTTTTAGCCGTCGAAGCGGCTGAGGTAGCCGGGAAGAGTTTATAATGGGAAGGGTAGTTTGTCAAATTTGGCAAGTGAGGACCGTTCTGGCTCACTAGACTAATTCTCCTTTCGTTTGCTACACTTTAACCGATGTGGTAGCCAAGCGGTAAGGCGTACTCCCGCAAGGGGTAATCGTAGGTTCAACTCCTACCCACATCTCTATGAGAGCACAAGAATACATTTTGTCTCAGTTGGAAGTCCTCAAGGCACCTTTGTCTTTTGACGAAAAACCAAGAAATAATGCAGAGATGGTTGATGCTGTCTTTACATTACTTATGTCAAAAAAGTTTAGAAAGTTTTCTATTCCCGAGAAAAATCAGGTAATAATCAAATCTGCCATAGAAAAGAATATCGCAAACAATGAGCCAATAAAAATAGTCTTTCCGTTTGGCGGTTACAAACTGTGGCGATTTGAAGAGGCACCAGAAACGGATTGGGCAGAACTTTTTAGTATGATGTATTTCACGAAATGGTTAAAGTCAGTGTGTAGTATATATCCTCCCGGGGTAATATTTACTTTTTGGTTTGATGAAGTGGTCATAGGTAAGTTAAATAATATTCCACAAAATGATTTAGATGCGTATAGAGAAAGTTTCAAAAAGCTACTTGGCTTTATTGGGCCATATGTTCCTTCTAATATGAAGTTTGAAACTTTTCTGGAGCGGTCACGATATAAAAATTATGAAGCATTTGAAGGAGAACTTGCAGTCGAGGTAGAAAATTTGAGACAAGCTCGGGCACTTGATCCTAAACCGCTTTCTGATACCGCGATACGCTCTATCGAAATGAACGTGAAACTCACACCAGACCAGGCTAAGGATCCAGAATGGCGAGAAAAAGTGGATCTCGTTCATTACGCATACTACAATCTCCAGGAGCACAACAATCGCGTGCGTCCTGCGTATGTAACCGAAAATATCACTGCGTTCACTTATTTTTTCGAACCGAACGTCATACCTATCGGCACTACAAAAACATCTGTGGCAAAGTTCTGGGTTGGTGTCGGAGCACTTCAAACGCGCGGCGATAGTTTCATTGAGACAGTTCTCTCAATCTCACAACTTGAAAAAGCAAAATCTTCTTGGGAAGCTATCTTGATTGAAGGACTGGATGGGAAGAATTTTAAGAAGATAAGAATTATATGAGACACAGTATTCTGCGATATAATATAAAAATTAGTACATAATATATTTTTATGCAATATCAAAAGATCAACGAAGGATATGGATACGCTCTCGGCATGAAGCGAGGAGAATCTCTCAAAGAGAGTTTAATTGAATTTGCGAAGAGAGAAAATGTGCAAGGCGCATACTTTATGGCGATTGGCGCAGTCGAGAAGGTAAGGCTCGGCTACTACAATTTTTCTGAGAAAACATATCCCTTTAGAGACTATGATGAGACATACGAGCTTGCTTCATTGCAGGGGAATATTACTTGGTATGAAGGCACACCATCGGTGCATATGCATGCAGTGCTCCGCGAAGCGGATGGGACAGTCATTGCCGGCCACCTCGACGATGCGCGAGTGGCTGTTACCCTCGAGATGTTTGTGCATCTTTTGCATGGTGCAGGTATTACCAAGAAGTTGGATCCTGAAATCGGTTTGCCGCTTTGGGATTTTGAGAAGTAAGAAGTTTACGGTTTGTACGCCTATACTCCTAGGAGACTTCGCTTTTTCGCTTACCGCATCAGGACTTTTGTTTTTGGACCCACCACTCCATCAGCTACCAGTCCATGTTGGGTCTGCCACAACTTGACCGCAGTTTCTGTGCGTGGGCCAAAGGTCCCTTCGGTAGGGAGGTCGAGGTTCAAGCTCGCATTCAAGAATTTCTGAAGTTCTGCGACAGCTGGTCCCACATTTCCTCTTCGTAAAGTTCCAAAACCGAAATCATACGTTTGAGCTCCGGCGACTGTACCGTCGCATACTTTTGCGTCGTTGCTTGTAGTAATGCAAAGTTTGTCTAAGCGAGCATTTAGATCTCGAGATCGGAATTTGATTGTGTACGTTTGACCCGGAACAAGGTTGGAATATGACGGCAAGTATGCGCCCGCTCCTCCGCTACATGTGCTGTCACTTACTTGGTTAGTTTGACTATTTACCTGGCATCCCGTTTGTCCTCGTCCGCCAAGCCTGGACCATTGCCATGCATTTAGATTTGAGAAGTCTGCAAGTGTAGCCCCGTTGTATATCGTATCGGTTTCATTCACATCCCACAATTGCCAATTGTCATTATTAAATTGGTAGTACCACGAATCATCATTAGTACCACTCGCAGAGTATTTTCTACCAAAGAAGTAGAAGGTATTTTGAGGCGCCATATTACTTGGTACGGTAAAGTTTATGCTGACTTCACCTTGCTTTACCTGACTCCCGTCGCTTGTTATGCCACTTGCGGTGTTTTTGATTTCACCGCCTAGGGTAGTGATAACTTGCGGGAGGGAAGTTGTCACGGTACCGTTTTCTGGTTCAGAAATGATAGTTGCGGTAGTTAGTGGAGGAGGCGTTACCGTTGCACTAGGGCCTCCAAAAAAGATCCCACTTATCACCGCATTTGATCCACTCAGGCGAGTAATCTTGAAAGTAACGCTTCCTTGTATATTCCAGACGAGATACTTACCATTTGTGAAGTTCGAAACTGTTTGTGTGTCGAGCACGGTTCCGGTCGCTGTATCGATAACCTCAACCTTTTCTTGTCTCGCTCCGCCACTGTCCCAGTCAAGAAGATACAAAGCAATCTGATGTGACTGACTATCATTGGCATCGAGTTTGATGCTCGATGAATTACTCGAATACCAAGTGGCAGCGGTCCGTCCACTAAGATCGTTTTGTAATGCTCGAATATCTGCGGTATTGCTTGCCCAGGTGTATGCAGCGCCACCAATTACCGTAGGGGTAATATAGGTCGGAACCTTTTGTCCACCCTGAGCCAAGAGATATCCTTCAGCTCCGTAGGCACTCTTCCAAGAGCCTTGAGTGGTAGTGTCGGTTTTCACAAAGCTTGCGGCACTAGTAGGGATGACTGCGACAGGTGGATTGTACGTGACTTGTACTACTGCACTCTTGGGGTTTCCTGTCGCATCTTTGGCCGTGAGAGTAATCGCATTTTTACCGGATTGTAAATTAGAAACTGTAAAGCTAAAGTTACCATTTGTCTGAATCGTAGATTTTCGATCAACTTCATTGCCACTCCCTAGCCTCGAGGTAAACGTATCGACACCTTTATCATCGAAAACATTGCCAGATACAGTTACTGAATTAGCGCTGACAGCAGACGGAGCCGTAACACTCAACGTTGGCGCAGTCGTATCAGGCGGCGGCGGTGGAGGCGTTGTTGTAGTACTTCTCGCGAGGTATTCGTATCCTCCAGCGGATTCTACTGACCATCCGGAGACACCGTTGTCATATTTTACTTTCCACCATTGATACACTGTAGTACCAGCTTGCTCAGGAGTGGCTCCACCGATAATCGTCCCTTGGGTACCTATCTTTACTGGACTTCCAGATACGGTTGGTGCATTTACTGAAGGCTGGATGCGGACGTGGAGGTCTGATTTAGTAACAACTTTCTCCCCAATCACAAATTTTGTGGAAGGAGCAATCTCTGACGGTTCGGGTGTGATTTCAGGTGGAGTATATTTCGACAAATAGTTTTCTACTGACCAACCAGTCACTCCATTGTTGTATCTTATTTGCCACCATTGATAGATGGTAGAACCGGACTGTTCAGGCGTGGCTCCACCTATGATTGTACCAATTGTGTTATTAGCAACTGGACTACCAACAACCTGGGATGCATTTACCGAAGCGGTGGAACGTACATTCAATGAGGTAGTAGTGACTACTTGCTCTCCAACAACAAACTTAGTTGACGGAAGAATAGTTGGAGCTTCTATACTGTTTGCAGCAACAGAAGAAGTTACTTCATAAATCATTCCGTTAGTATTTCCTGCATTGTCATACACGACCACCATAATGAGATTTACGCCAACTTTAAGAGGAACATTCGCATTCCAGTTTGTTGTTCCCGACGCAACACCATAATATCCTTTATCTGTACCCCAAACTATTTCTCGAACCCCATTTGTATCAGATGCTGTACCAGAAATTGTTACATAACCTTTGTCAGAAACAGGGCTTGTATATTTCATATAATTTTCTTTGGTGCTTGGAACCGGTAGATTCCCTTTAATTATGGGATAGACAGTATCGGAAGTTGCAGATTGAGAAACAGATGAGGTCGTAATCTTGCCGCTTAAACCATTAAAGCAGCCACCTTGGCAAATCATAAAAGTTTGGAAATTTTTACCTGTATGTACCGGTTGTTTCCATGCAGGCTTTCCACTAGCCATGGTAGGAATGACTGATGGAGCAAGGATCGGTTCAATTTTGGCGTTATTCATTGGCAAGGTAACATTGCCTCCAGAATAAGTTTGATTTGTGGCTATATAATCATGCACGTTTTGAACATCGCGGATTTCGTAGTTACCTCGTGGGAAACCGTAACTCTCCAAATTTAAACTCACAGAGTCTAAGTTTTGCCAGTTGTATACAGTCACATAAAGTTTAACTGGATCAGAAGAGCTATAATTTGCTTTATTTACAAAAATCCGATTTTGTGTTGGTGTAGATGTTTTATAAAAGCTATTACTACTATCAACTGGCGGATTTGGAGGTGTTGTGTTCTGTTCATAATTCCAACGAAAATCCCCGATTACTGTATTGCGCTTGAAGCTTGCAAATGGACATCGCACGGCGATCGCATTTTCATAGAAATAATTATCTTCCCATATAGCACTGCTTTGACAGTCAAAAGAAATATCTCGAGCAGGGGCTGTATAGTTTTTACGGAATATTGGGTTAGCGCCTCCCATTAAGATATTACTTGTAAGTCCGCTTCCCAGGGCTCCAGATCCAAATACGGTATTACCTTCGAATTCCATTCCTGCAGCGTTGCTCGAAGAGTAACCATGGATACCATAACCAAATGAATTAAAGAAGAAATTATTTTTTACCCATTTGGAACCTACTTCATTTTGAATATATAAACTGTGCCCATGTTCACGGTCATCTGAATTAATACCACCGTTATAAACTATATTGCCGAAAAATTCATTATCTGAAGGTCGGCCAGAGCTATCCTTCCAGAGTCCTATATTACCCACTGCATCGTGCAGTATCAAATTGATGAATTTATTTTTTATTCCTCGACTATCTACACCTCCGCCTCGAGTCTGGCCTGTGTACCAACTTGGCAAGTATCTGCGCCAGTTACTGTCAACAACTTCGAGATTGCGCCAAATTGAATTTGAGCCATTAATACTAAGAGCAGAACCATAGGTAAATGCAACTGCATTAGCAGGATGAGATGTAATTACTGTGCCTCCTAGACCGGCACCACGACGCGTGCATATTACTTGGTCACCTATTTTATCAATATTAAAAGATTCACCTTCGATAGAAACCAAGGCTCCTCTTTGGATAGGGGTAGGAAATTGGAGAGAGCATGCAACAGGTTTCCATGCTTCAGATCGCGGTATTGCCGTAAGTGATCTACCTTCTAAGTATGAGTCGATAATCGCCCATTCGTTTGGCGCTGAACGTACAGTAAAAGGGCTCACTGGATTAGATGTTGTTGGGTATGTAAAGTTTCCCTTATATGTGCCGCCTTTTAGACAAAGTGTTTTTCCTGAGAGAGTTCTGGCCGGTTTCTCGAGGGCAGTTTGCAATTCCCATGGACTTTCAGATGTTCCGTTGCCTTGACCTGATTGGACATTTGGGGCAGCATAAAAATCACAAGTCACAGCCGCTTCGATATTTTTGGGTGATAGAATACTCGGAACAATTGTTAACGCGACTAGACTTAGAGTTAGAAATCCAAGAAATATTTTTCTTTTCATTGTTTGTGATAGTTATTAATATATCCACCAATTATACTATACCTCTATACAAAACAACAATAGTTTGGAAATATAAAGGAACAGCATTACATTACAACACACCTTTGCAGCAATTTCAATGTTGCTTTTTTATTTTTATGCTATAATAAAAGTATTCTTCCGAATTTCGGAAGAAATCAAAACAGACTCCCACACATTTGTGTCGGGAGTCTACTTATTTATGGGTGTTTCTGAGATTTTGCAGGAAGGAGAGTAAAAACCCAGGTAGGGATTCGCAGGCCTCGGAGCGAGGCTTTTAATTTTGCAAATGATGCTATAACAGTTTCTCTCCCCGCATACACGGTGTACGTAGCGATAAGAGCAATAAATGAAGTAAAGATTAAAATTTCGAGTTTGAAAACTCGAAAGAAGAAACTAAAGCTCCAGGCGATGATGCCAAAGGCAATGATAAATTGAATTCCTGATAGTTGTAGTAGTATGTGGGGCAAGGCAAACAGGAGAAGGGTTCTCATAAAAACACTTTTGTATATATCCCGGCAGTAGTCGCAGTGATTTATTTTAAACGACAAGCGGCGGAGGAGCATACTCACAAGGATAGCGACTGATGTCATGAGGAGTACCGGAGCCCAAAAGCCATACAAGAATTTACTTTGCCCGAGGAGAGCCCCGCAGAGAAGAAGCGCATCGACACACACCAAGAGATACACGTCGATATCTTGTGCCCGGAGAAACTTCTTTGCTTCTTTTTGTATGCGTAGTTTCATAATTTTAAAATTTATCTGAAATTTTCTGCTGCCGTTCGTGTAGTGGCGTCCATCGGTAATATAAAACATGACGTTTGGCGCTCTTTCTTATTACAACACAATCAAGAATGAATTTGTCGGGATAGAAGGAGGTTATCTAGCTTTTTTAAATATGCTATACTAATTTTATGGAAAACATGAAGTTTGGTTTGTTTACTGCGCTGGTCTTAGCTGGGTTTGGACTTTTATTATTTTGGGCGATTACAAGTATTCAGACAGGGGCTGAGAATAAGTCAGAAGCGACTATTTCTGCCCTTCGAGAAGAAAACGAAGATTTAAAAAAGGAAGTTTTGGTTTTGAAAAATAATGTTGCGCTTTTGGAAGAAAAAGTCGCAAAGGCGGATGTGAGCGGGACCGTACAGGGAGCGCCGGTAGTAGAAGAAAAGCCGAAGGTAGAAAAACCTGCCCCAACAACCAAAACGTATAAAAATCAAGCCCTTATCGACGAGCTCGAAAAGCTCGTAAAGGCAAATGCATATTTGAAGCTAGGTTCGCAGGGGGCGGGGGTGGGAAGTGTGCAGAAATTCTTGAATGTGTATAACAAAACTTCGAATAAAATCGACAATGACTACGGCGCATCAACCAAAACAGCGGTTGCTGCATTCCAAAAGAAAGAAGGCCTAACTGCTGATGGTGAAGTCGGCGTTGGCACACTCAAGAAAATGATCGCCTGGCTCAAGAGCCAGGGATAGTTTGATACATACGCACAATACTGCCCATCACCCACTTATGAGAAGTGACGGGCAGCCTTGTGTTTACTTATCTATTGCTTCATTGGAGTAGACGGCCTCAAAAGAGGCTTTCTTACATAGACATATACATCTTTTTATTGTATTTTAGATAGAGGGGGAGTTTGTATGATAGGACATTGTAAGATTTTCGAGGCTCGCTCGTCTTTAATGTATGAAATCGGATAAAAGCCAACTATTTAAAGAGATTTATGAGAGTGAATCCGACGCAATATTCCGGTTTTGCGTGATACGCGTGTCTAATAGAGAACAGGCACTCGATATTACTCAAGAAACTTTTTTACGCCTCTGGCAGAGCTTGCTTGAGGACAAGGAAATTAAAAACATAAAGGCATTCCTATTTACCGTAGCTCATCGCCTCATTATCGACTGGTATCGCAAGAAAAAGAGTGTTTCATTGGATACTATTATGATAAATAACGAAGGGGAAGAGTTCGAGTACGAAAAAATGCATCTTGCCAGCAATGAAAATATTCTTGGCGGAGCAGAGGGACGCTATCTTCTTACAAAGATAGATGAATTACCGGGGAGCGCTCGGGAACCGATCTATCTGCGTTTTGTCGAGGGTCTCTCGCCGCAGGAAATAGGAGAAATATTAGGAATCTCAACCAACGCCGCGTCGGTACGCCTTAACCGTGGCTTGGTAGAACTCCGGAAGAAAACGGGGTATGATAACGGGAGCAATCCCACACCAAAATAAAAATTATATATGGAAGACGATAATTTGAATAAAGCAGTGCGTGAGATACAGGAGATCAAAATGACCTCCGACGAAAAAGCACGGGTTCTAAAAAATGTGCTCGATACGAAATTCGACAAAAATTTTACATCGCAAAAAGTTCGAAGCCCATACGTGCATTCTTTCTTTTTACATATCTCGAAGAAAAAGTTTACTTATATTGCCCTCTTTGCAGGTATCATACTAGTATGCGGAGGTAGTGTTGCAGCTGCGAGTCAGAGTTTGCCAGGGAGCGTGTTGTATCCAATCAAGATAAGTATCCTTGAACCAGTCCGAGGCGCATTTATTTTTTCGCCTATTAAAAAGATCGCATATTATACTGATCTTGCTACTAACCGTATTATCGAGGCAGAAATCCTCGCATCACAGAACAAGCTCGACGGGGAAAGTGTAGATACTTTGGATACGCTTCTGCAAAAGCATTCAAAGCATTTTGACGCGCAAGTTCGTAATTATCGTGCCACTCAGTTTATCAACAACGAAGACGACGATGCAGTGATAAGCTTCGAAGCACGGATGAATGCGCATGCACGCGTGCTCGATGTTATTAATGAGCGACAGAATGGGGACGATGCCAAAGGTTATGCGGCAAAGATAAAAACAAAAAATCATACAAAGATTTCAACAACCGCTCGTGACAGGGCTACTTTTGTCGCAAAAGAACTTCGCAATAGGGAAATCGAAGCAAACAAAATCGCTGAAAGATACAAAAAACATAAAGACACGGTCCAGTCTATCATTGATTCCTCTGCGAAAGACCTCGAACTCGTTCGGGCTAGCAATTCAGCACACAATAAGAAGATAGCTGAGCATGCGGATACAGCATTAAATCAGGCCAAGCAGTTTTTAAAGGAGGGCGAAGATAAAGATAAAGAGGGAGATTCAAAGAATGCTTACGGTAAACTCCTTGATTCAGAGAGTGCGGCAAAAGAAGCAGAGATACTCCTCAAAACCGGGCTCAATTTACCAGATGTATTTAGTGACTAACATATGAAAAAGATAGTTTTTGTAATCCTTGTTGTTATAGTTTTAGTTGTCGTTATCAAAACTATGAAAACCCACTCTCCAAACATAGGAAAACCAGAGGGGAATAATCTTCCGGAAGAAGTAGTAACGCCTCAGATAACTCCTATTTCACACGCGAGTATGATCCTCGCTTGGGGCGGCAAAAATATATACATTGACCCCGTCGACGAAAAGAAAGCCGGAGTATATGCGGGAAAACCGGAAGCGGATATAATCCTCATCACCGACATTCATGGAGACCATTTCGATCCTGAAGCCCTCAAAGCTATTACAAAAGACAAAACGACTATCCTCGCCCCGCAGGCAGTCTTCGATATGACGCCGGAAGAGCTCAAGGCGAAGGTTTTTGTTATGAAAAATGACGATATCCTCGATGAAGGTGGTTGGAAGGTGAGAGCTATCCCTATGTACAACTTGCCGGGCCCGAGTGAGCAGTATCATGCAAAGGGTCGTGGCAATGGATATATCATAGAGCACAACAATATTCGAATATATGTTGCGGGCGATACTGCAGGCATTCCCGAAATGCGCAACTTAAAAGATATTGATATCGCATTTGTACCGATGAATCTGCCATATACTATGTCACCCGAGGAAGCGGCTGAGGCAGTCCTCGCCTTTAAGCCAAAGAAAGTGTATCCATATCACTACAGACAAAACCCCACAAAAGACTTTGCGAATGTAGCAAAGTTTAAAGAAATCGTAAACAGCAAAGACCCAGGTATTGAAGTAATCCAGCTCAACTGGTATCCGTAATAAAAATAGCGATTTTGACTCTTGCCAAACTTGCAGTATACTGTAAGTAATTTACTAATAACCGAAATTACCGCCACAGGCGGTCAAGTATATGGCAAAACGAGGAACAAGTTTAAGTATACGACCAAAGTCGAGACGTTCACACAAGACCAAAAAGCGTCTCGAGGTCAAGCGTCTCATGCTCGCAAAGAAAGTAATGCGTAAGAAACTAAGAGGATAATAGATAATATGAATACTTTAGATAAACTTAAAAATTACGGGATTTTAGTGGTTTCCTTGGTCTGTCTTATATTTGCTCTTGTCTTTTTCGCTGCCGCTCGAGGCTTTTCCACTCAAGGGAAATTTGTAGAGGTAAAGGGGCTTTCGGAGCGAATTGTGAAAGCAGACGTAGCGATCTGGACCTTGAATTACGAGGTAAAGTCAAACGACATCGATTCTCTCTATGCTGAAATTGAGCGCAACAATAACACAATCAAGGCTTTTTTGAAAGAAAAAGGGTTTGAGGATTCGGAGATCAATATTGCGCCAGTAAATATTTATCAGGATACGTATCGCGAGGCGATTTTCCGCTACAATTCGAATAACTCTGCCTCGGTCTATACTAAAAAAGTTGATCTTGTCCGTTCAGCGTCCAAAGATTCGCTTCAACTCGTCAAGCGTGGCGTAACCCTTAGCCAAAATTCCATTAACTTTGAATTTTCAGATATCAACAGCATCAAGCCGGAAATGCTCGCGGAAGCGATCAAAAATGCAAAGGCTTCTGCAAAGCAATTTGCCAAAGAATCCGGTTCCCGCCTTGGTTCGGTTTCGCGAGGTAACCAAGGAGTCTTTGATATTACAGACAAGGATCCCGGATCCCCTGAATACAAGAAAATCAGGGTAGTTTCAAGCCTGCGATTCTTGCTTAACTAATGCAGATAGCGCCTAAAGCGCTATCTGGGGTGGTATGGCCAATAAATCCAAGAAATCTGAAATAGTAGTTATGGTTACTGGTGGCTTTGATCCTATTCATCCTGGCCATGTGCGCCTTTTCGAAGAAGCCAAAAAGCTTGGTGATAAGTTGGTTGTAGTCATAAATAACGATAATTGGATTTGTAATAAAAAAGGTTACGGATTCATGAGCGAAAAAGATCGAGCCGAAGTAATATCGGCCTTCCGCTGTGTCGATGAAGTTATTATTTCTAATCATCAATTAGGCAAGAAGAATAGTAAGGATATGAGTGTTTGTGAAGATATAAAAAGAGTAAAACCCCATGTCTTTGCAAATGGAGGAGACAGAGATGAAAAAAATGCACAAGATCCAAATTCGTCTTTGTATTGGGATATCAAGTTATGCGAAGAACTTAATATTCAGATGGTTTTTGGTGTTGGAAAAGGTGGAAAGATAAACAGTTCTTCTTGGTTGTTGAATTCGTATCTTGAGAAGAGGAAAAATAATAAAAAAGTAAATGTTGCCTGATAAAAAAATTCTTGCTTTTGATATTGATGGTACGCTTACGGAAAGTAAAACTCTCATAACGCCCGAAATGGCGGATCTCCTTAAGGAACTTGCTAAGGAGCGAATAGTTATTGCTATTGCCGGAGGCAGTTTCAAGCAAATGGAAACCCAGTTTCTTCCACCTTTCTCTAGCGATGAGGGGATGGCTCCATTTATCCATAATTTTAAATTTTTACCAACCAGTGGAAGTCAACGGTATGAATATGACATCCCAAGCAAAACGTGGGTGTTAGTAGATAAGATTCCGCTTCCAGAAGAAGCAAAGGTACGAGCGATTAAATTACTTCAAGAAGTCATAGAAAATCCCGAATACGGTATACCGCCTAATCCCGTTGGTCCTATTATAGAGGATCGAGACACACAAATAACTTTCACTCCAAACGGTCAGCAAGCACCCGTGGCGCTCAAGCTCTCTTTTGATCCTGACCGAAAAAAGAGGGAAAAGATTAAGGCATTTCTCGAGCCTCAATTGCCAGAGGTTACGATCCTTATCAATGGAACTTCAAGTATCGACATACTGCCAAAAGGTTTTAGTAAAGCTGTTGGACTCGAGCATTACCTTACAGAGGCTGGTTTCCAAAAGCAAGATGTCCTTTTCGTAGGGGACGGTCTTTTTCCAGGTGGTAATGATTATGCAGTAAAAGAGGCCGGTTTTGATACTATAGCAGTGAAAAATCCGGAAGAGACCAAGGCAATAATCCGTAGCTGGATTGCCTAGATATTTTATTCATTGTACAATATACATATGAACTCTTCTACAAGAGCTATGCAGACTTTGGTTGTTGAGCGGCCATGGGGACAGTTTCGCCAGTTTACGAAAAATGAAAACGTAACGGTAAAGATCCACCATATTACTCCGCATAGTTCCTGGAGCCTGCAATACCACAATCATCGCTCAGAATTATATTTTATTCTCGAAGGCACTCCTGTGGTAACTGTTGGCGAAAATAAATTAGCGGCAAAACCGGGCGACGAGTTTTTGGTGCATGAAAAGGAAAAGCATCGGATCGAAGCAGGAGATACGGAGACAGTGGTGCTCGAGATTTGCTATGGAGAATTTGATGAAAATGATATTGTGAGATTAGAAGATACATATGGCCGCGCGTAAGAAAAGGGTTGCTAAAAAACCAAAAAAGATAATAAAAAAGCCCCGACGCCCAAAGGGATCGGGGCTGCGACCGCGAGCGTCGGGAAAAAAATTAATAAAGAAAACAAGAAAGCCTCTTAAAAAAAAGGTAGCGAAGAAACCCGCAAAGACAAAAGTACTGAAAAAAGTAATTCGTAAAAAAATTGCAAAGAAAGTTGTGAGAAGGAAGGTGGTAAAGAAAATAGTTAAGAAAAAGATTTTACGCAAAAAATTTACCCCGCTTGATTTAAAACGTTCTCTCCAGAATCCAATCATCCAACCGAGTAGTCAGTATTGGGAATCCAAGGCTACCTTTAATCCAACTGCGTTCTTGCACGACGGCAAGGTGCATATCATTTACCGCGCGATCGGAGAGACGGATAATTCTGTACTCGGATATGCAGAAAGCCCAGATGGTGTAAAAATTTCGAGCAGTTTTCCACGCCCAGTGTATTACCATTTTATGCGAGGCGCGCCAGATACGAAACTCTCTCCAATTTCCTATAGTTCCGGCGGGGGTTGGGGTGGTGGATGCGAAGATCCACGGGTGACCCTTTTGGGCGACCGCCTGTATATGATTTATACAGCCTTTGATGGCTGGGGTTCAGTTCGTATGGCTCTCACCTCGATCAGCCTCGAAGATTTTATGGACAAGTGCTGGAATTGGCGAGATCCAATTTTGATTTCCCCGCCACATGAAATACACAAAAACTGGGTACTCTTTCCAGAGAAAATTAACGGCAAGTTTGCTATATTGCATGCGATTTCGCCCACGATCATGATCGACTATGTTGACTCCCTCGATGATTTCGATGGGAAGACCTATCTGCGAAGCGTACATCAATCGAGCCCCCTCTGGGCTGCGAGGGATAGACTTACTCGCGGGGTGGGTCCTGCTCCGATCAAGACCAAGTATGGTTGGCTGGTACTGTATCACAAGATGGAACGCCACGAAACCCATCGATACAAACTATGGGCTATGATTTTAGATGAGCGCGATCCAACAAAAGTTTTGTATAACTCGAGCCAACCGATCCTTGAGCCGGATGAGTGGTATGAAAACGAGGGTTACAAAAGCGGGGTAGTGTATTCGTGCGGGGCGGTAGTCAAAAATGGACAGCTGTTTGTGTATTACGGTGGGGCAGATAAAGTTTCCTGTGTGGCGACCGCGAACCTCGATTTATTCCTTAAAGAACTAATGCGACACCGTGTGGCTAAATTACAGAGTAAAAGAATTGCTACATAAATACTTGTCCCGTACTAAATTTTTGATTACATTCTATGACCACCACAATTAACAACTTAAAATTTTAGCACTGGGATGTTTTGCGTCAAACGATCTCACCACAACCCAATTCTCACCCCCGACCGAGACCATTATTGGGAGGCATCGGCTACTTTTAATATGAGCGTTATTAAACGCGATAATCTCTTTTATGGAATATATCGCGCCATGTCAGCCCCGGATCATCTTCGCACTCCAGAGCAAATTTCTGTAATTGGTATTGGTAAAAGCAAAGACGGTCGCGATTTTAAAGAACGAATGCCATTTATTACCCCCACCGAAGAGTGGGAAAAGTATGGCTGCGAAGATCCTCGTGTGACATATTTTGAGGGCAGCTACTATATCTTTTATACAGCCCTCTCAAACTATCCATTTGATGCGAAAGGTATCAAAGTTGCGGTCGCAGTGTCCAAAGACCTCAAGAAAATAAACGAGCGCCATCTCGTTACTCCATTTAATGCGAAAGCCATGACTCTCTTCCCTAAGCGCATTAACGGCAAGGTGACCGTTGTCCTCGCTGTGCATACCGATATGCCGCCCGCAAAGATCGCTATTGCGCAGGTAGACCGCATTGATGAGCTTTGGGACCCGAAATTTTGGGATGAATGGTATAAAAATATCGATCAATACAGCATTGATTTAAAACGCGATCAATTTGACCATATCGAAGTCGGAGCAACACCACTCCTAACTAAACACGGTTGGCTTCTTGTATATTCTCACATTCAAAATTATTTTAGCGGGGGAGAGAATTTAAAAAGAATCTTCGGTATCGAGGCCGTACTCCTTGATACAAACGACCCACGCAGGATTGTAGGCCGTACTCGCGGGCCACTCCTTGCCCCGCGGGAATCATATGAACTCTTGGGTCACGTGCCAGATGTGATATTTCCTTCGGGGGCAGTATTAGAGAAAAATTCTCTTCTTATCTACTATGGCGCAGCCGATACGACGATCTGCCTCGCCCATGTTGATATAAACGATCTCCTCGGAACCATCCGACCTGAAACAAAAGATGACTGGAGGTTTAAACGCTTTGATAAAAATCCGATCTTGGTAGCAAATCCACTGCATCCCTGGGAAGCAAAAGCGGTGTTTAATCCAGCTGCTATTAGGCTCGGGAATACCACTCATATCCTGTATCGAACATTTTCAAACGACAACACATCCTACATCGGTTATGCGTCGAGTAAAGACGGAGTACACATCGACGAGCGTTTGCCGGAGCCTGTCTATGGCCCACGTGAAGAATTTGAATCAAAGAAAGTAACTGATGGGAATTCTGGCTGCGAGGATCCACGGCTCACAAAGATCGGGAACACTCTCTACATGTGTTACACTGCATTTGACAGCATCGGTCCACCGCGAGTGGCGATTACTTCTATCAGTCAAAAAGATTTCCTGGCCCGAAATTGGAAATGGGAAAAGCCGGTACTCATCACTCCGCCAAATTTTGACGACAAAGACACTTGCATCTTTCCAGAAAAGACAAAAGGGCAGTATTTTATCCTGCACCGAGTCGGCAATGAAATTTGCGGCGACTATTTCAAAGAGCTTGATTTTACCAAGCAAAAGGTAACGAAATGCATCCGTATTATTGGCCCGCGGATCAATAGTTGGGACGGGCTCAAAGTCGGCATCGCTGCACCGCCCTTGAAAACAAAACAGGGCTGGCTTCTCCTGTACCACGGCGTATCAAATACCCACAGCGTGTATCGAGTCGGCGCTCTTTTGCTTGACCTCCAAGACCCGGCTATTGTCCTCGCTCGTACTACTGACCCGATATTTGAACCTGTTGAAAGATATGAGAAAGAGGGGATTGTAAACAATGTTGTATTCCCTTGTGGGATGACTACCAAAGACGGCCTCCTCTATATCTACTATGGTGGTGCAGACACTGTCGTCGGCGTAGCGACCATGAAGCTTAAAATTATTTTGGATGCTCTTACGCGAGATACAAAACTCAATAAGATTCAAGCAAGGAAAAAAGTAAAAAAGAAAAAAGTTAACTAAAATTCCGAAATATCTCGAGGGGTGAAACTATTGACGATCCAGTCGAAAGCGACACGGACCTTTTTGCGGAATGAAATCATTTTCCATAGGTATACCATTCGCCATAACCACCAGGTAAGCCTTCCGGAGATTGTGACACGCCAAATTTCACCAACCGCCATCCATTGTCCGAGAGACATGAGGTTCCCTGTATGTCTATACACAAATGGTTTCTGCTTTTTGCCATCAAGTTGCCGCTTGATAGTATGAGTTACATACATAGCTTGTTTTTCCGCTATCTGGGCAAGAGCAGGGAGTACCGGGCGAGTACCATCTTCTTTAAATGCGGCATTATCGCCGATAACGAATACTTCCGGATGATTTCCTAATTGTAAATAATCATTTACAATAATTTGGCCTTTCCCGTTTCTCTCGACGCTTTGATCAAAATGTATATGTCTCGGTTTGATGCCGGCAACCCAGATAACGTTCGTAGTCGAGATGCGCATGTCGTTCGCGAGGATTACGCCTGAAGAAGTCACTTCTTTGACTGCTGTACCAAGCATTACTTTTATACCTTTCTTCTGTAGTATCTCGAGGCTATATCGCTGCATTTTTTCACCAAACTGAGGCACGAGTTCGGGGCCATTATGGATCAGGATTACCGACGCATCTTCGATAATGTTCCGCGAATGATAACATGCAAAGTTGTCTTGAATTAATTCTTGGAGCTCGGTAGCGATTTCGACTCCGGTCGGCCCGCCACCCACCACTACAAAAGTGAGGTTCTTTTTCCTTTCGAGGAAATTTTCGGTGTGGCTTGCGCGCTCCATTTGACGGATCGTTTGATTCTTGATCCGGATAGCATCTTCGAGCGATTTGAGCGGCAGTCCATATTCCTTTGCCCCAGGGATATTATAAAAATTTGTTTCTGCGCCAGGAGCAAGTACTAGATAATCGTACTCGATCACTGTATCACCGACATTAACCGTCTGGCTCTCGAGGTCGATGCGAGTAACCGTGCCGAGACAGAAGTCATCAAGCCTGCAGTCAAATACTTTGCGGATTGGCTCGATAATATTCCCGGGAGACACGCCGCCGGTCGCGACTTCGTGCAAAAGCGGAGTAAAAAGAAAATAGTTTTTTTCTCCGATGAGGGTAAGCTTTACAAATCGCGCTCCACGGCGACGATGGAAGAGTGTATGTCCACTTTTCATAGCATACACGCCTCCAAATCCATTGCCGACAACGAGGATTTTTATCTGCTTTGCCATCACTTCATTCTATCATAGAAAAGTGCTATGATACATGAATGCTCGAATCGATAGAATGGTTACGCGCGTTTCTCGTAGAGTACCCATCATTCGAATACATAATCATTTTTGTAGGCACAGCGCTCGGCGGAGAACCAGCACTTTTTTTACTCGGCTTCCTTGCGGCGCAAGATATCGTCTCGATGCCGCTCATTATAATTTTGAGTTACTTTGGTGCATTTTTGCCAAACGCACTATGGTATTTCTTGGGTGGAACACCACTCATGCAGAGAATTGCCTCACATCGTCACACTACTGCCACTGTCTCTATGATCGTTGAAGCAGTGAAGCGAGCGAGTCGCGGGAGCCACCTCATTGCCCTCATTATCATAAAATTCCTCATTGGTACTCC
>Ga0196963_10001093_pt1 | contig 19829 bp, 16 predicted proteins | sample S1_5metaG_FD_148600 | JGI IMG/M metagenome (GOLD analysis project Ga0196963, IMG submission 148600) | Soil microbial communities from Anza Borrego desert, Southern California, United States - S1_5 | ecosystem: Environmental > Terrestrial > Soil > Desert | place: USA: California | collected... | reverse complement strand
TGTCGCCGCCGGCGGTCATGCGCTGCTGCTGTCCGCCACGCTCACCGCTGACATGCGCGACGGCGAGTTCCTACGGCGCCCGTCGCGCCGCGGCGCGACATCGGCGGCGGTCGTCCTGGACGCCGCCGCCGCGGCACGCGTGGAAGCGCAGCGCGACTACCCACGCATTTCCTCGCCCGGGCAGGCGCCCTGGATCGGTTCCAGCAGCGCGGACAAGACAATCCACCACTCGCTCATCCCGTGGATGCGTGAGCCGGAAAAGGTGGCCGCGCTCGCCGCCGAAGCCGCCCTTGCAGGTGCGCGCGTGCTCGTGCTGCGCAACACCGTGCGGCAGGCTGTCGCAACGCAGCGGGCAATTGAAGGACTGCTGGGAGTCGATCACCCCGCCCTGTTCCGTTGCCGCCAAGTGCCTGCTCCGCACCATGGCCGCTACGCGCTGCCCGATCGGCGCCTGCTTGACCTGGAAGTCGGCGAGCGATTCGGGAAATCTGCGGCCCGGGCCACGACACCCTGCATCCTTTGCGCCACGCAGACGGTGGAGATCTCGGTCGACTGCGACGCCGACTTCATGATCACCGACCTGGCACCGATGGATGTACTGCTGCAACGCCTGGGCCGGCTGCATCGCCACCGCGAGCGTGACGCGTACCGCGTCGGTGATCATCGGAAGGCGCGATGCGTGATCCTCGTTCCCCCGGATCGCGACCTCTCGCTGTTGATGCAATGGGGGAAGTCAAGCGGCCTTGGGTTCGGTAAGCGCAGCGCCTATCCTGACCTGCTGTGCCTGCACGCCACGCTGTCCGCGCTGGAAGATCGAGAACGCTTCCCTAGCCTTCAGATTCCGTCCCACAACCGGGCGCTGGTCGAGCGAGCCTGCGGGTCATTGACGGCGCTTGCCGAGCAACTTGGGGAACCTTGGATATCCCATCACATCGAGTTGCAGGGTCTGTTCGGTGCACAGGGTGTCCAGGCCGCATTTGCAAGCATCGACTGGGACAAACCGTGGGCTGAAGCCGGCCGGGGCGAACTGGATGTCGACGCCCGAACTCGACTGGGACTCGACGGGATCGAGCTGATGCTGCCCCACACCTGGGATTCCCCCTTTGGGACTCAAGTGGACCGGCTGACCATGCCTGCCTGGATGCTGCCAGCGCGCAAGGAGGACGTGCCAGAAATACCGGCTATCGACGATCTGCACGAGAGCCGGGAAGGGCTGACGTTCAAGGTACGCGGCCGGGCATTTACCTACGACCGCCTGGGACTAGCTGTGTCTACGGCCGCCGCCACACCTTAATTCCTTTGATGGCAAGTGCGACCAGGACCACAACAGTCAGGGAGGCAAACGGATGCTCATCCAGAGCCCGCAAGAGAGCTACGAGATCTGAGATCGAAGGGATGGATGACACGTTACGACTCCTTCGCTGCGCGAGTCCGGGCTCAGATCGCCTCCTCAAGCGCGCGGGTCCTTGACTAGGCGCAGACGGAATGTATAGTCGCTTCCACCTAGCTGTCTATAGTTCTCCGAAATGTCGGAGCTGGACCGGACAGGCAGCTAGGTGGGTAGCGCCCCGTGCAAGCGGGGAGAGGGAGAGTCGAAGTGCTGAAGCACCACACATTGCAGGACCTCCTGTTCTGCGTCCAGTACCCGGGCGGGGATGCAGCACACGTATCCCTACCCGAAGTGCTGGCTGCGTTGTCGGCCAAGGTCGATCTCACATTCACGCAGCTGCGTCCGCACCAGCGGCCCGCGTGGCACGCGTTCCTGGTCCAGCTGGCCTACTTGGCGCTGGAGGCCGACGACGACCCAACGCCACCCGCCGACGCCGCCGGGTGGGCGGCGCGGCTGCGCGCGTTGACTGCCAGCTTCGACGACGGTCCGTGGTGCCTGGTCAATACCGACTGGCAGCAGCCCGCCTTCCTACAGCCGCCGTGCAGCGCGGGCCGAATGGGCGACTTCAAGCGCAGTGCTGATGCGGCACAGGACATCGACATCCTCGTGACCTCGCGCCATCACGACGAAAAGGGAGGCAAGCTGCCGTTGGGCACGGGCGGACTCGACACGCTCGTCTATGCACTGGTGAGCCTGCAGGGCTGGTCATCGTTCCTGGGGGCCGGTAACTACAGCACGATGCGGATGAACGGTGGCTTCAGTTCTCGCCCGCAGTTCCGGCTGGCCTACGAGCGCGGCAGTGGTGCCGAGTTCCATCGCGACCTGACCGCGCTGCTCGACACCCGGGACGAGATGCATCGGTTCGTTGAAGACGCCGGCGGTATCGGCAGCGGCGGGGCCCCGCTGCACAAGCTGCTGTGGTTGCTGCCGTGGGATGAAGGCTCCCTGCCCCTGGCCGACGTGCACCCGTTCTGCCTTGAAGTCTCTCGCCGGGTCCGGCTCGTGGATGGCGCGGATGGAAAACTGCGCCTGCTGCGTGCCAGCAGCAACGCTATGAGGGTAGCGGCGAAAGAGGCCCGGGGGGTGGTACTGGACCCGTGGGTGCCGATCGTCAAAGGCAACGACGGCTCCAAGGCACTCACGGCCCAGGCACGCACGCTGGGTTACCGCAGTCTGCAGGCGCTGCTGTTTGACACCAGCCAAACGACGCTGCCGACGCTCGCACGGCCTACGGCAAACGAGCGTCGATCGAGGGTGGGGCAAGAGGCCACGTTGATCGCACAGGTGCTGGTCAGCGGCGACGGCGGCACCGACGGGCTGCTGGTTCGGGAGTTGACCATGCCCCCGGCCGTGAGGGCGCGTTACGCCACCGATGATGCGCTGCTGGGGCAACGCTCAAAGCAATTTGTCGAACTGGCCGCTGCGGCGGCGGGCAAGGCCTTGCGCCCGGCACTACTGCAGTTCGTCGATGGGGGCAAAGATGTGGATTGGAAGAACCGCGACTTCGCCAAGGCTGTCGAACCGTGGGTGGCGCGCTACGAGTCCATGATCGACGAGGCCTTCTTCGGTGTCCTCTTCACCACGGTTGAACAGGCTTTGGCGGATACCCCTGCGCAATCACATTGGGCGAAGTGGCTGGCCGGCGCGGCACACGTTCAACTGACCCAGGCGGGGGATTTCCTGCCGACTCGCGACGCTTCGCGCCTGTTCGCGAAGACACGCGCCGAGCGCATGCTGAACGCATCGCTGCGCAAGCAGTTCCGCGGCTTGCTCGACGATCCAGCGCCACCGCCCGCCCCTGCGTCCGCCCAGGAGACATCGAATGCCTGAGTCCGCCGAACTCCCGACAACCCAAAGTGTCGATCAAGTTGCCGATCGGACACCGAGCGATCCGATCTCCAAGCTCGCGCGCGAGCTGACCCGCCTGCAACATCATGATCGCGGCACGCTGGCCCGCCTGCGCCGCACCGATCCGCTGCGCGACGGACGGGACTCGATCTTCGAAACCGAGCGTGTGCTCCGGGCAGCCGGCATCGCCGTCACGGGAAATCGACGGGAACGGTGGGCCTTGGTCTTGCATTGCCTGGCCATCGCACAAGGACGTCACAGCGCACGCGCCGACGCCAAGCCCGGACAAGTCTTTGCCCAACTGCGCTTCAGTGAGGCCCGCGTCAAGCAAATCGTGCAGGCCGATTGGCGCGTGCTCTGCGACCTGATGCCTCGCATTGCAAGGCGCTTGGCCGCCGCCGGCGAGACCGTCAACTGGTGGCCTCTGGCCACGCTGCTGCTGTACGCCGACGATCCCGAAGCCGAATGCGTTGCCGCCGCCGATGCGGCCAGGCGCGAGATCGTTGCCGGCTACTTGTCGGCCGGCAACGACGGCGAGGCTTCGAACGACTGAAGCCGCCATCACTGCATTCACGACCCAGGGAGCTTCCTCGATGACCTGTCCACGTTTCGTCCAGATCCACGCACTCGCCAGCTTTCCTGGGGCGCTGCTCAACCGCGACGACGCCGGCTTGGCGAAGCGCTTGCCCTTCGGCGGCGCCGAGCGCACGCGCGTCTCGTCGCAGGCGCTGAAGCGCCGGTGGCGCTTCGCCGGGGAAGCGGACCATGAAGCCGCGAAGCGCTCGTCCCACGCGCTTCAGAACCTGGGCATGCCGATGGGCGAACGCAGCAAAGAGGTGATCGAGCGCGCGGTGATGCCGCAGGCCACCGCCAGCATGCCCGCGTTGCATCCCGCGGCGCTGGCCGTGGTGCGCGATGCGCTCGTCGTGGCGCTGTACGGCGAAAAGGCAGCCGACCCGAAGAACCGGCAAGCACTCTTCTTCGGGCAACCAGAGATCGCCTATGTCCAGAAGATCGGGCGGGAGTTGATCGAACAGGCGGTGTCACACGAAGCGCTTCTCGCTGCCAGCGGCAAGGAGCCCGACAAGAAGGCCTTGAAGGCGCTCGACGATGTGCTGAAGGAGATGCTCAAGCCGCTGCAGAAGAACCTGCGCGCGCTGGCCGACACCACGCGTGGTGCTGCCGGCTTGGAGTCGGCGCTGTTCGGGCGCATGGTCACTTCAGACACCGCGGCCAACGTCCAAGCGGCAGTCCACGTTGCCCACGCGTTCACCGTGCATGCCATGGAACGCGAGCTCGACTACGTCACTGCGGTGGACGATCTGCGTTCCCGCGGCGCGGATGCCGACGCGGGCTCCGCGGGCATCTTCGACATCGAGCTCACCAGCGGCCTGTTCTACATCTATGTCTCCGTGGACGTGCCGCTGCTCATCGCCAACCTCGACGGCGACGCCACGCTGGCAGGACAGGTTGTCGACCGCCTGATCCAACTGATCGCGCGCACATCGCCGGGCGCGAAGAAGGGCTCGACCGCACCCTACGCCCACGCCGAATTCATCCTCGTGGAGACGGGCGACGACCAGCCGCGCACGCTCGCCAACGCCTTCCGCCGGCCGGTGCCGCTGCGCGGCGACGTGTTTGAGAACACCATGCAGGCGCTCGCAGCACATCTCTCCAACCTGGACCGGGCGTATGGCGTGCACACGGAGCGCCTGCAGCTCAGCGTGACGCCGCCGTCGCTCGCCGGTGTGTCCAGCGCCGACCTGGCATCGCTGTGCAACACGGTCCGCTCGCGCATCGAAGCCGCCTGACATGAGGTCTTCACGCTCACTTTATTCGGTAGCCACCGCGGACGTGCCACGTAACTTTGCGGCTGGGGGGAACTGACATGCCGGAGCACCTTCTGCTTCGCTTGGAAGCGCCACTGATGTCCTTCGGCACCACGGCAGTGGACCATCGGCGGCCGGTGCAGCCGTGGCCGGCAACCTCAATGCTGACCGGACTGCTGGGGAACGCGCTGGGCTGGACCGCGCTGCAGACTGCTGCGCTCGACGGCTTGCAGTCGCGCCTGCGCTGGGCCGCACGCATTGACCGGCCGGGCACACCGCTCAACGATTTTCAGACCGCGCGGCTGAACGCCGACGACAAGGCTTGGACGACGCGCGGCCGCATCGAGGAACGCGGCGGCGGCGAAAACACCTACAAGGCCCCGCACCTGCGCTACCGCGACTACCGCGCCGACGCTTCGGTGCTCGTGGCGGTGCGGCTGGATCCTGCCGAGAACACGCCAACGCTGGCCGACATCGCCATCGCGCTGGACCGGCCGGCGAGGCCGCTGTTCATCGGCCGCAAGAACTGCCCGCCTGCCACGCGCATCGCGATCGGCATCGTCGAAGCCGCAGACGCCGTGGCCGCGCTCGACGAAGCGCCCAGCGCTGAGGCGGACATCCCCCCGGAACACGCCGCGGTCTATTTCAACGAGGGCGCCAGCGAGCGGACCACCAATCTTCGCGTGCACATGACCAGCGACGAACGCCGCTTCGCGCTCGACGTGCATGCGGGCCGGCAGCGCGTCTACGAGCGACCCGCACGCATCGCACCATGAACAGCGAACCCATGATGACTGCACCGGATGCCCATCCTGGGGTGTCCCCGCGGCGAAGTCCGTTGTGCCTCATCCGCTTCCAGCCGGATCTGGAAGCGCTTGCCCGCTGGGCGACCGCCTCCGGCCAGCAGGCACTGCGCGAGGACATGGGTTACGCGCTGCACGCTGCCCTGCAGGCCACCCTGGGCCTGCAGGCGCCGAAACCGTTTGCGGTCGTGCGTCGGTCCGGCGCAGTGCAACTGGTCGGCTACATCATGGTCCCGCCGGAAGACCTGGAGCGCGCCTTGAGCCTGGCGGCGGCCACCGATCCGGTGGCAGCCAGAGCGCTGGGCCTGATCGATTCGGCAACGCCGGATGTCCGCCCGATGCCCGTCGATTGGCGAAGCGGCGAGGTGCTGAGTTTCGAAACGCGCGTCGCACCAGTGGTGCGCAGCCGGTCGATGCCAGGCGGGGGCTACCCTGAAATTGACGCGGCATTCCACCCGGACTACTGCGGTGACAGCCCGGGCGCACGCGAGCAGGCGCACGCGCGATGGCTGGCACGCGAGCTTGCCCGAGGCGGCGCAGCCACCCTGCTGGAGCAGCGCGTGCTTGCCTTCTCATTGGCGCAGATCGCCCGGCGGGGCCGGTCGGTCGAGCATGAAGGCGCGAAGCGCCGAACGCGCAGCGGACTGCTGCCGGACCTGACCGTCCGCGGACAACTGCGCGTCGACAACGGGGCCGCGTTCGATGCCTTGCTTCGACGGGGCCTCGGGCGCCACCGGAGCTTCGGCTTTGGGTGCCTCTTGCTGGCGCCGGCCGGCGCTTGGCGGTAGCTCCAGTGCTCAAAGGCCGGCTTGGTCTGGAGCGAGTGCAGATCGCGCACGCGGACCGGCACGGCCTGCTTTACCTCGATCGCGGAGTGCTGACCGTGGAGGACGGATGCCTCCACTTCGCCAGCGGCGGCGGCGTGCTTCCGGCAGGCGACTACCAATTGCCGCATCAGACGCTATCGGCCCTTCTGATCGGCCCCGGCACAAGCCTGAGCCACGACGTGCTGCGCCTGCTCGCCCGGCACGGCACGAGCCTGGTCGCGGTCGGCACCGATGCAACTCGGCTCTATACCGCGCCGGCGATCGGGCCCGACCGCTCCGACGTCGCCCGAGCGCAGGTCGAAGCCTGGGCAGATCCTAAGCAGCGGACGGCGATCGCGCGCAAGATGTACGCGCGGCGGCTGGGCGAGGTACTGCCGCACAAGGACATCGAAGTGTTGCGCGGCATCGAAGGCGCGCGCGTCAAGGAAAGCTACAAGCTGCTCGCGCAGAGCTTCGGTCTGGCCTGGAAGCGGCGCGACTACGACCGCCACAACCCCGACGCCGCGGACGGCGCGAACCAGGCCCTGAATCACGCATCGACGGCAGTCCGGTCCGCGGCAGGCGTGGCAGTGGCAGCCGTCTCGGCCGTGCCGCAGCTCGGATTCATTCACGAGGACTCCAGCCAGGCCTTCGTGCTCGACATCGCTGACCTGTACCGTGAGAAGGTAACGCTGCGGGTGGCCTTCCATGTCGCCAAGCGCGTTGAACAGGGAGCTGCCGAATCCGTCGACCGCCTGGTCCGGCAAACGGCCGCCCGGGAATTCAAGCGCATTGGCCTGGTGCCACGCATGATCGACGACATCAAAGGCCTCTTCGGAATCGGCAGCGATGAGCCTGACGGTGGTGATAACGCGTGACGTGGAGGACCGGTTCCGTGGTTTCCTGGCGTCTTCGATGCTGGAAGTCGCGCCCGGCGTATACGCCAGCACGAGCCTGACCGCTCGGGCACGGGACAAGGTGTGGTCTGTGCTGTCCGATTGGCACGCTGCACTGGGCGGTGGATCGATTTCGATGATCCACCCCGACGGCAAGGCGGACGGAGGACTATCGGTGCAGCAACTCGGGACTCCGCCTCGACAGCCCGTTCGCCTGGATGGAGTGCTGTTGATGTCTACGGGAAAACCCCAAAGGGGTCTGCCGGCTCTTTAAGAATTTGCTTGTGGTGCAATGACTTGGCGGCTAGACGTCGCCCCGCGCGAGCGGGGATGGACCCGAGCGCGGCGATAACGAAGGCCAGGGCTTGGACGTCGCCCCGCGCGAGCGGGGATGGACCCCCAGCGGCCGACTTGAGCGTCCCAGCGCTCGGCGTCGCCCCGCGCGAGCGGGGATGGACCCTGCGTCGGCTGCCTGAAGGCCGGCTGGCAGCACGTCGCCCCGCGCGAGCGGGGATGGACCCGCAGCGCGATACGAGCTGCTGCGCGACTGGTGCGTCGCCCCGCGCGAGCGGGGATGGACCCGCCATCAGGTCGCTTCCCTGGATGTCGCACTTCGTCGCCCCGCGCGAGCGGGGATGGACCCTCGATGCGCAGCACCCGATCGTTTTGGGTGTCCGTCGCCCCGCGCGAGCGGGGATGGACCCTGATGGGCAAGAACTCGGCTCAGAAGCACGACCGTCGCCCCGCGCGAGCGGGGATGGACCCTCGGGCGATGCGCTGGAGCTTGCTGTGAAGCTCGTCGCCCCGCGCGAGCGGGGATGGACCCTGATGGTTCTTTACGGTTATCTGCGGGTGCATCGTCGCCCCGCGCGAGCGGGGATGGACCGCAACCGCTCGCCGCTGCCTGACCGACCGCACCCGTCGCCCCGCGCGAGCGGGGATGGACCCACTTAGCGCCCTGCCCTTGCGGGTGTGGTCCCCGTCGCCCCGCGCGAGCGGGGATGGACCCCAGAAGTGGCTCCGGCCGCGGCTGGCTGCGGCCGTCGCCCCGCGCGAGCGGGGATGGACCCGCGTATTGCTGTGCGCATGGCCGCGGCGGGTTCGTCGCCCCGCGCGAGCGGGGATGGACCCTGCCCGCCGTCCTTCGTCCACTGCGGCCAAGTCGTCGCCCCGCGCGAGCGGGGATGGACCCTGCAGCCAGCCGTCTTCCTCCATGCGCCGCAGCGTCGCCCCGCGCGAGCGGGGATGGACCCGACCAGGGCGCCCTTGGCGGCCTTTTCCGACACGTCGCCCCGCGCGAGCGGGGATGGACCCTGCCACGCGCCGACGATCACGCCGCCGACGACCGTCGCCCCGCGCGAGCGGGGATGGACCAGCATCGACAGCACCCCGCCTAGCGTTGCAAGCGTCGCCCCGCGCGAGCGGGGATGGACCCAAAGGACAGAAGCTGCGCTGTTGACCAGGGCTCGTCGCCCCGCGCGAGCGGGGATGGACCCTCGCGATTCAGCGACACGAGCAATCACCCAGCCGTCGCCCCGCGCGAGCGGGGATGGACCCCGCGACGTGGAGAAGCGCGCCGACAAGGAGCCGCGTCGCCCCGCGCGAGCGGGGATGGACCCTACCCGGGCGCCAAGTTCGGCCTGGTCGACGCGCGTCGCCCCGCGCGAGCGGGGATGGACCCTTGGGGGCTCACCCAGAAGCGCGTGCGTGAGGCGTCGCCCCGCGCGAGCGGGGATGGACCCTTCGAAGCTGGCCAGGTAGCTGGTGCCCAGGTCGTCGCCCCGCGCGAGCGGGGATGGACCCGCAATCCAGTACTGGGTGTCGTTCGGAACGTCCGTCGCCCCGCGCGAGCGGGGATGGACCCTCGGCACGCAAGGCGGGGGAGCGCGCCGGGGCCGTCGCCCCGCGCGAGCGGGGATGGACCCTTCATCGCTTCCAGCTTCGCGATCTGCTTCTTCGTCGCCCCGCGCGAGCGGGGATGGACCCACGACGCACCTTGCCGGCACGGCTTATGCCACCGTCGCCCCGCGCGAGCGGGGATGGACCGCAGTGCGACGTACCCCACCAGGGCCTTGCCCACGTCGCCCCGCGCGAGCGGGGATGGACCCGACTGATCGTCCTTGCCGCTGTGCCTCGCTGCCGTCGCCCCGCGCGAGCGGGGATGGACCCCAGGCCGGTCATGAACTGCTTCTGCTCGTCCTCGTCGCCCCGCGCGAGCGGGGATGGACCCTGCGCCTTTTCGGCGGCGGCGGCGCTGCGCAGCGTCGCCCCGCGCGAGCGGGGATGGACCCCCACGGTGCAGTCCAGTGCCTCGTTCCGCCGGCGTCGCCCCGCGCGAGCGGGGATGGACCCTAGATTCGACTGCTGCGGCGGCACTCGTGCACCGTCGCCCCGCGCGAGCGGGGATGGACCCCCTGCGCCGCACCTGTGAGGGCGGCCCAAGCGCGTCGCCCCGCGCGAGCGGGGATGGACCCGGTGTAATTCGCACACCAGTCAAGGGGCTTGCCGTCGCCCCGCGCGAGCGGGGATGGACCCAAACCGCTCCCACCCCGACATACCTTGCCTCTCGTCGCCCCGCGCGAGCGGGGATGGACCCTGGCTGAAGTTCTACTCGTCCAGGCCGTTCGACGTCGCCCCGCGCGAGCGGGGATGGACCCCATTGACGCCGCGCTGCGAACGCCATGGAAATCGTCGCCCCGCGCGAGCGGGGATGGACCCCAGGGCAAAGGCGGCACTGTCGGCTATCTGAACGTCGCCCCGCGCGAGCGGGGATGGACCTTCGCATCGTCTGGTCCTGTGGGGTTCCCGGCGCGTCGCCCCGCGCGAGCGGGGATGGACCCTGAATCCATGCCGCGCTGATGGCCCCGACTGCCGTCGCCCCGCGCGAGCGGGGATGGACCCCAGCAGGCTCCGAACACTCGGCGCGCTGCCTCCGTCGCCCCGCGCGAGCGGGGATGGACCCTGTCCGACTCGCGCAGGAAGGAATCAGCCGCACGTCGCCCCGCGCGAGCGGGGATGGACCCGATCGCCGCATTGCGCGCCACCCACCACACACCGTCGCCCCGCGCGAGCGGGGATGGACCCTGGATGACGAAGCCACCCGCCGCGTGGTCGGCCGTCGCCCCGCGCGAGCGGGGATGGACCCTCGCACAGCAACTGCTGGACCTCGCCACCCAGCGTCGCCCCGCGCGAGCGGGGATGGACCCCCCAGCATTTCGGAGCAAGCGGGCGGCAGACTCGTCGCCCCGCGCGAGCGGGGATGGACCCACCTCTTCCAGACGGTTGATGCTGGGCGCCCCCGTCGCCCCGCGCGAGCGGGGATGGACCCGATCACCGGCGACGTGCTGGGCTTCGATGCGTCGTCGCCCCGCGCGAGCGGGGATGGACCCTCGTCACGTCGTCCGCCGGCTTCCTGTGGTCCCGTCGCCCCGCGCGAGCGGGGATGGACCCTGCTGCTGCTGGCCAAGGGCGGTGCCTTCGAGCGTCGCCCCGCGCGAGCGGGGATGGACCCGGTGAGGGCGAGACCATGCACGAGTTCATGCACGTCGCCCCGCGCGAGCGGGGATGGACCCTGAGCGAGGCGATTGGTGAGGCCGAGGCCGCCCGTCGCCCCGCGCGAGCGGGGATGGACCCGCTTTCAGGTTCGCAAACAGCGGTGCTAATCGCGTCGCCCCGCGCGAGCGGGGATGGACCCCCGGACCAGTTGCGCGACTTGCTCGCGCGCTCCGTCGCCCCGCGCGAGCGGGGATGGACCCAGCGATGGCGATCAGGTCTCTGCGAGCAAGCTCGTCGCCCCGCGCGAGCGGGGATGGACCCAGCCCACGTGGCCAGCGCCTTCTCATCGTCGCCGTCGCCCCGCGCGAGCGGGGATGGACCCCGATGTTCACCGGCGTCCGCCATCTCCGAAAGCGTCGCCCCGCGCGAGCGGGGATGGACCCATCCAGCAGCTCGAGCGCCGGTTCGCCTCCGGCGTCGCCCCGCGCGAGCGGGGATGGACCCATGCCCAGCCACGACGACCTGGTGCGCACACTCGTCGCCCCGCGCGAGCGGGGATGGACCCGACAGCGGTTGCGGCTCCTGCTCGAAATTCTTCGTCGCCCCGCGCGAGCGGGGATGGACCCAAGGCGGGCGACACCTACACAGGTGTGCACGACGTCGCCCCGCGCGAGCGGGGATGGACCCTATGAGAGCGTGCGCGAAGGCAAGGTGACGCCCGTCGCCCCGCGCGAGCGGGGATGGACCCTTGAGCCGCCGCACTTCTGCATCCAGGTGTCGCGTCGCCACGCGCGAGCGGGGATGGACCCGAGCGCTTGAGCTTGCACAGCGGGTCCTGCTGCGTCGCCCCGCGCGAGCGGGGATGGACCCCGATAAAGCCGCTGATGATCTTCCCGGCCCGGCGTCGCCCCGCGCGAGCGGGGATGGACCCGCTCGCCCTATCGCGGCCGCGCCGGATCTGCTCGTCGCCCCGCGCGAGCGGGGATGGACCCGTTCCGAAGGAGTGGATGCAGCCGGCCCTGAACGTCGCCCCGCGCGAGCGGGGATGGACCCACGGCCGCAGCGTCCTCCAGCGTCATCCGCTGCGTCGCCCCGCGCGAGCGGGGATGGCCCCCCCGAGGCCACCGGTGCCGCCACGCTGTAGCCCGTCGCCCCGCGCGAGCGGGGATGGACCCCCGTCAAGGCCGCGGTGCTCGCCGGCACCGAACGTCGCCCCGCGCGAGCGGGGATGGACCTCACCACCTGCTTGGCGGCGGAAGCTGCGTGGTCGTCGCCCCGCGCGAGCGGGGATGGACCCTCATCGTCAATGGCGGCGACCATTCCCCGCGTCGTCGCCCCGCGCGAGCGGGGATGGACCCCCCTCACTGACGACGGGGATGCTTTCCGCCTCGTCGCCCCGCGCGAGCGGGGATGGACCCACCCGACGCCACCTGTACCGGTGGCTGCCTGGCGTCGCCCCGCGCGAGCGGGGATGGACCCGTCCCAGGCCACATCCGGCCGCAGCTCTTCGCCGTCGCCCCGCGCGAGCGGGGATGGACCCCGGACCCGGCGTTGCATCGCTCCCTTCGCTCACGTCGCCCCGCGCGAGCGGGGATGGACCCACCGAAGGATGCGCGAAGGATGGAAGCCCGAACGTCGCCCCGCGCGAGCGGGGATGGACCCGCGCTCGGGCTGGTCATCCAGGGCCTCAAGCGCGTCGCCCCGCGCGAGCGGGGATGGACCCTCGCCCTGACCGCCGATGCGGGGCGCCACGTTCGTCGCCCCGCGCGAGCGGGGATGGACCCCGCCTCGCTGCTCTTGTACGTCTCGCACACATCGTCACCCCGCGCGAGCGGGGATGGACCCGCGCCGCAATCAAGATGCGCGCGTCCAAGAAGCGTCGCCCCGCGCGAGCGGGGATGGCCCCTCGATTTCCTCGGGCGGACGGTTCAGCATCGCCGTCGCCCCGCGCAAGCGGGGATGGACCCGGCCCAGCACCTGGTGCGGCTCGTCGCCCCGCGCGAGCGGAGATCGACCCTTGAAGTGCTCGTGGCTCGGGCTGTCGTTGTGCGTCGCCTCCGCGCGAGCGGGGATGGACCCGCGCCACTCCAGCGCAGCCCCAGTGCCGCCCTCAGCATTGACGTGCCCAAAGCCGTCCGCATCGGCCAGATCTATCGCGAGCAGTACTCGCCCGAGCACTCCGCGCGTCCGTTGATCGGGCTAGAGCGAGCGCGCCCGGCCTGCAAGCCGTTGCCTTCAGCACGACGATTTCGTCGTTCCCACCGCGCCGTCCCAGCGGCACCGTACAGCATCGAGCAGGCAGGCACTTCACCCGGAAGGGGGAGTCACCCAAAAGAGGGAACCCAGCGGATCGTCGTCGGCGCATGGCCGCGTCCATTTCAGAAGCATCGCCGCTCACTTCGGCCGGCACCACATCGCTATCGCCGCGCGAGCGGACATGCACCACGGTAGCCGCAACCTGCGCACAGCGCAGCGTGATGGGCTCCTCGTGGAGCGCTGCGCAGTTCGATCAAGGCCTTGAGCCTCGCAGCGCGAAGCTCAACTTGCGCGGCATCTTCAAGATCGACGGGGAACGCTGAGGTGCGCGCGCCATCAGGAAGAACGACAACGACGTATGCCCGCCGGCTGACGGCGTAGCCGGCGTGCGCCAACACATACCGCTGTGCAGACAACTCCACGACGTCGGACAGGTGAACCCGTCGCAGTGCGCGGCGCTTGAACTCGACCAGGACCAGTCCTCCGCCGGACGAACGGTACGCCCGGTCGATGCGCGCGGAAATCGGCACCTGCCCTTCCAGTCGGAACAGCCTCTCAGACCATTGGAGTTCTGCACCCCGCAGCTCCGCGGGCAGCCAGTCATCGTCGGCATCCGGCCGCCTCCGCCACACCGACCGGGACACCAACAAGCACAGCGCGGCAGCGGCGAAGACGACAACCAGGGCCAGCGAGCCGGCCACTCGCTACTCCCGCCACAACGCCAGTTGCCGTGCAACAGCGGACAACACGATGTCCAGCACCGCCCGCAGCCTCGGCGCGCGCGCCACCATGACCGCAAGCGACGGCGAGAGCCGGTAGTACAGCCCGACCGCAGCCACTCCCCACCGCCGCTTCAGCAGCCAGCGGTCCCGCCAGGCGCGAAGCGCGTCGGTGCGCGGGTCGGCCGAGCCCCACAGCGCAGAGGCGACGAAGCACCGCCTGTCGCCGGCATGCGCGGCCAGCTGGCTCAGCGCTTCCCGGTGCAATTCCGCGTGCACCTCAGTGCCGTCCCGCATGAGGCGACGGCTCGCCGCCGATCGGCGTTTACCGTGCTGGCGATCGAGGACGACTCGCTGCTCGCACACACAGCACTCGGCGAGTTCGGTTGCGGTGATGCAGGGCGGACGCTTCACTGATCGTCACCATCCAAGAGTGCCGCAATCTGGCCGGCGTCCAGGCGACTGCAGTATGGGCCGGAACGGTCTTGCCGCCCGGGCGCCACCGCACCGCGTGGCAGCACGTTTTCGCATTCACGGAGGCTCGCATCCATCCCCGCCACTGCCCTTTCCCAGCACAGGCCCAGGGTTGCGAGGTGCGCCAGCCGGTTCGTGCGGCGCGGGCCTTTGGGCAAGCGGGCGATCTCCTCGGTCAGCAAAGGGAAGTCGCGCCGGGACATCTTGACATTCACTCGAACGTCCAGCCCCGTGCTGACCTGGCCAGCGGCACTCACGCCACGGCCTCGCTGCGCGACCCGGCTCCGTGCGCGCGGGATGCAGCCGCCATGACCTCCATCCCGGCGATCTGAAAGCCGCGCACGTTGGCGAACAGGGGTTCGTCTACCTGCAGGATCCGATGCTTCGGAAACGCCTTCTGCAACTCACCGCGGTAGAAGAACGCGGCGCCGCCGGCGAGCACGAAGTTGTCGATGTCGCTGCCGTCCTGGACCACCTGTCGCATCTCGGTGATGGCTTCGTGCACCACACGCTTGCCGGCATCGATGAACGGTTCCAAGTCGAGCGCCTGACCAAAGAACTTGGCCGGCGTCTTCGTCCGCAGGGCCGAGTCAATCCGGTCGTGGTCGAACATGGAGAGGCGACTGCCCAGCTCGGCGCCCACGGCATCGGCAATGGCGTGCACGACCGCGAACATGCCCTTGTTGACCGCGTCGCTGCGCTTGTCGAGCACCTTGAGCGACTGCGTGACCACCCAGTCGAACGTGCGCCACCCCGGATCGACGATCACGTTGCGCTCTCGCAGCATCGCGTCGCGCTGCGCATGGGGAACGGCATAGCTCAGGAATGCCCCCATCGGCTGCGCCATGGCCTTCACGCGCGCCACGTGTACGGCCTTGCCGTCGCCCAGGTCGTGGTCGCCCTGCAGCCTCTTCTCCAGCTCGGTCCTGCGCTTCTTGAACAGGGACACGGGCAGACCGACCATCAGCAGGTCGACCCGGGGCACACGCATCGACCGCAGTGCGCCGCGAACGATGGCCAGGTATGGATCGGTTAACACGTACATGTCGTCCAAATTACGCGTGTCATCGGTCGCCTGCGCGAGAGCCGCCTCGGTGCCCACCTCGTAGCGCACCTTGCCGACCGGAATGGTCATGGTGTTGCGGCGGGTGGCGCGGTCGACGCCGAGGTCCCGGTCCGACGCCACGGGCGCGATCGATGGAAACACCTGGCAGGTGATGCGGTCGCCATCGACGCGCTCCACGAACTTGCAGTTGCGGTAGCCGACATCGACGGCGCGGACGATCCACGGTTCTTCCTGCATGGCATGTACCTCGTCAATGGGCATGACGGTACCGGTCCCCGCCGCGCGTGGCGAGGCGGAACCGCTGCTGAATCGGGGCCGCTTCCGGTGCGAAGACGTTCAGCCGGACGCGTCCGCTGCCCTGTCGGCCTGGGCCCTGAAGCGTCATCCGTTCGGCGGAACACCCGCTGCATTCCGGTCCGGCGCCTGCGACAGGCGCCGTGGCCGGGTGAGCGGGCCCAAATTGGCCTGGGCTGGCACCCCTCGTCAGCAGCCCGCACAGGTGTCCGACAAGAAAGCTGCAAGAGAGAGGAACTCGATTTCAAGTCAAGGCCTCGCTCTCCGCCCCATTTGCAAGAGAACGAGCACCAGAAACCGCTCATTTGCAAGGCCGCGGAATCTTGCATGCCGCCCACATTGCGCACTATCACGCACCCTACCGTTGACAAGGCCAGGCCGCGCGCCCAAGAATTCGCGCACTGTTCGGAGGGTGGTAGATCCACCCAGGGAAGTGCAGAGCTGACTGCCCCCGCGCTGCCGATGCGCAGCGACTCAGCGAATGAAAGAGACGGGCGCGATGTCCGTCACCAGCACGAAGCTGGCGCAAACCGGAGCGTTCGCCCGGAGCGGACCACGGTCCAGTGATGTAGCCGATTCGCCCAGAGCGACGGCGCCCGCCCCCGAGGCGGTCCCATCAAGTCCCGAGCGCAGGAGCCCTGCTCCTGCCCAACGCCACTGCTTCGCCATACCGCTGCTTCGCGCGCGTTGCTTTGCGCAACGCGTGGCGGTTGACCCGCGCGACGCCCCACGGGCGCCGGCATCAATGACATAGGCGGTTAGAACGGCTCAGTCGCCCTGGTGGCAGGGGCGAAGGAAACGGCCGCATGGCGATTCCGAGGAATTGCACTGGGCTCCGCATGTCCGTCAGAGGCATGCGCAGCGCCAGACGGCGGCCACGTGGGACTCATTGCCACGCGCAAGTGACCCAGCGTGACCCGGGCGACGCCAGACGGCGCCCGGGGACGGTGATTCCGCCTGGAAACAGGCCGCACCGTGCACGGATCACTTTAAAGACCTGCCCAGCTGCAGCGACGCCGCTCTCGTCGGCCTCTCGCAGACAGCAAGACCCCTTTCCGGGGCCGGGCCAGCCGACGCGCAGGCTGGCCGGCTCTTGATTCCATGCGCGAGCAGTGCAAGGTCCCAGCGGACCGCACCAGCACTGTACGGCTCGATGCGGTCCACCCTGCCCCTGCGACCGAACACGCACCAGGGCGCACGTAACGCACCAACGAAGGACATCGACATGGAAGGCAACTGGAAGTCGATCCTGGCCGACCTGCTCAAGCAGCACAACCACCGGCATGGCCGGCGCGAGAAGCTGGTCTCCGCCCTCACGATCCAGCAGCGGGGTGATCGCCTGTTCGACTGCTTCGAGCAACTGCGCGACCTCGGCTATCGGCTGCAGGATCCCAGCCACATCGGGGACCGGCATGTTCAGGCGCTGGTGGACCACTGGCTCGTGCTCGGCCACTCGCCCGCGACGATCCAGACAAAGCTGTCGCACCTGCGGGTGTTCGGCTGCTGGATCGGCAAGCCCGGCCTGGTCAGGCCGGCGCCGGAGTACGTCACGGACCCGGGAGAGGTCAAGCGCGTGTACGCCGCGCGCACCGACGCCAGTTGGACGACGAAGAACATCGATCCTGAAGCAGTCATAGAACACCTACGGGCCTTCGATCCGTACGTCGCCAACCAGCAGCTGGCGCAGCTGCGCTTCGGGCTGCGTGTGAAGGAAGCCGTCATGCTGAGGCCCTGGCGCGCCGATGGGGGCGCGGCGCTGCTGGTGGACGACGGCACCAAAGGCGGCCGGCCCAGGGTGGTGCCGCTGCACAGCCAGGAGCAGCGCGACGCGCTGAACTACCTGAAGGCCCAGGTGCGCACGCAAGACGGCTCGCTGGCCGATCCTGCGCTGACGCTGAAGCAGGCGATGACGCGCTACTACGTCGTGATGCGGGCAGCGGGCATAACGCACAAGGCGCTTGGCATCACGAGCCACGGACTGCGCAAGGAATTCGCCAACAAGACCTACTTCGAGCTGACGGGCGTGAAGTCGCCGGTGCAGGGAGGTCCCCCGATCGATCGTGTGGTGGACCGGGAGGCGCGGCTGCGGCTGGTGGCACACCTTGGACATGCACGCGAGTCGATCGGCACTGCGTACCTGGGACCGATCCTGTGCAGGCGCGGTTCGAGCGCCGTCGACGACACCAGCCCGCCGCAGGCCCTGCCGACGAGCCTCACCGATCACGACGGCTGAGAGTCACGCGGTCTGCGCGCGCCCTGCGGAACAGTACTTTGACGGCCGGTCCCATCATCAAGATGGTGGATGGACGCATGGCCGGTCACTCGATGAAGCCTTGCTGCTCACCTGCTGCTCTGGTCAAGAGCAGCGATCCGGCGTCGTCAGAATGCATGAAGAAGATTTGCAGCCAACTCGCAAGAATCGGTGAAGTCACTGCATGGGGTGACATCGAGCTGTCGCAGCCGATGCACATGGGCGCCGGACGATAGCAGCTCGGCACGTCAACGGAGGCACTGATGGCCATCGATCGAGACAAGCAGCTTCGTCACCTGCGTGAAGCCGGCGAGCGCTGGCAACAGCGCACTGCCAAACGGTTGGCAACAGATGTCCTGCTCGCCGAGGGCGGGCCGGCAGCGGCCGACACGCCGGCACGCGTGCGTGCGCATGTGGCCCATCGCAGTGCGACGGCGACGCGGTCGCCCCTGGTGGCGATCGAGCGCGTCCTCGGCACTGCCAACTTTGTCGATGCACCGCCGACGCCCGAGGCAGGCGTGGCCGCCCGGCCTGTGGCGCGCATCGTCGAAGCAGCTGAAGATGGATTCGAGCCGCAGGGTTTCGGGACGGGGTTCCTCGTCGCTCCTGACGTGCTGATGACGAACAACCACGTGCTGGGCAGCTTCGAAGATGTGCCGTTCGCAGCAGCGAACTTTGGGTATGTGCGCCTCAATGGCCGAGTGTCCAGAGGAACGGTTCACCCGTTCAGCCTCGATCCGGACGAGTTCTTCACCGACGAAGCACTGGACTTCACGCTGGTCGGCTTGCAACGCGATCCCGGGTTCGGCTTCCATCCGCTCATCGGGACGGTCGGGAAGATCCTTCTCGGTCAGCAGATCAGCATCATTCAGCATCCCAACGGCGGCGTTCGGCGGTATGCAGTTGACAACAGCACCCTGCTGGACCTGTTGCCGGACTTCCTGCACTACACCACCGACACGGAGCCGGGGTCGTCCGGGTCGCCCAACTTCAACGACCATTGGGAAGTGGTTGGCCTGCACCACCAGGGCGTGCCGCGGATGAAGAACGGGGTGATCATGGCCAAGGGCGACCGGCCGTGGAATCCCCAGACCATGCAGGACAGCGACATCGATTGGGTCGCAAATGAGGGCGTCCGAGTCAGCCGGATCATCGATCGCCTGCAGGCCGTACGTCGCGATCAGCCCCGCCTCGCGCGCCTCATCGATCGCGTCCTGGCGCAGTCGGCAGAAGGGCCCGCGGAGCGATTCGCGAGCATCGGTCCGACCGGCGCATCGATCGCAAATTCACCTTCGGGAGAGACGATGTCCGCCACCACCATCCACATTCACGCACCAACGACCATCTATACGAGCTCAGGCACAGCGTCAGAGCGAGCAACCACGCCCCTGCAGCCGGTACCGACACTCGCACCGCGCCTGCCGTCGCTTGACGCCCCGGAAGGCGTTTCCATCGACCCGAACTATGCGGGCCGCGCAGGCTACTCCGCGACCTTCCTCAGCGGTGGCCACACCGTAGCGCTGCCCACGATCCCGGCCGCCATGCGCGGAGCCATCGCACCGTTGAAGGACGGCGACGCGACGGGTGTGCTGAAGTACCACCACTTCTCGGTGGTGATGCACGCGGAGCGCAGGCTCGCGATCTACACGGCGGTCAACATCGACGGCAAGAAGGGAAAGCGCCCGGCGCGCGAGCTGGTATC
>Ga0196963_10001092_pt1 | contig 19829 bp, 17 predicted proteins | sample S1_5metaG_FD_148600 | JGI IMG/M metagenome (GOLD analysis project Ga0196963, IMG submission 148600) | Soil microbial communities from Anza Borrego desert, Southern California, United States - S1_5 | ecosystem: Environmental > Terrestrial > Soil > Desert | place: USA: California | collected... | reverse complement strand
CCTCATGGCCCAGGCGGCGCTGCACGCCGCCGGCGTCGAGCTGCACGAACACAGCCGCGTGCGCCGCCTCGAGCGGCAAGGCGGCGGCTGGCGCGTGTTGACTGGCGTGACCGAGCTGCGCTGCCGCGAGCTGGTGATCTGCTGCGGCGGCTACATCGACGGCCTGTGCCGCCCGCTGGCGCGCGCGACGCTGCCGATCGCCACCTACGTGATGGCCACCGAGCCGCTGGGCGCGCGCCTGGCCGAGGCGATGCGCACCAACGCCGCCGTCTTCGACACCCGCTTCGCCTTCGACTACTACCGGCCGCTGGACGACACCCGCCTGCTGTGGGGCGGCCGCATGTCGGTGCGCGAGCGGCCGGCGGCGGTGCTGGAGCAGCTGCTGTACCGCGACCTGCTGCGCGTCTACCCGCAGCTGCGCGGCGTGCGCATCACGCACGCCTGGAGCGGCCTGATGAGCTATGCCCGCCACAGCATGCCGCAGATCGGCCGCCTGGCCGATGGCACCTGGCATGCCATCGGCTTCGGCGGCCATGGCGTGGCGCCGACCACGCTGGGCGGCGAGTTGCTGGCGCAGGCCATCACCGGCGAGGCGCCGATCCCGGCCGCCTGGGCCGGCTTCGGCCTGCCGCGCACCTGGGGCCGGCTGGGCCTGGCCGCCGCCCAGCTGACCTACTGGGGCCTGCAGGCGCGCGATGCGCTGCTGGAGTGGCGCCACGCCTGACGTCACCGCGCAAGACGGACGGGTATGGCAATTGCCGCACCGGTGCACCGGCCCCTGGCGGCCACGGCAACCCGGAGAGCACGATGGCGAAGTACGGCAAGAAGGCATCCGAGAAGGTCCACGAGACCATGGACGAAATGAAGCACGGCGAGCTGCGCAGCGGCAGCACGGGCAAGAAGGTGACCAGCCGCAAGCAAGCCATTGCGATCGGCCTCAGCGAGGCGCGGCGCGCCGGCGCCAAGGTGCCCAAGCGCAGCGAGAAGTCGCGCAGCAGCGACAAGTCGAAGTGAGGCGCGTGGTGGACCCCATCCGCACGCTCGCCGTCGTCACCGGCGCCTCCTCCGGCATCGGCCGTGAACTGGCCCGCCTGGCCACCGTGGCCAAGCGGCATCGCAAGCTGGGGGAGCGCGGTTCGGGCAAGCGCTGACGACCCCGCCTACGCGGGCGCGCCTGCACTCGTGATCACTCCGCCTCGCCCGCCATCGGCGCACCGCTCAGCACTTCCAGGATCCGCACCAGGGCCGCGTGATCCCAGCCCGCGCCGCCGCGCGCCACGCAGGCGTTGAAGAGCTGCTGCGCCGATGCGGTGTGGGGCAAGGCCACGCCGAGGATCCGCGCGCTGTCCAGCGCCAGGGCCAGGTCCTTCTGGTGCAGGCCGATGCGGAAGCCTGGCGCGAAGCTCCGCTGGATCATGCGTTCGCCGTGCACTTCCAGCACCTTGGACGAGGCGAAGCCGCCCATCAGCGCCTGACGCACCTTGGCCGGATCGGCACCGGCCTTGGCGGCGAAGACCAGGGCCTCGGCGACGGCCTCGATGTTCAGCGCGACGATGATCTGGTTCGCGACCTTCGCGGTCTGGCCGTCCCCCACCGCGCCGACGTGCGTGATGTTCTTGCCCATCAGCGCGAAGAGCGGCCGCACGCGCTCGAAATCGGCCGGAGCGGCGCCGGCCATGATCGACAGCGTGGCGTTCTTCGCGCCCACCTCGCCGCCCGATACCGGTGCATCGACATAACCCGCACCCGCAGCGGCCAGGCGCTGCGCGAAGTCCTTGGTCGCGACCGGGGAGATCGAGCTCATGTCGACCACCAGCTTGCCCGCGCCCAGGCCCGCGGCCACGCCGCGCTCGCCGAACAGCACGGTCTCCACGTCGGGCGTGTCCGGCAGCATCAGGAACACGATGTCGGCGCGCTCGGCCACGCCGCGGGGGCTGGTGCACAAGGTCGCGCGGCTGTCGGCGATGGCCTGCGGCACCTTGCCGCGGGTGTGCACGAAGAGCGTGTGGCCGGCGGCGATCAGGTGGCCGCACATCGGCGTGCCCATGATGCCCAGGCCGATGAAGCCGAGCTTGAGGGGTTGTGGGGTCATGCGTGCCTCTTGGGCGTTAGAAGATCATGGCGGGCGCCATCACTGGGCGAGCTGCTGGCGCCAGCGCAGGCCCGCTTCAGTGCCTGCCGCGGGCTTGTATTCGCAGCCCACCCAGCCGCGGTAGCCGATGCGGTCGAGGTGCGCGAACAGGAAGGGATAGTTGATCTCGCCGGTGCCGGGCTCGTGCCGGCCCGGGTTGTCGGCCAGCTGCACGTGGGCGATGCGCGCCATGTGCTTCTCCAGCGTCGCCGCCAGCTCGCCTTCCATGCGCTGCGCGTGGTAGAGGTCGTACTGCAGGTAGAGGTTGTCCGCCTCCACCTGGTCGATGATCGCCAGCGCCTGTGTCGTTCGATGGACGAAGAACCCGGGGATGTCGAAGGAATTGATCGGCTCCAGCAGCAGCTTCAGATCGGCCAGGCGCAGTGCGGCGGCGGCGAAGCGCAGGTTCTCGACCAGCGTGCGGTTCAGCACCGCGGGGTCCACGCCGGCCGGCGCCTTGCCGGCCAGGCAGTTCAGCTGCGTGACGCCCAGTGCCTTCGCATACGTGATGGCCTGGGCGACGCCGGAGCGGAATTCGTCCACGCGCTCGGGCAGGCAGGCGATGCCGCGCTCGCCCGCATCCCAGTCACCGGCGGGCAGGTTGTGCAGGACCAGCGCCAGGCCGTGCTCGTCGAGCCGGCGGCGGATGTCCCTGGCCGGGTAGGCGTACGGAAACAGGAATTCGACGGCGCCGAAGCCGGCGCTCGCGGCACGTTCGAAGCGGTCGAGGAAGGGCAGCTCGGTGAACAGCATCGTCAGGTTGGCGGCGAAACGGGGCATGGCGTGCTTTCGGTCAATCCAGGAGGGCGACGGCGGTCGGCGCGTCGGCCGGAGACGACGCGAGCTCTTCGAACTCGGTGATGTTGTCGATCTCGGTGCCCATCGCGATGTTGGTGACGCGCTCCAGCAGCACCTCGATCACCACCGGCACCTGGTACTCCGCCATCCAGGCCTCGGCCTGCCGGATGGCTGGTGCCATCTGGTCGGCGCTTTGCACGCGGATGGCCTTGCAGCCCAGGCCTTCGACCACCTGCACATGGTCGACGCCATAACTGCGCGCCGCACCGCCCTCCGGCGCGTTGATGTTGTCGAAGGCCAGCTGTACGCAGTAGTCCATCGCGAAGCCGCGCTGCGCCTGCCGGATCAGGCCGAGGTAGCTGTTGTTGACGACGATGTGGATGTAGGGCAGCTTGAACTGCGCGCCCACCGCCAGTTCCTCGAGCATGAACTGGAAGTCGTAGTCGCCCGACAGCGCGACGATCTTGCGCTGCGGATCAGCCGCCCTGACGCCCAAAGCCGCTGGCACCGTCCAGCCCAGCGGGCCGGCCTGGCCGCAGTTGATCCAGTGCCGCGGCTTGTAGACGTGCAGGAACTGGGCGCCGGCGATCTGGCTGAGACCGATGGTGGAGACGTAGCAGACGTCCTCGCCGAAGGCGCGGTTCATGCACTGGTAGACGCGCTGCGGCTTCATCGGCACCGCGTCGAAGTTGGTCTTGCGCAGGTAGTCGGTGGAGCGCTTGCGGCCCTGGCACTCGAGGCCCCAGGCGCTGCGGTCTTTCAGCTTGCCGGCGGCCTTCCATTCGCGCGCCACGTCCACGAAGAGCTGCAACGCGGCCTTGGCGTCGGAGACGATGCCGTAGTCCGGTGCAAAGACACGTCCGATCTGCGTCGGCTCGATGTCGACGTGGATGAACTGGCGGCCCTTGCAATACACCTCGGGCGATCCGGTGTGGCGGTTGGCCCAGCGGTTGCCGATGCCCAGCACGAAGTCCGATGCCAGCATCGTCGCGTTGCCATAGCGGTGGCTGGTCTGCAGCCCCACCATGCCGGCCATCAGCGGGTGGTCGTCGGGGATCGTGCCCCAGCCCATCAGCGTCGGGATCACCGGGATGCCGCTCAGCTCGGCAAACTGCACCAGCAGGTCCGACGCATCGGCATTGATGATGCCGCCGCCGGCGACGATCAAGGGCCGCTCGGCGCCATCCAGCATCTGCAGCGCCTTCTCGATCTGGCGCCGCGAGGCCGCGGGCTTGTAGACCGGCAGCGGCTCGTACGTGTCGACGTCGAACTCGATCTCGGCCATCTGCACGTCGAAGGGCAGGTCGATCAGCACTGGGCCGGGGCGGCCCGAGCGCATCAGGTGGAAGGCCTGCTGGAAGGCGCGCGGCACCTGCGCCGGCTCCATCACCGTGGTGGCCCACTTGGTCACCGGCTTCGCGATGGACGCGATGTCCACCGCCTGGAAATCCTCCTTGTGCAGCCGCGCGCGCGGCGCCTGGCCGGTGACGCAGAGGATGGGAATGGAATCCGCCTGCGCGGAGTAGAGGCCGGTGATCATGTCCGTTCCCGCCGGGCCGCTGGTGCCGATGCACACGCCGATGTTCCCGGCCCGGGCTCGGGTGTAGCCCTCGGCCATGTGGCTCGCGCCTTCCACGTGCCGCGCCAGCACGTGGGCGATGGTCTGCCGTTCGCGCAATTGGGCATACAGCGGGTTGATCGCCGCGCCCGGCACGCCGAAGGCCTGCGTCACGCCTTCCTTCTCCATCACCAGCACCGCCGCCATCGCCGCCTTCATCTTGGCCATGCCTTGCTCCTTCGTGTTGGCCTGCATGGTCATCGCGGGCCGCGCGGCCGGGAAGCGAAAGCTGGCGATAAGAGCTATTCCTGGGCGGAATGCAGGGGCCGATGCCAGCGCCCGCACGGACCTGAAGACCGCAGCCGCAGCCAGGGCTTGCGCAGCCGCCCGCACAATGCCGCGCTTCTGCCCAGCCACTGCCCGACGAGCCGACATGAGCGCCCTCTTCCAAGCCCTGGCCCTCGGGCCGCTGAGCCTTCGCAACCGCATCGTCATCGCTCCGATGTGCCAGTACTCCGCCGACGGCGAGGGCTCGGCGACCGACTGGCACCTGATGCACCTGGGGCCGCTGGCCTTGTCCGGCGCCGGCCTGCTGACGCTGGAAGCGACCGCGGTCTCGCCCGAGGGTCGCATCACCGCGCAGGACCTGGGCCTGTACTCGGACGCGAACGAAGCCGCACTGGGCCGCGTGCTGTCCGCGCTGCGCCAGCATTCGGCGATGCCGGTGGCCATCCAGCTGGCGCATGCCGGCCGCAAGGCCTCCAGCCGCGCACCGTGGCTGGGCGGCAGCCAGGTGCCCATCGGCGAGCCGGGCGGCTGGCCCGCGGTGGCGCCTTCCGCGCTGGCGCACGGTGCGAACGAGCAGCCGCCCACCGCGCTGGATGAAGCCGGCCTGCGCAAGGTGCGCGATGACTTCGCCGCCGCCGCCCGCCGTGCGGCGCGGCTGGGCATAGCCGCGATCGAACTGCACGCCGCGCACGGCTACCTGCTGCACCAGTTCCTGTCGCCGCTGGCCAACCGGCGCAGCGATGCCTACGGCGGCAGCCTGGACAAGCGGCTGCGCTTTCCGCTGGAGGTGTTCGATGCGGTGCGCGAGGCATTCCCCGCCGAGCGGCCGGTGTGGGTGCGGCTGTCGGCCAGCGACTGGGTCGACGGCGGCTGGAACGTCGAGCAGAGCATTGCCTTGTCGCAGGCGCTGAAGGCACGCGGCTGCGCGGCCATCCACGTCAGCAGCGGCGGGGTGTCGCCGCAGCAGGCCATCAAGCTCGGGCCGGGCTACCAGGTGCCCTTCGCGCAGCAGGTGAAGGCGGCCGTGGACCTGCCGGTGATCGCCGTCGGCCTGATCACCGAGGCACGGCAGGCCGAGGAGATCGTCGCCAGCGGCCAGGCCGACGCCGTGGCACTGGCGCGCGCGATGCTGTACGACCCGCGCTGGCCCTGGCACGCCGCGGCGCAACTGGGCGCACAGGTGAGCGCGCCGCCGCAGTACTGGCGCTGCCAGCCGCGCGAGTTGAAGGACCTGTTCGAGAACGCGAGCTTCGGCGCGCGGTGAATGCGGCACCCGGGCCCGCGGGGCCGCGGGGCCGCCGCCTCAGCGAATAGCGCGGCCGCGTTCGGAGCGGCCCGGCGCCGGCCGCGTGAGCAACCGGCCCCGTGGGTGGCCGCGTCTTTCAGGCGTCAGCCGTAGCGCGGCTCCAGGTGATCGCCCACCACGCGCACCGCGTCGCCCACCTTGAAGGACGGCTCGGCCTGGCTCATCACCACCTTGCGCTCGCCCTGGTTCAGGCGCACCACCACCTCGTACTGCACGCTGTGGCCATGGCGCCGCGCGATCTCGCGGCCGATGAGCGCGCCGCCCACCGCGCCGGCGACGCCGGCGGCGGTGCGGCCGTCGCCCTTGCCGATCTGGCTGCCCAGCAGCGCGCCGATGGCGCCGCCGGCCATGGTGCCGATGACCTTGCCGTTGCCGTCGACCTCCACCGCGTTGACGGCCTCGACGACACCGCAGTCGGCGCACCACTTGTCGTCGCCGCGGCCGCGCAAGCCGACGTTCTGGTACGCGTTGTCGACCGATGCCGTCGCCACGCGCTCGCCGACGCGCAGCCGCGCGACCAATGGCCGGTCGGTGGCCACGCGCACACCGGGCGCCAGGCGGTGCAGCACGGTGTACTCACCCGGCCGGATCTCTTCCAGCACCAGCACCCGCGGGTTCGAGCCCTGCAACTGCACCGAGGCGTGGCCACCCGGCGTGCCGGTCATGGTGAAGCGCAGCATGTCCGCGTTGCGCCGGCCGCCGTCGGTGACGGTGACGCGGCCGATTTCGGGCTTCGGGCCCGATGCCACCGGTGACGGCCAGTCGGCTTGCAGCGGCTCGCCCAGCGTGGCCGTGGCCACGCGGTTGCCGCGCCGCAGATTCGCGGTCACACGGGAATCGGGGCCGATGCGGTCGCGCCGCGCCACCGTGTAGGTGCCGCGGTAGACGCCGGGCGAGTCCTCGTACAGCGTCAGCGGCCGGGTGGCGCCGTCGATCTGCAGCGTTGCCACCGCGCCGCTGGTGCCCCAGACGGTGAAGTCGAGGTCGGCGCCCGGCTCGATGCGATCGACCGGGCGCACGTCGATGGAACTGACACGCGGCATCTCGGCGCGTGCCGAAGCGCTTTGCGCCTGTGCCGGCAGCGGCGCCAGGCCGAGGCCGGCAACGCTGGTGGACATCATGGCGATGGCGAGGGTGATGGGACGCAGCATGGCAAACCTCCTGGACTGCAACTCAGGGACAAGCGCAGCTTAGAAGGCGGTGCACGGCGGCTGCATCGGAGCAGCGCGCGCACAGCCGTAGGCGCGGCCCTACGCGCCAGCGACCACGAACCGCGCTGCGCGGCCATCGCCATCGCCATCGCCATCGCCATCGCCATCGCCATCGCCTCCGGCGCAGACGGAGACGGAGACGGAGACGGAGACGGAGACGCAGACGGAGACGCAGACGCAGACGCAGACGCAGTCATGGCCGCAGTCACCGAGAATCGCCAGCACCAGTGGGACGCCAGGAGGCTGGATGGAGCGCGATTCCGATGCGGACCTGTTGCTCGGCCTGTACAGGGACGCGATGAGTTGCCCCAGGTCCGAATTTCAGGACCGCGCCGTGCGCGTGCTGCGCCGGGCACTGCGATTCGAATCCGCCATCTGGGGTGGCGGCTACCTCGACGGCGCCGGTGGCCTGGGCGGCCGCCTGGTCCCGCTGCAGGTGCACACCGACGAGATCGATCCTGCCGGCCTCGAGCACTGGAAGGCCATCAACCTGGCGGACAAGGTGATTCCCATCACGATTGCGACGCCGGGAAGGACACACGCCTTTCACGCGCCCACCCTGTTCAGTGCCAAGGCCGACGGCGTGATGCGCGACTACGCGCGCCGCTTTGGTCGCCAGAGCTACCTCGTCACTTCGTTCTGCGCGGTCGATTCAACGGTGCGTGAATGGTGCTCGCTTTACCGGCCAGACGCGGACGATCAGTTCACCGACGCGGAGCGCGCGCGCTGCCAGGTGCTGGCGACCCATCTTCGGCAGGCGCTCGACGTCAATACGCGGCTCCTGGGCGGCTCGCCCGGCGCCACCGCGCCCGAGAGCACCGACGACCGCGCCGCGCATACCGCCCTGGCGACGCCAGCCGGCCACTTGGTCTCGGCCCAGCCCGCCTTCACCAGCGCCTGTGCCGCACGCTGGCGCGAGTTCGATGGCCGCCGCCTGCCCGCTGCGGTGCTCAAGGCGCTGCTGGAAGGCCGTGGCGTCGTCCGGTTCGCGAAGTTCACCCTGTCGAGCCGGCCGATGGCCGGGCTGCTGTGGCTGCGCCTGCAGCCCGAACCGAAGGCCGCCGTGATGCCGCCGCGCCGCCTCGACATCGCCATCCTCTTCGCCGATGGGCGCAGCACCAAGGAGATCGCCCAGGCCCTTGGCCTGGCGCATGCCACGGTGCGCAACCAGCTGGTTTCGGCCTATCGGACGCTGGGTGTCTCGACACGGGCCGGCCTGCGCGCCCGCCTGCGTGAGGCCACCCCGGACAGGGTGTAGCGGCGGCGACCTTGGCCGAGGCCGAGCCGGTCAATAGTGCATCGCGCACCATTTACCGGGCGCTGCTTGAAACCATAAGCTGCGACCAGCCGGCTCGTGGGGGCAGAGCGTCGACCATCAACCGACGGCCACCGCCGGCCACGATTCGATCGATGCCGAGGAGGAGTTTGAAATGCCAGCAGGCATGTGGAAAGTCCTGGCCGTGCCGATGCTGTCGCCGCGTTGGCCGGCGCTGGGCCGGCTGCGGCTGCGCACGGGCTCAGGGTCGCACTTCACCTTCCTTGAGCGCCGGGTAACCGACCCGGAGGCGCCGCAGGCGGCCGCATCCAGCGTACCGGTTCGGCGTCGGCTCGAGGGCCAGATCGTGTCCATCGCGATCGAGCCGGCCACCGTGCCGGAGGCACCGACCGGCCTCCTCCTGGCAGCGGGCCTGAGCGCGCTTGGGTGGATGCGCAGGGCCCGCCGGCGTGCTGCCCCTCCGCTCTCCTGACACCGGCGCACTGATGGGCCGTGCGCGCCGCATGGCACCGGCCACCTGGCTTGCGGCGGCCACAGCCATCGCACTGGCCGGCTGCGGCAGCGGAGATCGGGATCGAAGCCTGCCCACGAGCGGCACGGAGGCCTCCGCCGGGCAGGTGACGTCGCAGGCGCCAGTCCAGGTCAGCTTCCACGCAGCCAGCCGCTTCGCTGAACAGGCCAGCTTCGGCCCGACGCCGGAGCTGGTGGCCGAACTGCAGGCCAAAGGCTTCGAACGCTGGCTCGACGAGCAGATGGCACTGCCCCTGACGCCGCTGCCGCAGACCACCGCCGAGCGCGTCTACCTGCTGGGCCCGCAAGAGGTCTACCCGGCTGAGCTGAGCTTCCACACCGACGTCGAGGTGATGAACCGCTCGCTGTCGGCGCCCGACCAGCTGCGCTGGCGCGTGGCCTGGTCGCTGTCGCAGTTCATCGTCGCCGCGTTCAAGACCGAGGGCGAGCTGCCCGGCTGGGTCGAGTGGACCAACCTGCTGCAGCGGCAGGCCTTCGGCAACTACGGCGACACGCTGCGCGAAGTGACGCTGAACCCCTTCATGGCGCACTTTCTGGACAACGACCAGAACCGCCCGAAGAGCGTCGAATGCCAGCATTGCGCGCCGAACGAGAACTACGCGCGCGAGCTGATGCAGCTGTTCTCGCTTGGCGTCGTGCGCCTGGCACCGGACGGCACGCCGCTGCGCGATCGGCGTGGCCGCTTCATCGAAACCTATACCCAGAAGGACGTGGAGGAACTGGCCCGCGCCCTCACCGGTTGGCAGCACGACCCCGATCCGCCGAACCGCCCGCAGCGCAACTGGGCCAACTGGACCAGGCCCATGGTGCCCAGCACCTGGGCGCCAGAACGTGACAGCGGTGCCAAGCAGGTGCTGGGCCGGTCGCTGGCGGCAGGCCAAAGCGCGCCCAAGGACCTGGAGGACGTGATCGCCACGCTGATGGCGCACCCGAACATCGCCCCCTTCGTCGCGCTGCGCATGATCCAGAACCTGGTGATAAGCGATCCCTCGCCAGCCTACGTCGGCCGCGTGGCCGCGGTGTTCCGCAACAACGGCCGCGGCGTGGCGGGCGACATGAAGGCGGTGATCAAGGCCGTGCTGCTGGACGTGGAGGCGCGCCGGGGGGACACACCGGCCGCCGCTGACGCACGAGACGGCAAGTACCGCGAACCGTGGCTGCACGCAACCGGTGCATTGCGCGGCATGGGCTGCCGCATCAACCCGATGCAGTACGACGGCAAGATCTGGCTCACGCACGGCCAGGTCTTCAACAGCCCGCAAAGCGTCTTCGGCTACTACGCGCCGACCGACCGCGCGCCGGGCAGCAACCTGCTGGCGCCGGAACAGCGACTGGTAGGCACCAACGAGCTGCGGCACCGCATGGCCCACTTTGCCGGCCTGACCTGGAATTGGCCCGCGAACGTCTACGACACGACGGTGCTGAAAGCCGCGGGCTGCCAGCCGGAGGCCTTCATCGCGGCCCATGCGCGCTCTCCCGCGGCATTCCTGGACCTGGTGTCGCAGCGCTACTTCCGCGGCGCGATGTCGCCGGTGCTGCGCAGCATGCTGATGGAGCAGCTGCGCCTGTCCAAGCAGATCGACCCGCTGGCCGGCGCGATGTTCACGCTGGACCACGCGCTGTCCACCGCGGCCTACGGGGTGATGCGATGACGATCGTCCGGCGGCGCTTGCTGCAAGGCCTGGGGGGCGCCGCCGCGGCCGGCGCAGCGGGCCTGGGCGCCGCGCTGGGCCTGGCGCCTGCGGGCGGACGCGCGGCGCAGGACGATTACCGCGCCATCGTCGTGCTGTTCCTGATGGGCGGCAACGACGGCCACAACACGCTGGTGCCAATGGACGCCGGCCATGCCGACTACGAACGCGCGCGCCAGAACCTGGCGCTGCCGCGCGACAGCCTGGCAGCACTGCCGGGCCAGGCCGGCGGGCGCAGCTTTGGCCTGCACCCGGCGCTGGCGCCGCTGGTGCCGCTGTATGCACAACAGCGCCTGGCCTTCATCGCCAACGCCGGGCCGCTGGTCGCACCGATCACCGCGCTGCAGGCGCGCAACGCCGAAGGCGACCTGCCGCCCTTCCTGCTGTCGCACAGCGACCAGGTGGCGATCCAGCAAGGCTGGACGGTGCGCGACGATTCCAGCGGCTGGGGCGGCCGCGCGCTGGAGCTGCTGCCGCGCGACCTGCGGCATCCGCTGGCCGCGGTGTCGCTGAGCGGCGAACTGACGCTGGTGCGCGGCCACCGCTCCACCGTGGCCTTCCTGCCCACCGACGGTGCGCCACGCACCTTCGGGCTGGCCGACCTGCTGCAGCCACAAGACCCACGCACCCAGGCGGTGGACCAGATCGCGCAATGGCAGTCGCGCAACCGGTACGAAGCCGACTACGCGCGCAACTGGGGCCAGTCGCTGTCCGATTCGCGCCTGCTGACCCGAACGATCGAGTCCGCCGCCAACCCACCCCAGGACTTCGGCAGCGGCGAGCTGGCCGAGCGCCTGCGCCGCCTGGCGGCGGTGCTGCCGGTGTTCAAGTCCCAGGGCTATCGCCGGCAGGTGTTCCTGGTGTCCTGGGGCATGTTCGACACCCATGCCACGCAGCGCGGCAGCGGCATCACCACCCAGGACACGCAGCTGGCCGCCGTGGGCAAGGCCGCGGCCGCCTTCGACGCCGCCAACCGCGCCAACGGCATGGAGCAGGACGTGATAACGCTGATGATGAGCGACTTCGGCCGCACCGTGCGGCCAGGTTCCGGCGGCGGCAGCGAGCATGCCTGGGGCAACCACTGGTTCGCCTTCGGCGGCCCGGTGGCCGGCGGCACCGTGGTCGGCAGCTTCCCCAGCCCCGAGCTGGGTGGCCCGGACGACGGCGACCCCAATTTCAACGGCCGGCACGTGCCCACCATCGCCACCGACCAGGTCGGCGCCACGCTGGCCACCTGGCTCGGATTGCCCGCGGCGTCGCTGCACGAGGTCTTTCCCGACCTCGTGAACTTCACGCAGAAGTCGATCGCGCTGCTGCACCGTTGACCGTCCCATCCGCGTTGATTTCCGCATGGCCGACATCCACCTCACTGCAGGCGCCGACAGCTACACCCAGGCCACTGCCGACCGCGAGCAGGCCAACACCGTCCACGGCGACGCCGGCAACGACACGCTGCGGCTGTACCAGGGCACCGCCGTGGGCGGCGCTGGCAACGACCGCATCGAAGCCATCGCCGATCCGCAGCGGCCCTGGTACCGCGTGGGGGTGGCCTACTGGTCCGCTGGCGACAACCTGAAGGTCAATCTCGAAGAAGGCTGGGCCGACGACGGCCAGGGCGGCCGCGACACGCTGGTCGGCGTGCTGGACATCCACGGGGGCGCCGCAGCCAACGCCTGGATCCGCGGCAACGCGCAGGACAACTTCTACTGGGCCAACGGCGGCGGCGACGTGTTCGAGGGCGGCGGCGGCCGCGACGGCATCTCGGTGAACAGCTGGTTCGTTCCCACGCCCGGCGCGCCGGGCCGGCCCTGCACCTTCGCGGACCTGGACATCCAGGTGTCCGCGGACGGCCGGCGTGCGGTCCTCACGCCCAAGTTCGGCGAAGGCTTCCGCATCGAGGTGGTCGACGTCGAGTATTTCGACGTGCTGACGGACAGCGCGGGCACTGCATTTTCGGTGTTCGAGATCGCCGACTTCATCACGCCCCAGGTGATGGCCGAGCGGGCCATCGCCGGCGGCGGCTCCGCGCGCTGGAATGCCGCACAGCCGCTGGGCAGCGCGGCAGCCTTGACGTTCAGCTTCGTCGCCGCCAGCACCGCCGAAGGCTTCCGGACCTTCAGCACCGAAGAACGCCAGCTGGTACGCGCGCTGCTGGCCCGCACCGCCGAATTCACGCAGCTGAGTTTCACGGAAGTCACCGAGACCACCGCTGCCAACAGCCCCACCGGCCAGCTGCGCTTGGGCATCAGCCAGCAGGCGGCCAGCAAGGGGCAGGCGTCGCCGCCCGGCACCGCGGCCGCGGCGGGGGACGTGTGGATGGACGTCGAGTCGATGGCCGGCCTGGCCCCGGGCAGCGAGGGCTACCAGGCGCTGCTGCACGAGATCGGCCACGCGCTGGGCCTGCGCCACCCGCGCAACTCCGACGCGGGAGACGCCTGGACCGAGCAGCTGCGCGAGGCCGACGACCGCCCAGCCCTGACGGCAATGTCCGGCAGCGCTTCGGCCGACGGCCTGTACCGCGCCGACTGGGGCCCGCTGGACGTGCTGGCCTTGCGTTATCTCTACGGCAGCCGCGCCGTGGCCGGCGGCGACACGGTGCACCGCATCGGCGAGGCACAGGCCCGTGCGATGACCACCATCGTCGACGACGGCGGCATCGACACGCTGGACGCATCACAGGCCACGGCCGGTGTCACGCTGGACCTGCTGCCCGGCCATGCCGGCAGCGCCGGCATGGCGCCCGCCGGCCGGATCGGCATCGAGAACCTGGCGATTGCGCCGGACTCGGTGATCGAGCAGGCTGTCGGGTCGCCGCACGACGACGTGATCGTCGGCAACGCCGCGGACAACCGGCTCACCGGTGGCCTTGGCAACGACCTGCTGAGCGGCGGTGACGGCCTGGACAGCGCCGTCTTCAGCGGCCGGCGCACCGACTACACGCTGCGCCACGCCCACGGCAAGCTGCATGTCGCCGCGCGCGACGGCAGCAGCGGCGCCGACACGCTGGACGGCATCGAGCGCCTGCAGTTCGACGACGGCGTGCTCGAGCTGTCCACCAGCGCCCTGTCTGCCGACAGCATGCTGGAGATCAACGAAGACGCGCACCTGGACGCGCTGCTGCCCGCCGCCACCGACCTGCCCCGGGAAGCGGCCACCTACCGCCTGGTGAAAGCGCCCACACAGGGCAGCGCCACGGTGAGCGCCCAGGGCCGGCTGGACTACCAGCCCGTCGCCAACTTCTGGGGCCAGGACACGCTGACCTACGAACTGGCCGGGCCCGCCGGGCGCAACCAGTACGTGGTGCGCCTGGAAGTCCAACCCGTGAATGACGCGGCACCGGTGTCGCGTGGCGCCACCTACCTTCTGCCCTCGGGCGCCGACTACGCCGCGCGGCTGCCGGCGGCGCTGGACCTGGACGGCGACGCCGTCACCTACTCGTTGGCCGGCGACAGCGCCAACGGCGAACTGGGAGTGCTGGCCGACGGCAGCTTCAGCTACCTGCCGCGGGCTGGTTTCAGCGGACGCGACGGCTTCGGCTTCGCCGTCGCCGATGGCATGGGCGGGCTCAGTGCCTACGCCGTCGCGCTGGAGGTGGTGAACGTGTCGCGCATCGACGCTGGCACGGCCGGCGCGGACACGTTGACCGGCAGCGCGGGGAGCGATGCCCTGATGGGCGGTGCCGGCAACGACCGGCTCACCGGAGGCGCCGGGGACGACCTGCTCGACGGTGGCGAGGGCATCGACAGCGCTTTCTACGCTGGGGCCCGTGCGGCCCATGCACTGGTTCGCACCGACCACGGCTGGACCGTGGGCGCCGCCGCCGAGGGCTTTGACCGCCTGCAGGCCGTCGAGCGCCTGCACTTCGCCGACACCGCGCTGGCGCTGGACCTCGACGGCCATGCCGGCATGGTGGCGCAGATCATCCGTGCGCTGTTCGGCCCGGGCTTCCTCGCGGACCGCGACATCGCTGGCATTGGCCTGCAGATCGCCGATGCCGGCATGGGCTACGCCGAGCTGGTCGGCCTGGCCATCGGCACCGTTGCATTCCGGGGACTGGCCGGTGGCGGATCCAACGGCGGCTTCGTCAGCCACGTCTACCGCAACGTCGTCGGCAGTGCCCCGGCGCCGGCCACGCTGGCGCAGTTCACCGCGCTGCTCGACAGCGGCGCTGCCACGCAGGCCTCGCTGGCGCTGCTGGCCTGCCAGATCGACATCAACACGCACAGCCCCGAACTGGTCGGACTGGCCACCACGGGCCTGGCGTACACCATTGGCGGGTGACGCGCCCTGCAGCACCGGCCGCCTCGGCGAGGCGCCTGGGCCGGATCTCAGGGAAAGCGCCGCGCCATCACCTCTTCCGCCGGATCACGAAGGCGTTCTCCGCCCGCTGGAAACCCGCCGCCGGGTAGTACGACATCGCCCCCGGCGCCGACAGCAGGATCAGCGAGACCTCGTCGCCGATGACCGCCTGCGTGCGCCGGATCAGCTCGCGCCCGATGCCTTGGCCCTGGAGCGCCTTGTCCACCGCGAGGTCGGACAGGTAGCAGCAGTAGCTGTAGTCGGTGAGCGACCGGCTCACGCCCACCAACTGGCCGTCGCGCCACGCTGAAATGACGAGGGCGGGCGCGGCAAACATGCGCGCAATGCGCGGCAGGTCCTGCGTCGGCCGCGTGATGCCGGACGCGTCGAACACGCGCGCGACGGCAACGGGGTCCAGCGGCTGGTTGTGGCGGTATTCGATGCCGTGGGTTTCCTGCATGGGGTCTCGATCAATGGAGTGACGGGATGGCGGTTGCCGACAAGCGCCTCATCGGCGATGCCGCGTGCATGCATTGCCGCCGACATGCAAATGCTTCAATGCTTCAACTCGTGCGCTGGACCGCCGACTGGCGGGCCAGTTCACCAAGGGCGGGCTCGGCCAGCCTGAAGCTCAAGCGCTCGACCACCTGCCGTGCGCCCAGTGCCTGGTAGAAAGCCAGGCCGCGCGCGTTCGTCGACCTGACAGGCCAATCGATCCGCTGGCATCCGCGGGCCACCGCGTACTGCGCGACCCACCCCATGATGGCCTTGCCGACGCCCAGGCTGCGCTCGGACGACCGGACATAGAGTTCCTTCAACTGGCAATGGCGCGCTTGCCCGGGACTGGGCTCGACGAGCGAATAGGTCAGCGAAATGGCCGCGAAACCCAGCACGCGATCGGCGGCATCGCTCGCAACGACCAGGCGAAGCGGTGAATCGGGGCCGAGCAGGTTGCCGACAAGGTGGGCCTGCACCATGTCGGCCGGCACCGAAGCGCCTTCGTGGTAGTAGGCGTGCAGCTCGCACAGCAGTTCGACGAACGACGCATGCTGTGGCTGGGAGAGAAGGTCGACTCGCATGGGATCGCAGCGGCATGGATTTCCATCAAGCGTCGATGATAGTGCTGGCGGCCGCACGGGCCAGGCTGCGAGCTGCCCTGATGCCGCGTCAATCACGTGCTACGCATCACCTGGGTCGAGTCCGCAATGCACGTGCCGGGCTCGCTCATCCACGGGCAGCGGTGGGACCGGCCGAACGGCGTAGCCGCAGGCTCCGCACCACCGAACAATGCGGCCATGAACACCGACCGCTTCGGCGAACGCCTGGTCGGGTTCCGCGTCGTTCCGGTAGATGGCCTCCCACGGAGTGGCTGGTCAAATCGCTGCGCGGCAGATGCGGGCCGGCTCAAAACTTCCCGGCAGTGATCAGACGGCGAAGCCTTGGCAGCATTGGGCACTCGCCCTATGCGCCGAGGCATTTGGCGATGAATTCGAGCAAGCGAGCCTGTTCCTCGGGCGTTGTGGCGCGCACTCGCGTGAACTGGGCTCCATCGAGCTTGACGTCGGCAAACGTTCCGGAGGGGTCTTCGTGGAAGTGAAGAAACGCCTTGGACTTGCGGTAGAACGAGCCGGGCGTTCGCTCGACGAGCGATGAATGCTGACGAACCTTCCGCAGAAGGGGCTCGAGAGTGGCCAGTGTGTCAGGACCGGCGTGCTTCATGACGCGCGCGCTCCAGCCGGTGGCACTGGTGCGCGGGACCTGCATGAATCCAGGCTTACGCGAACCAGGCCGTGCATTCAAGCCTCGCAGGGAAGAATCACCTTCCGGCCTCTGCGCTGCCGCATTCGCTGTCAGCCCAATTCAATCCACACCGGCGCATGGTCGCTCGGCTTTTCCCTCGCCCTCACCTCCCTGCACACCCCCGCGGCCTTCAATTGCCTGGCCGCCGGCGCATTCAGCAGCAGGTGGTCGATGCGCAATCCCGAATTGCGCTCCCAGCGCTGGCGGAAGTAATCCCAATAGGTGTACATCGGCTCGTCGCCATGCAGCTTGTTGATCGCGTCGGTCCAGCCGTTGTCCAGCAGTTCCCGGTAAGCGGCGCGTGATTCGGGCTGCAGCAAGGCGTCGCTGCGCCAGGAAGCCGGGTTGTAGATGTCGTGCTTGGCGTCGGTGGGCACCACGTTGTAGTCGCCGGCCAGGATCACGGGCTGGTCCAGTGCCCGCAGGCTGTGCGCATGCTCGTTCAGGCGCTTGAACCACGCCAGCTTGTAGTCGAACTTCGGTCCCGGCTGCGGGTTGCCGTTGGGCAGGTACAGGCCGCCGACGATCACGCCGTGTGCCTCGGCCTCCAGATAGCGGCTGTGGGTGTCGTCGGGGTCGCCGGGCAGGCCGCGCCGGCGTTCCTGGGGCTGCGCGCCGCGCGCCAGCACGGCCACGCCATTGAAGCCTTTCTGGCCGTGCCACACGGCGCCATAACCGGCGTCCTTGATGGCCTGCTCGGGAAAGGTGTCGTCGGTGGTCTTCAGCTCCTGCAGGCAGGCGATGTCGGGCTGGAATTCATTCAGCCATTGCAGCAGCGCGGGCAGGCGGCTCTTGATGCCGTTGACGTTGAATGTGGCGATCTTCATGTATGTCCTAAGCTATTGATTCTATTAAGTTTGTATTCCTTGCATCCTGACTTATACCCCCAGATGCACCCAAGCTTGCGTTGCTGCGGCCGGACGGCCTTCACGGACCGAGGCCTGTCGTCGTCATCCTACAAGCCGCAGGCGCCGTCCGGCAGGAACGCACGCGTGGCGCCGAGCTGTCATTGCCTCCAACTTACTCGTCCAGCAACTTGCCGCATGACGCTCGCGATCAGCCGCACCGCGGTGTCGGCAGCAAGTTCCCAACAGCCCAACCGGCGCGAAGAGCGCAAGGCTTTCGCCAACGCAGGCGGCATCCCCATGTACGAGGACCCCGTCGAGGCGGCTGCGCCATGTGCCGGCGTGAATAGCTGGTGTGCGTCCTCGAAACTGGCTCGGCGCGGACCTCGCTTCTAGACTGAATTGATCACTCATCTATCTTCAGGAGAAGACTTGGACGATCTGACGCAACTCAGGGTGGCCGTCGTCAACCACGTGGCGACCCTCACGCTCGATGCTCCGCCGGTCAACGCCTTGACCAGGGCGCTCAACGACGAACTCACGCTTGCGCTCGATCGCATCTCCGAGCTCGACGAAGTGCGAGCTGTCGTGCTGACCGCAGAAGGCAAGGTGTTCTGCGCTGGCGCCGACCTCAAGGGCCGCGCCGAGCTGATCAAGGAGCCGGGCGATTTGCCGGCCCACTCACGCCGCACGCGGGAGTGCTTCCATGCCATTCGGGAATGCGCGAAGCCGGTCGTCGTCGCGGTCAACGGGGCGGCACTGGGCTCAGGCCTCGCCATGGTGGCTTCCTCGGACATCATCGTCGCCTCGCGCAAGGCCACGCTGGGGCTGCCGGAGGTCGATGTCGGCCTGCTCGGCGGTTGCCGCCATGCGATGCGCCTCTTCGGGCACTCCCGACTGCGACGGATGGCACTGACGGGCCTGCGGGTCGACGGTGCCGAGTTGTACCGCCTCGGCATCGCCGATGCCTGCGTCGCGCCGGAGGACCTGATGCCTACTGCGATGGAGATCGCGCTGGCGATCGCGTCGAAGAGTCCCGTCTCGACCCGCATGGGCAAGCACACCCTCAACGTCATCGAAGACATGAGCCTGCGTGACGGCTACCGCTACGAGCAGGACATGACCGCCATCATTGCCAAGACCGAAGACGCGAGGGAGGCGCAGTCGGCCTTCAAGGAGAAGCGCACGCCCGTCTTCCAGGGTCGTTGACGGCCCGGATCGGCGGGAAGGACGACAGAACCTCGCCTTCCCGCGATCCCTCGTCAGACCCGCTCCAGCAGCACCGCAATGCCCTGGCCCACGCCGATGCACATCGTGCACAGCGCGTAGCGGCCCCCCCGGCCACCATTCATGCGGTGCAGCTGGTTCACCGCCGTGGTGGCCAGGCGTGCGCCGCTGGCGCCCAGCGGGTGGCCCAGCGCGATGGCGCCGCCGTTGGGGTTCACGCGCGGGTCGTCGTCGGCCAGCCCCAGGTCGCGCAGCACCGCCAGGCCTTGCGCGGCAAAGGCCTCGTTCAGTTCGATGACATCGATCTGCGGCAGCGCGATGCCGGTCAGCTCCAGCAGCTTCCTGGTCGCCGGCGCCGGGCCGATGCCCATGATGCGCGGCGGCACGCCCGCGGTGGCCATGCCGACGATGCGGGCGCGCGGGGTCAGGCCGTGGCGCGCCGCGGCCGATTCGCTGGCGATCAGCAGCGCGCAGCTGCCGTCGTTGACGCCCGAGGCATTGCCCGCCGTCACCGTGCCGTCGGGCCTGACGACGCCCTTGAGCTTGGCCAGCGCTTCCAGCGAGGTTTCGCGCGGATGTTCGTCCTGCTTCACGACGACGGCCTCGCCCTTCTTCTGCGGGATCGTCACCGGCACGATCTCGGCATCGAAGAAGCCGGCCTTCTGCGCGGCCACCGCCTTCAGTTGCGACGCCAGCGCCATGCGGTCCTGCGCCGCGCGCTCGATGCCGAAGTCGGTCGCCACGTTCTCGGCCGTCTCGGGCATCGAGTCGACGCCGTACTGTTCCTTCATCAGCTTGTTGACGAAGCGCCAGCCGATGGTGGTGTCGTAGACCGCGTTGTTGCGGCTGAAGGCGCTGTCGGCCTTCG
>Ga0196963_10001091_pt1 | contig 19840 bp, 20 predicted proteins | sample S1_5metaG_FD_148600 | JGI IMG/M metagenome (GOLD analysis project Ga0196963, IMG submission 148600) | Soil microbial communities from Anza Borrego desert, Southern California, United States - S1_5 | ecosystem: Environmental > Terrestrial > Soil > Desert | place: USA: California | collected... | reverse complement strand
CGACGGCAAGCTCTCGGTCGAGGAGATGACCGGCGGCACCTTCACCATCACCAACGGCGGCATTTTCGGCTCGCTGATGTCGACCCCGATCCTCAACCCGCCGCAATCCGGCATCCTCGGCATGCACAAGATTCAGCCGCGCCCGGTCGCGGTCGGCGACAAGATCGAGATCCGGCCGATGATGTACACGGCCCTCTCCTACGATCACCGCATCGTCGACGGCCGCGAGGCCGTGACCTTCCTGGTGCGGGTCAAGGAGTGCCTCGAAGACCCGGCACGTTTCATCCTCGAGATGTAGGTGGCTGATTACTTGAGGCCGAAGTCCGGGAAGAGATCATCATCCGGCCAGCGGCGCACGGCGTCCGCCGCACGGCGCAGTTCGCGGCTGAGCTCGTGTCGCGCCTCGATGGAGTAGAACGGCTGATAGGCGGCAAACCAGGACACACCGGTCTCCGTCCGGTTGACGACGGCGCCGTAGCTCAACGCGGCGCCGTTTTTCGCGCCATCGTTGACGCTGTAGCCGCCTGTATGGCCGATAACGAATTCTCCGGGCCGGATCGGCTGAATGAATACTCCCAGCGAGTAGAAGTAACCGGGTGACGTCTCCATCCATTTGCCGTCGCTGGAGAGCATCCAGCGCTGCGTGGCGGGGGATAGGATGGCATCGATGCCCGGATCGAAAATCCGGAAGAAGGCCAGATACTCCGGACCCGAGAGCATCCAGCCGCCGGCTGCGCCGCGCAGATACTGCGCCGGGCTGAGTTGCGCGTTGCGGACGCCGATCGGCTCGAGCACCGCCTGGGCACATTGCTCGGCGTAGGGCCGGCCGGAGACCCGTTCGATGACCATCCCGAGTACGTGATACCCCGCATTGGAGTAACGGTAGGCCTCGCCCGGCGCTCGGGTGAGTTTCTCCTTCAGGATACCTTGGAGGATGTCGTCAGGCGTGATCGCAGCGCCCGCCTTGACTCTCGTCAAGTTGACAAGGGTCTCCGAGAAGGGATCGCGTTTCTCGCTGCCGAAACCCGCGCGATTCGTCAGCAACTGCTCAACGGTGATCGACCGGATGCGTTTGTCCTGCGGTTCGACAGGGGCTCGGAAGTGATCGGGCAGGATTTCCTCAAGCTTTGAGTCAAAGGCAAGCTTGCCGTCCTGGATTAATGTAGCCGCGCATGCGGCTGTTATGGCCTTGGACAGGCTCGCGATGTGCATGCGGGTGCCCGGCGTGGCGCCCCCGTACCCGCGTGCCAGGACCAGCCGGTTGCGATAGGACACGGCCATGACAGCTTGGCCGCCGCGATAGCGCGCCATCCAACTGCGCAGCGCGATCTCGAAGGCCTCGACCGTATCCGGCAGCGCCGGCTGGGCCATCGTGGGCGAGGCCCATGGCATCCCCACAAGGGCGATAACGGTCAGGACCCGAAGTACTGTCGTTCGCATCTCGTCTATGTAACCGCCTATCTGTCGGCCTGCAGCCTTTCGTCGGTATAGGCCAGCCGGTGCTAAGGAGGTATCGCCCAATGGCGTCAGCGCAGCCCGAGTGCGGGGAATAGATCTTCCTCTGGCCATTCCCTGACGGCGCGTATCCCCCGTGCGATGTCACGGTCGAGCTCGTCTCTGGCGCCGCTGGCCGGCCGCGGCTCGTAGGCGGCAAACCACGATACGCCGAGACCCAGGCGCGCGGCGAAGGCGCCGAAGCTGGCATGACGCGGCCCGTCTGCCGTGTCGCTCTGCTGATAGGTCAGCGCCCCGCCATGCCAGAGGTTGAAATTGCCGTTGGCCAAGGGGCGCACGGCGACACCCAGGGAGTACAGGACGGTCTTGCTGTCATCGATCCATTTGCTATCGCCGGCGAACAGCCATTGCTTGGTCGCTGGCGTAAGCAGCGTGGCGGTGTGCGGTTCGAAGTTTCTGAGGAAGGCCAGATATTCGGGGCCGGTGAACGCCCAGCCGCCTGCTGGGCCTAAAGGCTGCCAATAGGGACTGACACGGGAGATGCGGGCCCCGAGCGGCGCCAGGACGGCGCGCTGGCAATAAGGGCCATAGGGTTCGCCGGTCACCGTCTCGACGATGAAGCCCAGCGTGTGATAGCCGAGATTGGCATAGCGATAGACTGCACCTGGCGCGCTGCCGAGATCGACCTGCAGCGCCTCGCGGAGAATGTCGGCCATGCCGAGAGTCGTGGCGCGCCTGGACCGCCAGAGTGTCGCCATCGCCGGGATAAGCGGATCGGGTACCGCTCCGGTGCCAAACCCTGCACGATGCGTTATTAACTGCTCGACGGTGATCGAGCGAATCCGGGCATCGCGCGGCGCGCCGGTGCGCGCGAAGAAATCCTTCAGCACGTCGCCCAGCGTCGTGTTCCAGTCGAGGCGGCCTTCTTGGATCAGGGTCGCGATGCAGACGGCGGTGATGGCTTTTGACAGGCTGCCTACATGCAGCGGCGTGTCCGGCCCGGCATCGCCAAAGCCCTGGACGAAGACCAGCCGATCTTGGCGGACTATCGCCAGGGTCGCACGGTGGATGCGGTGGCGCTGCATCCAGTCGCGATAGACTTGCTCGACGATTTCGATAGTTGCCGGGGCGGCCGGCTGCGCTGAAACCGGGCTCGCGATCAGACAGGCGAGAAGCGCCGCAGCCGCCCATAGCGGCATGGGTCAACGCAATCCGTACTGCGGATAGAGGTCCACGTCCGGCCATGCGGTCACGGCGTTGAGGGCGCGGGTGACCGTGCGGTCGAGATCGAGGACCTGGCCGTCGGCAGGTTTGGGTGTGTAGTAGGCGAACCATTGCGTACCGTTAGCCAGCGAGACGGCGTAGGTGCCCACGCTCTCGTTCAGGTTCCGGTTCATCGTGTTGCTGTAGCGATAGACCCAGGCCCCCGAGTGCCAGACATTGTGCCCGTTGGCTGTGGGCCGTACGAAGGTGCCGAGGCCATAGTGGATCTCGCGGCGATCGTTGAACCACTTGCCTTCCCCCTCGGCGAGATAGGCCTTCGCACGCGCGCCGAGCACCTTTGAGTCGACGGCGAATGCCTCCATAAAGCGTAAATACTGCGGGCCGCTCATCCGCCAGCCGCCGAAGGATGACAGCACGCCTCCCCACACCGGATCGAGCCGCGCGCCCTCGATACCGAACGGCCGAAGCACGGCATCCCGGCAATAGTCTTCGTAAGGACGGCCGGAAGCGATCTCGATTGCTACACCAAGCAGAAGGTACGTGGCGTTCGTGTAATGGTAAGTCTGTCCCGGGTTTTCCGAGAGCTTCTGCTTGAGCGTGCGCACGGCCAGCGACGTCATGGCGGGGTCGCGCACCGGATGGCTGGCAAGATGATCGCTCAGGGCCGGGCCGGTCGCCGGATCGCCGCCGCCGCGGTCGAAGCCTGTGCGATGGGCCAGCAGATGCGCCACGGTCGCCTGTTTGAGGCGCGGATCGGCAGGTTCGCCGTGACGCTGGAAGAAGGGGGCGAGCGCGGTGCCAGCCGGCGTGTCGAAGCCCAGCTTACCGGCATCGACCAGCGTGCCGACGCAGGCCCCGGTTATCGCCTTCGACAGGCTGGCGAGCAGCACGGGAGCGGCCGGTTCGATCCCCCCGTATCCACGGGCGAAGACGAGGCGACGATTGCGGGCGACCGCCAGGACGGCATGGCTCACCCTGTGCTGGGTGACCCAGGCTTGGAACGCCGCATCGACGGCATCCATCCCTTGAGCCTGTGCCGTGATCGGCAGCAGCAGGCCGGCGAGCGCGGCCCAGAGCCAACGTCGAGTGACACGCATGGAACCCCCTGTCTCCAAGGCTTACAGACTAGGCCAAGCGGAGCAGGGCGGCTGTGACGAGCGCCACACACGAAAGCTGTTAACCATCACCCGCTACACTACCAGGCTGCCTTGTCCCGCCTTGCCGGTTGGGTCTAAGGTGCGCATCTCATTGGAGGATTTGCACATGGCGGACACGCAATACGACCTCGTCGTCATCGGCAGCGGGCCGGGCGGCTATGTATGTGCGATCCGCGCCGCCCAGCTCGGCCTGAAGACGGCCTGTGTCGAGAAGAGCCCGACGCTCGGCGGCACCTGCCTCAATGTCGGCTGCATCCCCTCCAAGGCGCTGCTTCAGGCCTCGGAGAAATTCGAGGAGGCCCAGCACGGTCTCGGCGCCTTCGGCGTCAAGGTCACGGGCGTGTCGCTCGATCTGCCCGGCCTGATGGGGCACAAGGACAAGGTCGTCTCCGCCAACACCAAGGGCGTCGAGTTCCTGTTCAAGAAGAACAAGGTCGACCGCATCGAGGGTACGGGCCGGGTCGCCGGCGCCGGCACGGTCGTGGTCAAGGGCAAGGACGGCAAGGAAACCACCCTTAAGACCAAGAGCATCGTTATCGCCACCGGCTCGGATTCAATGCCGCTCAAGGGCGTGGAGGTCGACGAGAAAAAGATCGTCTCGTCCACCGGCGCGCTGGCGCTGGGCAGCGTGCCGAAGACCATGGTGGTGATCGGTGGGGGCTATATCGGGCTGGAAATGGGCTCGGTGTGGCAGCGCCTGGGGGCCAAGGTCACCGTGGTCGAGTTCCTCGACCGCATCCTGCCCGGCATGGACGGGGAGGTGTCGTCGCTGATGCAGCGCATCCTCGGCAAGCAAGGAATGACCTTCAAGCTCGGCACCAAGGTCACCGGGGCCAAGGTTACCGGGAAGGGTGTGTCGCTGACCCTCGAAGCGGCCCAAAATTCTGAGAAGGGGGGCGGTTCGACGGAGACGCTCGAGACGGATATCGTGCTGCTGTCGATCGGCCGGCGCGCCTACACCGACGGACTCGGCCTCAAGGAGGCCGGCGTCACCCTCGACGAGCGCGGCCGCGTCGTCACCGACAATCATTTCCAGAGCAACGTGAAGGGCATCTACGCCATCGGGGACGTCATCGCCGGGCCGATGCTGGCGCACAAGGCCGAAGATGAAGGTGTCGCGGTTGCCGAGATCCTCGCCGGCCAGAAGGGCCATGTGAACTACGAGGCAATTCCCGGGGTGGTCTACACCTGGCCCGAGGCGGCAACCGTTGGCAAGACCGAGGAGCAGCTGAAGGCCGAGAACGTCGCCTACAAGACCGGCAAGTTCCCGTTCACCGCCAACGGCCGCGCGCGGGCGATGAACTCCACCGACGGTTTCGTCAAGATTCTCGCCGATAAGGCGACGGACCGTGTGCTCGGGGTGCACATCGTCGGGCCGGATGCCGGCCACCTGATCGCCGAATGCGTGCTGGGCATGGAATACGGCGCGTCGTCCGAGGATCTCGCGCGCACCTGCCACGCCCACCCGACGCTGAGCGAAGCGGTCAAGGAAGCAGCGCTGGCCGTGGACGGCCGTCCGATTCACATCTGACCGCTAGCTGCCCTCAAGCGCCGTGATAATGCGGCGCAGGACCGCGCGCGTCTTCGCCAGCTCCTCATCGGAGAGCAAGCGAACCATTCTTTGATTGGCTCGCCGCGCGGCAGCGGTAATCGTGACCAGCGCGCTCTGTCCGCGCTCGGTCAGCCTGAGATGCGGCGAGCGTTGATGCCGCGGGTTCAGCGTGTAGGAGGCGAGACCTTCGGCGACCAGTTCGTCGGCGACTCGCTGCACCCCCTGGCGGCTGACACCGAGCCTGCGCGCCGCATCGGCCACCGTCCAGTCTCCTTCCGAAACCACCGACATCAGCTGCCAGCGGGCCTGCGTCTGACCGGCGGTTGCGGCGATGCGTTCCCCGTTGCGGCGCATTTCTCCGGCCACGTGATAGACGTCGGCGACCAGCAAGGCATAGGGATCGTCGGGCTGCTTGGCCATGGGCAAAAGCCTATTGACAATATGTTGTCATAATGACAACATGCGGCCATTGTAGAAGGGAAGAGGGAACAATGGCGAGGATCGACCTGTACCGTAACGTTCACAAAGGCCAGCGGGCTCATCTCTTTGCTCTCGCGTCGGCCCTAGGCTCGGTAGACCCCGCCGAGCCCGCCGCCATGGCGGAACTGGCCGTGCGTTTGCGCATGATGATCGCGGACCTGCGCCAGCATGCTGCCACTGAGGAAACGTTCATCCACCCGCTGCTGGAGGCGCGCGCGCCGGAGATCGCCGCGGCGCTAGAACGCGAGCACCGGCAAGTGGATACGGCTCTCGACCAGGTGGAGCGAGAAATCGGCCGTCTTGAGACGGGTGGCGACGCGTTCACGGTCTCCACGGAGCTCTATCGCGTCTGGTGCATGATGGTGTCGGCCTATTTGTCTCACCTGGATCAAGAGGAGCGAGTGGCCATGGTGGCCCTATGGCGAAGCTGCACCGACGAGGAGATATTCGCGGTCATCCGCGCATTCGTGGCGTCGCGAAGCGCGGACGATCTGCTGGAGGACGTCCGCAGTCAGGTGCCGGCGTTGACGCCCCAGGAACGCGCCGCCTATGTCGGTGCGGTCATACGGGGCGGCGCCGTTCCCGCCGAGCGGGTGTGGGGCAGCTTGAGCACCATCCTGCCGCCGCCAGTTTTGTCGCGTTTACGGCTGGACCTCGGGGCGGCCGCGGCCCGCTAAGCCTTCTCGACGTGCATGATGCCTTGCGCAGCCATCATGCGTTCGATCGCCGGTCGCGCCTTCACCTGATCGGTGAGGCGCTTGACGTTCGGATACTGATAGCCCGGCTTGGCGAAGAAACGGGTCCAGCGCGCCAGCATGAACAGGAAGATGTCGGCGGCGGTGAACTGCTTGCCGGTGAGATACGGGCCTGACTTGCCCAGCTCCGCGTCGATATAGGCGAACATGGTGCCGACTCGCTTCTCGGCGCTCGCCTTGAGCGGGCCGCAATGCGCCGCGTCCTCGAAGGTCCAGTCGGGGTGGAAATACTCGATCAGCGCCGGCTGAACGGTGTTCGTGAGATAAAGCAGCCACTGGTAATAGCGGCCGCGCTCGACCGTTCCGGGTGCCGGCGCCAGCACCTTGTCGGGGTGACGGTCGCAAAGGTGCATGACGATGGCGGCCGACTCGGTGAACGTATTGTCACCGATCACGAGAACCGGCACACGACCCTTCGGGTTGACCTTCAGGTATTCGGGTTTCCGATGCTCACCGCCCTTGAGGTCGACCTTCACCAGTTTGTGCGGCGCGCCGATTTCCTCGAGCACAGCGTGCGGCGCCATGGCCGCGGATCCCGGCGAATAGAACAGCGTGTACATAAATCAACCCCCGAACAAGTGAGTGAACGCCAGGTAGACGGCAGCGGCCGCCGCCCCGATCACGGCGCCGGCGATCAGCACGGCGATGACCGCAACGCCCAGCCCGATGATGATATAGAGCCCGTCGCGCTCGACCAAGCCAATGGCGATGAACGCCATGGCGATGGCCGGCGGCCAGTTCCCACCCGGAATCGGCATCGCCACGATCGTCGCCATGAGCAGGAAGACGAGTCCCAGCAGCCGCTCGGCAAAGTAGGACGACATGAAGGCCCAGCGCGGCCGCAGCAGCTTTTCCGCGCGCTGCAGATACGGCGTCGAGGTGCTGACCATCTTGAGGAAATCACTGCGCGCCAGCGATTTCTCCAGCACCCAGTCGGGCAGCCAGGGCTTGTGCCAGCCCAGCGCCATCTGCGCGGCGATGAACATCTGCGGCACGCCGAACACGGTCGAGAGCCCGGGAATGGTTCCCAGGCCGACGGCGTTGGGCAGGGCGAAGATCAGGATCAGCAGGCCGAACGCCCGGTCGCCCAGCGCGTTGACCAGGTCTCGCAGCCGCACCCGCTCGCCGGCACCCTCGGCGATCTCGGCCAGGATCTCCGAGATTTTGCGGGTGCCTTGGGAGAATTCATACATGCCGGACGGTATGCCGGTCCCGCCAGGACGAGACAAGTGAAACCGGTGTCATGCAGACTTCAGGCGCGGGGATGGGCTTTTTCGTAGACCTTGAGGAGCTGCTCGGCGTCCACGGCGGTGTAGCGCTGGGTCGTCGACAAGGAGACGTGCCCGAGCAATTCCTGGATGGCCCGCAGATCGCCGCCCGCACCCAGCAGGTGGGTGGCGAAGCTATGGCGCAGGGCGTGCGGCGTGGCGGTCTCGGGGAGGCCGAGGGCGGCTCGCGCCCTGCGCATCTGCAGTTGCACGACGCCAGCCTGGAGGCGCTTGCCGCGCGCACCGATGAAGAGCGCGCCGTCGCCGCCGGGCTGGTAAGGGCAGCGGGCGAGATAGTCCTCGAGCGCGGCCCGCACCGCCGGCAGCACCGGCACCATGCGCTGCTTGCGTCCCTTGCCGGTGACGGTCAGCGTGTCGCCGAGCGGCAGGATGTTGCGATCGAGCGACAGCGCCTCGTCGATGCGCAAGCCGCAGCCGTAAAGCAGGGTCAGCACCGCGACGTCGCGGGCGGCGATCCACGGCTCGTCCTGGAAGCTGCCGATATCCTCGACCACGCGTCCCGCATCGGGAATGGCCAGCGGCTTGGGCAGCGGCCGCGGCAGCTTCGGCGTACGCAAGTTGGCGATGTGCGGGTTGTGAGCGAGATCGCGCCGGTCAAGAAAGCGGAAGAAACCGCGCAGGCTGGAGAGTGCCCGGGCATTCGATGTCGCGCCCAGATCACGGCCGCGGCGCGCCGCCAGCCAGGCGCGGAAATCTCCGGGGCGCAGCCCCTTGAGATCCAGCAGGCCCGCCGGCTCGCCGCGATGATCGGCGAGAAAGGCGAAGAACCCGAGGACGTCGTGGGTGTAGGAAGTGAGGGTGTGGCGCGAGGCGCGCTTCTCGGTCGCCAGCCACAGCCGCCACGCCTCGAAGGCCTCCGCCGCGTCACCCTGCGCCAGCGGCGGCGGGACGGGCGGCAGGCTCACCCGCGATCCAGCCATCCGCGGATGTTCAGCTCCACCGCCTTGGCGAGGAAGCTAAGCAGCTCCGTGCCCTGGCCGGGGTGGAACTTGCCGACGGTGCGCGAGCCGAAGGCCAGCAGGCCGAGCGGCGCGTCGCGGCGCAATTGCAGGCGCAGCAGCACCTGCGAGCGGATCAGTGTCGCGGCCCCGCCGAACAGCGCCGGATTGGCGGTGACGTCGGGCGACAGCACGATATCCTTGCCGCTGCCCATCAGGCGGTCGATCTGGCCGCGGGCGAAGATCTTCAGCGTGCTGCGGTTGCCGCCCGGCGGCAGACGGTCGAGCGCCTCGAAGGCCAGCGCCACGGTGTCGACGTCCAGATGCGCCGCCGTGTCGGTGGTGATGATCTCGATCAGCTCCTCGAGCGTGCGGGCCTCGAGCATGCGCAGGATGGAGGCGTGGATGCGCCCCTGCGAGGTGAGGTTGCTGCGCGAGGTGGCGAGGATCTCGTTCTGCTGGGTCTGCAGTTTGGTCAGATCGCCGCGCACGCGCTCCAGCATGAAGCGCTGCATGTCGACGATGCCGTCGCCGCGCTGGGCGTCGGGCGGGACCAGAAGATGGATGAGATTGGGATGGTCGACCAGGAAATCGGGATGGTCCCGCAGATACTGCTCGACCTCGTCCGACGTAGGACCCGCTGGGTGACGCGTGGCGGGCTCGCGGTCGGCCATCGTGCCTTAGCTTTCCAGGATCGACTGGCCGGTCTTCTTCCAGTCGGCGAGGAAGGCGGCGAGGCCCTTGTCGGTCAGCGGGTGCTGGAACATCTGTCGCAGGACGTTGGGCGGCATGGTGGCAACATGGGCCCCCATCTTCGCCGATTCAACGATGTGGATCGGGTGGCGCACCGAGGCGACCAGCACTTCCGTCTTGAAGGCTGGGTACTGCTTGTAGATCGCGCAGATGTCGCGGATCAGGATCATGCCGTCGCTGCCGATATCGTCGAGGCGGCCGACGAAGGGCGAGATGAACGAAGCGCCCGCCTTGGCGGCGAGGATGGCCTGCGCTGCGGAGAAGCACAGGGTCACGTTGACCATTGTGCCTTCGGAGGAGAGCGCCTTGCAGGTCTTGAGGCCATCGGGCGTCAGCGGCACCTTCACGGCGACGTTCTTGGCGAGCTTGGCCAGCTTGTGGCCTTCGTCGAGCATCGTCTTGTAATCGGTGGCCGTGACCTCGGCGCTGATCGGGCCGGGGACGATGCTGCAGATCTCCTTCACCACGTCGAGGAACTTGCGTCCCGACTTGGCGACCAGCGACGGGTTGGTGGTGACGCCGTCGACCAGGCCGGTCGCGGCCAGGTCGCGGATCTCGGCGACGTCGGCGGTATCGATGAAGAATTTCATGGGCGCTTGCTTGTCCGGCTGTCTCGTGTGAAGCGGGTTGGATCGCTGCCGTGACCCAAGCCCGAGTCGACGTCTAGAGTGTAGCCGATGCCTCCCGGTGAAACCAGCAACCGAGCCACCGCTGCAGAGCGAGCGGGACGGGTGCGCGTGCTGCTGCCGTTGCCGTTGGCGGGTGCCTATGACTATCGCGCCGATACCGAACGCGGGCTGAAGCCCGGCGATGTCGTGCGCGTGCCGCTGGGCCGGCGCATGGCGATCGGTGTCGTCTGGGACGGGGCCGCGGAAGCGGGCGAGAGTGTTGCGGAAGCCAAGCTCAAGGATGTCGGCGCGCGTTGCGACGTGCCGTCGATGACCGCGGAGATGCGCCGCTTCATCGACTGGGTTGCCGCCTATACCCTGTCGCCGCCGGGCGCGGTCCTGCGTATGGCGCTGAGCGTCCCGGAGGCGCTTGAGCCCCCGAAATCCGTCTACGCCTGCCGCCTGTCGGTGACAGCGCCGCATCCTGACACCACCGATCCGGGTGAGAAACTGCGCCTGACGGCTGCGCGACGCCGGGTGCTGCGTGAGCTGGCCGACGGGCCGCCGCGCGGCACGGCCGAACTGGTGCTGGCCGCCGGTGTGGGGGCGGGGGTGGTGCGCAGCCTGATCGATCTGGGCTGGCTGGAGCAGGTCGAGGTGGCTCCGCCCGGGTCCCCGGGCCCCGATGCGGCGCGGCCGGGGCCGACCCTGTCTGCCGAGCAGCAGGCGGCGGCCGACGCGCTGCGCACGAAGGTCGGGCAGGGGTTTTCGGTGACCCTGATCGACGGGGTCACCGGCTCGGGCAAGACGGAGGTCTATTTCGAAGCCATCGCGGCCGCATTGCGCGCGGGACGCCAGATGCTGGTGCTGCTGCCGGAAATCGCGCTCAGCGCCCAGTGGCTGGCGCGTTTCGAGTTGCGCTTCGGAGCGCCACCGGCGATCTGGCACTCCGAAATCTCGGCGGCGCAACGGCGGCGCCTCTGGCGCGAGGTCGCGGGCGGGCGCGTGAAGGTGGTCGTCGGGGCGCGTTCGGCGTTGTTCCTGCCCTTCGCCGATCTCGGGCTGATCGTGGTCGACGAGGAACATGAGGCGGCGTTCAAGCAGGAGGATGGCGTCATCTATCATGCGCGTGACATGGCCGTGGTGCGCGCGCGCTTCGCCGGCGTGCCGGCGGTGCTGGTCTCGGCGACGCCAGCGCTGGAGACGGTGATCAATGTCGAACGCGGGCGCTACGCCGTCGTCCATCTGCCGGATCGCCACGGCGGGGCGTCGTTGCCGGCGATCAAGACTATCGACATGCGGCGCGAGACGCTGCCGCGCAACGCCTTTCTGTCGCCCAGCCTGCGCCAGGCGATCGTCGAGACCTTGGGGGCCGGCGAGCAGGCGATGCTTTTTCTCAATCGCCGCGGCTACGCGCCGCTCACCTTGTGCAGGACCTGCGGCCACCGCCTGAACTGCCCCACCTGCACCGCATGGCTGGTTGAGCACCGGCGCACCGGCCGGCTGCAATGCCACCATTGCGGCTACACGGCGGCGCGGCCCCAGGCTTGCCCGTCGTGTGAGGACGACGACAGCTTCGTGCCCTGTGGGCCGGGCGTGGAGCGTGTCGCGGAAGAAGCGGGGGCCCTGTTCCCCAACGCGCGGCTGGCGCTGGTGACCAGCGACACCATGACTGGCCCGCGCGCCGTCGACGATTTCCTGCGCCGCATGGCCGAGCGCGAGATCGACCTGCTGATCGGCACCCAGATCGTCGCCAAGGGCCACCATTTCCCGCGCCTGACCCTGGTCGGGGTGGTTGACGCCGATCTCGGTCTTGCCGGGGGCGACCTGCGCGCCGCCGAGCGCACCTACCAGCTGCTCCACCAGGTGGCGGGGCGTGCCGGCCGTGCCGAGCGGCCGGGCCGGGCGCTGCTGCAGACCTATATGCCCGAGCATCCGGTGATGCAGGCCCTGGTCGCGCTGTCGCAGGAACGCAACGCCCGCGACCGCTTCCTGACGCTCGAGGCCGACGAGCGGCAACGCCACGGCTGGCCCCCCTTCGGCCGGCTGGCGGCGATCATCGTGGCCGGGCCGGACGCGCCTGCGGTCGACCGGGTGGCGCGCGAGCTTGGCATGGCGGCCCCGCACGGCAACGGCATCGAGGTCCTGGGCCCGGCTCCGGCGCCGCTGGCCCTGCTGCGCGGCCGGCACCGCCGCCGCCTGCTGGTCAAGGCGACCCGGGAAACCAATATCCAGGCGGCTGTCGACTCGTGGTTGAGCCGGGTTCGCGCGCCGTCGAACGTGCGCATCCAGGTGGATATCGACCCCTATTCTTTCCTTTGATTTCGCTGGCATTTTTGCGCCGTGCCGGCTTGTTGCATCGCCGAATTCGCTGTGGTAGCAATCCGCCGCGTCCCTCGCCGGGGGTCCGCTCCGCGGCGCGAGGGTTTCGTTTGTTTAATCAAGGGTTTCAGAGCTTCTTCCGCTCACCGGCCCGTTGCCTGAGGACCGCGTTTCATCGTGGCGTCTGAGTCTCACCACCTGACCGGCCTTGCCGGCCGCTACGCGATGGCTCTCTACGAGCTCGCCGACGAAGCCAAGGCGCTCGACGCTGTCGCCGCCGACCTCGCCGCCCTCAAGGGACAGATCACCCAGAGCGACGATCTCCGCCGCCTGGTCACCTCGCCGCTGATCCCGCGCGCCGAGCAGGCCAAGGCCATGCTGGCGCTGGTCGAGAAGGCCGGGCTGTCGGACATCACCCGACGTTTCGTCGGCACTGTGGCGCGCAACCGCCGCCTCGCGTCGCTCGTCGACATCATCAACGGCTTTACCAGCCTGCTCGCCGCGCACCGTGGCGAGATTGCCGCCGAGGTGACCTCGGCGAAGGCACTGTCCTCGGCCCAGGCCGATGCCCTTGGCAACGCGCTGCGCGCCGCCATCGGCAAGAAGGTCTCGGTCCAGCTTAACGTCGATCCCAAGCTTCTCGGCGGGCTCAAGGTGAAGGTCGGCTCGCGCCTGATCGACGCCTCGATTGCCTCCAAACTGCAACGGCTCCAACTCGCGATGAAGGGCGTCTGAATCAATGGAAATCCGGGCCGCGGAAATCTCCGCCATCCTCAAGCAGCAGATTGCCAAGTTCGACACCGCCGCCGACGTGGCGGAAGTCGGTCAGGTGATCTCGGTCGGCGACGGTATCGCCCGCGTCTACGGTCTCGACAAGGTCCAGGCCGGCGAGATGGTCGAGTTCCCGGGCGGCCTCAAGGGCATGGCCCTCAACCTCGAAGCCGACAATGTCGGCGTCGTCATCTTCGGTGACGACCGCGGCATCAAGGAAGGCGATCTCGTCAAGCGCACCGGCGCCATCGTCGAGGTCCCGGTCGGCAAGGGTCTGCTCGGCCGCGTGGTCGACGGCCTCGGCGAGCCGATCGACGGCAAGGGCCCGATCAAGGACGCCAAGCGTGCCCGCGTCGAAGTGAAGGCTCCCGGCATCATCGCCCGCAAGTCGGTGCACGAGCCGATGCAGACCGGCCTGAAGGCGATCGACAGCCTCGTCCCCGTCGGCCGCGGCCAGCGCGAACTGATCATCGGCGATCGTCAGACCGGCAAGACGGCTGTCATCATCGACACGATCCTCAACCAGAAGAAGATCAATGCGGGCACGGACGAGAGCAAAAAGCTCTATTGCGTCTATGTCTGCATCGGCCAGAAGCGCTCGACCGTCGCCCGTATCGTCAAGACGCTGGAGGACAACGGCGCGCTCGAGTATTCGATCATCGTCAGCGCCACCGCCTCCGACCCGGCGCCGCTGCAGTTCCTGGCGCCGTATACCGGCTGCACGATGGGCGAGTTCTTTCGCGACAACGGCATGCACGCCGTGATCTTCTACGACGATCTGTCGAAGCAGGCCGTCGCCTACCGCCAGATGTCGCTGCTGCTGCGCCGCCCGCCGGGCCGCGAAGCCTACCCCGGCGACGTCTTCTATCTGCATTCGCGCCTGCTCGAGCGCGCCGCCAAGATGTCGGACGCCGCAGGCAAGGGCTCGCTCACGGCCCTGCCGGTCATCGAGACCCAGGCCGGCGACGTCTCGGCCTACATCCCGACCAACGTCATCTCGATCACCGATGGCCAGATCTTCCTCGAGACGGAGCTCTTCTATAAGGGCATCCGTCCGGCCATCAACGTCGGCCTGTCGGTCAGCCGCGTCGGCTCGGCCGCCCAGATCAAGGCGATGAAGCAGGTCGCCGGCAAGATCAAGCTCGAGCTCGCCCAGTATCGCGAGATGGCGGCCTTCGCCCAGTTCGCCTCCGATCTCGACGCCTCGACCCAGAAGCTTCTGGCCCGTGGTGCCCGTCTCACCGAGCTCCTCAAGCAGGGCCAGTATGTGCCGATGCCGGTCGAGGAGCAGGTTGTGGCGATCTTTGCCGGCGTGCGCGGCTATCTCGACAAGGTCGACGTCAACAAGGTGACGCGTTTCGAGCAGGGCTTCCTCGCGGACGTCCGCTCCAAGCACGGCGACATCCTCACCGAGATCCGCACCAACGGCGAGATCACGGCGGATACCGAGAAGAAGCTGATTGCCGCTCTCGACGCCTTCTCCAAGACCTTCGCCTGATAAAGCGCGATAACGAGAAAAGGGCGGCCTGAAGCCCCATGCCCAGCTTAAAGACGTTCCGCGTCCGGATCGCCAGCGTCAAATCGACGCAGAAGATCACGTCCGCGATGAAGATGGTCGCGGCGGCCAAGTTCCGTCGCGCCCAGGAACAGGCGCTCGCCGCCCGGCCCTATGCCGAGCGGATGAGCCGTATGCTCGGCTCGCTCGCCGGCGGTGCGGCCAGCGGTGACGGCCCGACGCTGCTCGCCGGCACCGGCTCGGACAAGACGCATCTGGTCATCGTCGCGACCTCGGATCGCGGCCTGTGCGGCGCCTTCAACTCGTCCATCGTGCGCGCCGCACGGCAGTTCATCCGCCAGCTCCTGACCGAGGGGAAGACGGTCAAGATCCTGTGCGTCGGCCGCAAGGGGCGTGACCAGCTGCGCCGCGACTTCGCCAAAAACGTGACCGAGACCATCGACGAAGTCGGCAAGAAGCGCCTGTCCTTCGCCGACGCGCAGCGCGTCACGGCACGCATTCTCGCTCTCTACGAGGCGGGTGAGTTCGACGTCGCCACGCTGTTCTACAACCGCTTCAAGTCGGCGATCAGCCAGATCCCGACCAAGCAGCAGCTCATTCCGTTCCCGGTGGAAGCCAGCGCGGAGCCGGTGGCGGCCAACGAGAGCGGCGCCGTGTACGAGTTCGAGCCCGACGAGGGCGACATCCTGACCGACCTCCTTCCGCGCAATCTCGCGATCCAGATCTATCGCGCGCTGCTCGAGAATTCGGCTTCGGAACAGGGTGCGCGCATGAGCGCGATGGACAACGCCACGCGCAACGCGGGCGACATGATCAAGCGACTGACTCTCCAATACAACCGCCAGCGCCAGGCCACGATTACCAAGGAGCTGATCGAGATCATCTCCGGCGCTGAAGCGATCTAGTTTTTCGAGGAGCTGCAAGCCATGGCCAAGAACAATATCGGACGTATCACCCAGATCATGGGCGCCGTCGTCGACGTGCATTTCGACGGCGAGCTGCCGGAGATCCTGAACGCGCTCCAGGTGCAGAACCAGGGCAAGACGCTGACCCTCGAAGTGGCACAGCATCTCGGCGAGCAGACCGTGCGCACCGTCGCCATGGACTCGACCGACGGCCTGGTCCGCGGTCAGCAGGCGACCGATACCGGCGACGCGATCCGCATGCCGGTCGGCCCGGAGACGCTCGGCCGCATCCTCAACGTCGTCGGCGATCCGGTGGACGAGCGCGGCCCGGTCAAGACGACCAAGACCCTGCCGATCCATCGCCAGGCACCGGCCTTCACCGACCAGTCGACCGAAGCCGAGATCCTGATCACCGGCATCAAGGTCATCGACCTTCTGGCGCCTTACGCCAAGGGCGGCAAGATCGGCCTGTTCGGCGGTGCGGGCGTCGGCAAGACCGTGACGATCATGGAGCTGATCAACAACGTCGCCAAGGCGCACGGCGGCGTGTCGGTGTTCGCCGGCGTGGGTGAGCGTACTCGCGAAGGTAACGACCTCTATCACGAGATGATCGAAGGCGGCGTCATCAAGACCGACGGGCCGGGCTCCAAGGTGGCGCTGGTGTACGGCCAGATGAACGAGCCGCCGGGCGCGCGCGCGCGCGTCGGCCTCTCCGGCCTCACCGTCGCCGAATACTTCCGCGATGAGGAAGGCCAGGACGTGCTGTTCTTCGTCGACAACATCTTCCGCTTCACCCAGGCGGGCTCGGAAGTGTCGGCGTTGCTCGGCCGCATCCCCTCGGCCGTCGGCTATCAGCCGACCCTGGCGACCGACATGGGCGCCCTGCAGGAGCGCATCACCTCGACCAAGAAGGGCTCGATCACCTCGGTGCAGGCCATCTACGTGCCCGCCGACGACCTGACCGATCCCGCGCCGGCGACCTCGTTCGCCCACTTGGACGCGACGACCGTGCTCTCGCGGCAGATCGCCGAGCTCGGCATCTTCCCGGCCGTCGATCCGCTCGACTCGACCTCGCGCATGCTGGACCCCCGGGTCATCGGCGACGAGCACTACCAGGTGGCTCGCGACGTGCAGCGCGTGCTGCAGACCTACAAGTCGCTGCAGGACATCATCGCCATCCTGGGCATGGACGAGCTCTCGGAAGAAGACAAGCTGACGGTGGCGCGCGCCCGCAAGATCCAGCGCTTCCTGTCGCAGCCTTTCCACGTCGCCGAAGTCTTCACCGGCACGCCCGGCGTGTTCGTGAAGCTCGAGGACACCATCAAGGGCTTCAAGAAGATCGTGGCCGGCGAGTGCGACGACATGCCGGAATCCTCGTTCTACATGGTCGGCACCATCGAGGAGGCCATCGAGAAGGCCCGCAAGATGGCGGCCGAGGCGGCCTGAGCAAGCTGAAGGTTAGGTAACGCCGATGGCCGATAAGGTGCAGTTCGAACTGGTCTCGCCCGAGCGGTTGCTCGTCAGCCGCGAGGTCGAGATGGTGGTCGTGCCGGGCTCCGAAGGCGATTTCGGCGTGCTGCCCGATCACGCGCCGATGATCTCCACCGTGCGCCCGGGGACCATCGAGATCCATGAAGGCGGCCAGGTCGTCGAGCAGATCTTCGTCGCCGGCGGCTTCGCCGAGGTGACCGGCGAGCGCTGCACCGTGCTCGCCGACGAAGCCACACCGGTCAAGGAGATCGACAAGGGGGCCGTCCAGACGCAGATCGACGCGGCCAAGGGCGAACTCGCCGCGGCCAATGACGACGCCACGCGCGAGCGCATCGCCGCCCGCCTCGACATTCTCGACGCCAAGCTCGCCGCTGCCGCCTGATCGTCCGGCACCGGCCCGCCGGCCGGTCGAACCCCATCGGGCTTGAATCCCGGCAGGGTTAAGCGCCATATCATCGTGGTACCTCTAAGGGTTATCGATGAAGCACTGGACTCTCGACGACATCGCCTGGGACCGCTTCGAGCCTGCCAAGGTCGACCCCGAGATCCTGCGGATCGTCAAAGCGGCATCGATGGTCGAGCAGAACGGCGCTGACTACGCCGTCTATCTCAACAATGTCTTTGCCGGCGACGGTGAGTTCCAGCGCGCCGCCGACGAATGGGCCCTCGAAGAGGTCCAGCACGGACAGGCGCTCAAGCGCTGGGCCCAATTGGCCGATCCGGCCTGGGATTTCGAGACGAGCTTCCGGCGCTTCACCGAGACCTACCGCCTGCCGCTCGACGTGACGGATTCCGTGCGCGGCTCGCGCTGCGGGGAGCTCATCGCCCGCTGCATCGTCGAGACGGGGACAAGCTCTTATTACGCGGCGCTCGCCGAGGCGAGCGCCGAGCCCGTGCTGCAGCAGGTCTGCCGCAAGATCGCCGCCGACGAGCTGCGTCACTACAAACTCTTCTACACTCATATGCAGCGCTACCAGGATGCCGAGAAGCTCGGCTTCTGGGGGCGGCTGCGCACGGGCCTTGGTCGCATCCTCGAATCCGAGGACGACGAGCTGGCCTGCGCCTACTGGGCGGCCAACGGCGGCAGCGAGACCTATGTGCGCAAGCCCAACAGCCGCGCCTACGCGCGCCGGGCCTACAGCGTCTACCGGCCCCACCACGTCGACCGCGGCATCGCCATGGCGATGAAGGCCGTCGGCCTGTCGCCGCAAGGGCGTCTGCATGGCTTCCTGTCGCGCCTCGCCGGCTGGATCATGCGGACACGCGTGGCCTCGTTGGCTCGCGCCGGGGCGTGACGCGCGTCCTGCTTGCCGCCGCCGCGTTGCTGGCGACGCTTGGTACGGCGGCCGCACAACCCGCCTGCAAGGGTTCGCCCGATGCCCTCGCATGCCATGCCTACGAGGACGCCGTCGTCTTTGTTCGTTCGCTCGATGGCGTTTTAGCGTTCTCGACGGAGTATTCGGCCAACGTGCCGTGGTGGCCGATCAGCGGTCCAGGCGCCATGCCAGCACGGATGTTCTACGATCTGCGCCGCAATCCGACGATCGTGCTGCATGGCGACTTCGAAGTCTGTTTTCAACGTAGTTCCTTGAAGCCGGAACCCGTGTGCATCGAGCGGGCCAGCAACGTCGTCGCCCGCATCCCGCAATACGATTGAGGATCAGCCGCGCTTGGTGGCGGCGCGCACCGCGGGGCCGAGCTCGGCGATCACGGCGGCGTAGACGTCGCGCTTGAAGGGCACGATCAGCGACGAGAGCTCGTCGAGCTTCGCCCATTTCCAGCCGGCGAATTCGGGCGGGTCGTGCGCGGCGATGTCGATATCCGCGTCGCGGCCGAGGAAGCGCAGGGCGAACCATTTCTGGCGCTGGCCCTTGTACTTGCCGTGCCAGAGCTTGCCGGTGACGATCGAGGGGATGTCGTAGCGGAACCAGCCTTCGGTTTCGGCGACGATCTCCGCCTTGTCGGTGCCGGTTTCCTCCTTGAGCTCGCGCAGGACGGCGCGGCGCGGATCCTCGCCCTCGTCGATGCCGCCCTGGGGCATCTGCCAGGAGCCGGAATCCTTCTCGATGTCGTTGACGTCGTTGCGCTGGCCGACGAAGACGAGGCCCTCGCGGTTGAACAGCATCGCCCCGACATTCGGGCGATAGAGATGATCGTCGCTCTCCGCCATCAGCGATCGGACTGCCGGTTGACCATCGCCGTGATCGGGGCGAGCGCGATCCCCTTGCCTTCGAGCGTGGGCAGCCAGGCGTTGAGACGCTCGAAAGTCACCGGATAGGGCTGGCCCATGGCCACCGCGTTGCCCGTCTCCTTGGCGACCTTCTCCACGTCGGCGAGCAGCGCGTCGATGGAGGCGCGGGAGGCTTCCTGGTCGATCAGCCGGTCGTTGATCGCCCGGGGAAGGTTCAGGGTCGTGGCCAGGGCGGCGGCGACGCTGCGCGGCGTGGTGCGCGCGTCGACGAACATCAGGCCGCGTTCGCGCAGCCGGGTCATCACCGGACGCAGCGCGTCGTTCGAGGCGGTAAAGCGCGAGCCCATGTGGTTGGTGACGCCGACGATGCCCGAGGCGCGGCCGAGAACCCAGTCGAGCCGCTCCAGGTTCTGCTGCGGCGAGAGGCTGGTGA
>Ga0196963_10001090_pt1 | contig 19857 bp, 14 predicted proteins | sample S1_5metaG_FD_148600 | JGI IMG/M metagenome (GOLD analysis project Ga0196963, IMG submission 148600) | Soil microbial communities from Anza Borrego desert, Southern California, United States - S1_5 | ecosystem: Environmental > Terrestrial > Soil > Desert | place: USA: California | collected... | reverse complement strand
TGCGCGGCGACAAGCTGATCGCCCGCACGCGCGACCATTCGTACACCGAGCTGCAGGACACGATGTCGCAGGTGGTGCCGATCGCGCAGCGCTTCAACCGCAACGTGCTGTTCACCTGCCTCGGCTCGCCCGGCAAGCCGGTGGTCGACACGGCCGGCCCGCTGCTGATGCAGCCGGGCGACAAGGTGCTGCTGTGCTCCGATGGCCTGTGGGGCAGCGTGACCGACGCGGTGATCACCGAGCAGCTGGCGCTGCGTCCGATCTCCGACGCGGTGCCCGAACTGGCCGAGCAGGCGCTGCGCAACGCCGGCGCCAAGAGCGACAACGTCACCGTGCTGGCCGTCGAGTGGGAAGCTGCCGAGGACCACGAGTCCACCGTGGCCGTGTCCACGCAGGCGCTGGGCGACGAGGTGTTCGCGTCCACCATCCAGGCGAGCCTCGCCGCCGGCGAAGCCCCGCCGGACGAACTGGACGAAGCGGAGATCGAGCGGTCCATCCGCGAGATCAACGAGGCGATCCGCAAGTCCTCCCAAAAGAAGCACTGAGGTTTCCATGACTGAATTTGTTCGCGCGGGCGGCCGTGCGGCGGACGCCATGCGTCCGGTGACCATCCAGCGCGGCTACACCCGCCACGCCGAAGGCTCGGTGCTGGTCAGCTTCGGCGACACCAAGGTGCTGTGCACCGCGTCGGTCGAGGAAAAGGTGCCGCCGCACAAGCGCGGCAGCGGCGAGGGCTGGGTGACGGCTGAATACGGCATGCTGCCGCGCGCCACCCACACCCGCGGCGACCGCGAGGCCGCGCGCGGCAAGCAGAGTGGCCGCACGCAGGAGATCCAGCGCCTGATCGGCCGCTCGCTGCGCTGCGTGTTCGACCTCGCCGCCTTGGGCGAACGCAGCATCCTGATCGACTGCGACGTGCTGCAGGCCGATGGCGGCACGCGCACCGCGGCCATCACCGGCGCCTTCGTCGCCGCGCAGGACGCGGTGAACTGGCTGATCGCACGCGGGTTGCTGGCCAGGAGCCCGATCAAGGACGCGGTGGCCGCGGTGTCGGTCGGCATCGTCGAAGGCACGCCGCTGCTGGACCTGGAGTACACCGAAGACGCCGCCTGCGACACCGACATGAACGTCGTGATGACCGGCGCCGGCGGCTTCGTCGAGGTCCAGGGCACGGCCGAAGGCGCGTCCTTCTCGCGGGCCGAGATGGACGCGCTGCTGGCGCTGGCGGGCAAGGGCATCGGCGAGCTGGTGGCCGCGCAGCGCGCGGCGCTGGCGCGCTGACACGCGAAGGACGCGTCATGCGCCTGGTGCTGGCATCGAACAACGCGAAGAAGCTGGCCGAGCTGCGCGCACTGCTGGGCGGCTTGCCGTTGCACATCGTGGCGCAGGGGGAGCTCGGCATCTCCGAGGCGGAGGAGCCGCACCACACCTTCATCGAGAACGCGCTGGCGAAGGCCCGGCATGCGGCGGCCGCCTCGGGCGGCGCGGCGATCGCCGACGACTCGGGCCTGTGCGTGGATGCACTGGGCGGGGCGCCGGGCGTGGTCTCCGCTCACTTTGCCGGGGACGTGCCCGCAGTGGCTGGGGAAGGGCGCGAGGACCGCCGCCGCCGCCAGGACGCGGCCAACAACGCAGTGCTGCTCGACCGGCTGTCCGGCGCGGCCGACCGCCGCGGCCACTTCATCAGCACGCTGGTCGCGGTGCGGCATGCCGCCGATCCGGAGCCGCTGGTGGCGGTGGGCCGCTGGCCGGGCGAGATCCTGCGCAGCCCGCGCGGCAGCGAAGGCTTCGGCTACGACCCGCTGATGTTCATTCCCGCGCTGGATGCGACCGTGGCCGAGCTGGATGCCGACACCAAGAACGCGCACAGCCACCGCGCGCGGTCGGCCGCGCAGCTGCTCGCGCTGCTGCGCGAGGTCTGGCATTTGGGGTCCTAGCGTTCAAGGGAAGCGGCCATGGACATCGTCGAACGCTACCTGCGCCCCGGCACGCTGCGCCTGGGCGAGTCGCCGCCCTTGTCGCTGTACGTGCACTTGCCCTGGTGCCTGGCCAAGTGTCCCTATTGCGATTTCAATTCGCACGCCGTGCCGGCGGGCGCCTTGCCGGAACAGCGCTACCTGGATGCGGTGATCGCCGACCTCGACGCCGCGCTGCCCCAGGTGTGGGGCCGGCCGGTGATCAGCGCCTTCATCGGCGGCGGCACGCCCAGCCTGTTTTCGCCGGAGGGCATCGACCGCTTGCTGGCCGCCATCCGCGCCCGCCTGCCGCTGGAGCCAGGCTGCGAGATCACGCTGGAAGCCAACCCGGGCACCTTCGAGCGCGAACGCTTCAAGGCCTTCCGTGCCGCCGGTGTCACGCGCCTGTCGATCGGGGTCCAGAGCTTCGACGACGGCATGCTGAAGCAGCTGGGCCGGGTGCACGACGGGGCGCAGGCCCGCGCGGCGATCGACGAGGCGCGCGAGGCCTTCAGCACTTTCAACATCGACCTGATGTACGCGCTGCCCGGGCAGACGCTGGCGCAGCTGCAGGCCGACGTGGACGCCGCGCTGTCGTTCCAGCCGCCGCACCTGTCGATCTACCACCTGACGATCGAGCCGAACACACGTTTCGCGGTGGACACGCCGCGCAACCTGCCGGACGACGACCTCGCCAGCGACATGCTGGACCTGATCGCCGAATGCACCGCGGCCACCGGCTTGGCGCGTTATGAGGTCTCGGCCTTCGCGCGGCCCGGCCACCGTTGCCGCCACAACCTGAACTACTGGCAGTTCGGCGACTACCTGGGCCTGGGCGCGGGCGCGCACGGCAAGCTCAGCTATCCGCATCGCGTCGTGCGGCAGGTGCGCTGGCGCGAGCCGATGACCTACATCGAAAAGGCGCTGGCCGGCCAGGCGATGAGCAACGACGACGAGGTGCCGCGCAAGCAGCTGCCGTTCGAGTTCATGCTGAATGCGCTGCGCCTGCGCGAGGGCTTCGCGCTGGCCGACTTCACGGCCCGCACCGGCCTGGCGTTGACGGCGATCGCGAAGCCGCTGGACGAGGCTGAGAAGCGCGGCCTGATCGAACGCGATTTCACCCACGTTCGGCCGACGGCGCGCGGCTTCGACTTCCTGTCCGACCTGCAGTCGCTGTTCCTGCCGTCGGCGTGACGCCGGCCGCATGGGCGGGCGGCCCGGTGGGCCGCCACGACGGCGGCCCGCATTGGAAAGCGCAAACGGTAGCAAGATCGTGGATGGCGTTCCTGGCCCAGGGGCGCCGGTGCGCCTGCACGGATGGCGGCGCACCTACGGAGCCCGGCGCCGGCGGGACGCAGTTCGGCGTTTCGGTTCATGCGCCGCGGATCAGGCGCCGTTGGCCAGCTCGCGCGCCGACTGCGCCAGTTCCTCGCGCAGCCAGGCCAGCAAGGCCTGCAGCGGCGGCCAGTCCGCCAGCGCCGGAGGATGCACGAACCAGAAGGTGTCGATGCCTTCGCCCTGCTGCGTGTTGGGCGACACGCGCGCCAGCCGCCCGTCGCGCAGCGCGTCCGCAGCCAGCAGTTCGCGGCCCAGCGCCAGGCCCAGGCCCTGCTCGGCGGCCTGCAGCATCAGGCCGGCATCGTTGAAGCTGGCCACCGGGTTGACGCGCGCGCTGACGCCCTGCCGGGCGAACCAGTCCTGCCACATCGGCGCATCGCCCAGCAGCGGCAGGTCCAGCATCTTCGCGACCGGCTCGCCGCGCAGGCGGGCGGCGATGTCGGGCGCGGCGACGACGATGCGCGGCGAGTCGATCAAGCGCTCGGCCTGCAGGCCGCGCCACGGGCCCGAGCCTTGGCGCAGCGCGACGTGGAAACCGTCGCGCTGCAGGTCGACGACGCGCAGCGACGCGTCCAGCTCCAGCGCGATGCAGGGGTGCCGTTCGCGCCAGCGGCCCATGCGGGGCAGCAGCCAGCGCTGGCCGAAGGAGGGCAGCATGGTGACGCGCACGCGCTGCTCGTCGCCATGCGATGCGGCGGCAGCGGCGCGCAGGCCGTCGTCCAGCTGGGCCAGGGCCGATTCGGTGGCGCGCAGCAGCGCGGCCCCGGCAGCGTTGAGCAGCAGGCGGCGGCCGCTGCGGTCGAACAGCGCGAAGCCGATCTGTTCTTCGAGCAGCTTGATCTGCTGGCTCACCGCGCTGTGGGTCAGGTGCAGTTGTTCGGCGGCGGCGCGCAGGTTCTGGCGCGTGGCGACGGCCTTGAATGCGGGCAGGGTTTGCAGCGGAAGGCGAGCCATGCTGGTAAGCATAAGCGACCAAACTGGCCAGAAAGCATCGATTTTCTGGCCAGCTCTGGATGTCTATGCTTACCAGCACCTGATCACCGCACTGGAGCCCGCCATGAATGCATGCTGCAACACGATGCCCGTCGCCATCCCACTGCACCGGCCGGTCTGGCAGCGAGTCGCCGATCACGTGGTAGAGACCTGGCGGTACTGGAGTGCTTCCACAGCGGCCGAGCCGCAGGCGATGAACCTGCGGGACGCCTTGGCGCTGAACGACCACCTGCTGCGCGACATCGGCGTGTCCGACGCACTGCGCGACGAGGCCGCCACCCGGCGCGGCATCGATTCGATGGCGGCGCGCGTCGCGCAGGGCGACTTCGCGGGGCGGGGCCGGCACTGGTATGGCTGACCCCCAGGCCGGTTGATACGTCTTGTTTCCCGGCCGCGATATTCGCGCAGGGCGATGGCGCAATAGCTTGGAGGTGACGCGGCTGCACCTGGATACTGGTTCGAGACCGTTGGGGTCTTGAACCAAGGAGACACAGGTGGCCAACAGCCTTGTTTTCATCGACGCGCGCGTCGCGGATTCCACATCCCTGATCGCCGCGTTGCCGGCCGGGACCGAAGTGATCCTGCTCGAGCCCTCTGCCGATGGCTGGCGGCAGATGGCCAATCACCTGGGCGGCCGTGGCGGCATCGACCAGATCCATTTCCTGTCGCACGGGCGGCCTGGGGCGATCCAGGCCGGCAATGCCTGGATCGATGCGGAGAACATCGATGACTACGCTGCCGCGCTGCAGCAGATCGGCGACGCGCTGTCCGGGAACGGCGACTTCCTGGTCTACGGCTGCAACGTGGCGGCCAACGGCGTGGGCCAAGCGCTGATCTCTCGGCTGGCCGAGCTGTTGCACGCCGATGTCGCGGCCTCGACGGACGCCACCGGCAACGCCCGCCTGGGGGGCGACTGGATGCTGGAATTGCGGCTGGGCACGATCGACGAGACGGCGTCAATGGACGTCGGTGCCGCGGCGTTCGATGGTCTGCTGGCAGCGCCCGCCGACGAGAACTTCGACGCCTACGCAACGGATGGCGCTGGTGTCGCAGCGCCCCGCACGTTTGGCGGCTTCACGTACGAGGCGCAAAGCCCGGGGGAGCACTGGGTGTTCCCGGCCGCTAACCTCGGCTTGACGGTGGGCAGCGGCCAAGTGCTGGTGACGAACTCCGACACCAACGCAGCAGTGACCTGGATCGAGTTCCACTCGTCGGCTCTGACGGACAACTTCAAGCTCGAGTCGCTGACGATCGAGTCGCTGACGGCGGGAGTCGACAGGACCTTCACGATCACCGGTTACGACGGTGGAAGCGGGACCTCTGCAATAGCCAGCGACACGATTGACTTCAGCGCGTCCGATGCTTCCGGATCGATCACTTACGTGAAGAACGGCGGCGCGGATGGCGGGACGCTGACCTTCGGTCCCGCGTGGCAAAACGTCGACACGATCCGGTTCACGGCGACGGGCGACTCGGTTCCGTACTTCGCGCTGGACAACATCGACATCTCCAACGCCGTCGCACCCGCGATCACCAGCGCCACCTACGATGCCTCTACCGGCGTGCTGTCGGTCACCGGCACCGACATGACCAACGGCGGCACGATCAACGTCTCGTTGCTGACGCTGACGGGCCAAGGCGGGTCGACGTACACGCTGACGTCGCCGAACGTGACGACGTCCAGCGCCACCGCCTTCTCGGTGACGCTCACCGCCGCCGACAAGATCGCGGTGAACGGCCTGCTGAACAAGAACGGCGCCTCTTCGGTCGGTGGCACCACCTTCAACCTGGCAGCTGATGCGAATTGGGACGTGACGGCCAGTGCGCCTGCCGACCTCACCGGCAACGGCGTGACGGTGAGCAACGTGGCTTCGCCCACCATCACCTCGGCCACCTACGACGCGAGCACGAACGTGCTGACCGTGACCGGCACCAACCTCGTGCGCACCGTCGGCGCCAACAACGACATCACCGTCGCCAACCTGACCCTGACCGGCGAGGGCGGGGTCACGCGCACGCTGACCACGGGCAATGTCGACATCGACACCGCCACCAGCTTCTCGGTGACGCTGAACGGCGCCGACCAGGCCGCGGTCGAAGCCTTCTTCAACAAGAACGGCACTTCGTCCACCAGCGGCAACACCTACAACCTGGCCGCATCGGACGACTGGAACAGCGTCATCAACGACACCGATACCTCGGACGCGAGCGCAGGCGTGACGGTGTCCAACGTGCCGGTGCCGGCGATCACGTCGGCCACCTACGACGTCGCCACCGGCGCGCTCGTGGTCACCGGCACCGGCCTGCTGTCGTTCAATGGCGCGACCAACGACATCGTCGCCAACAAGTTCACCTTCACCGGTGAAGGCGGCGCGACCTATACGCTGACCGACACGGCCAATGTCGACATCACGTCGGGCACCGCCTTCACGCTGAACCTGAGCGCCACCGACCGCGCCGGCGTGGCTGCGATCATCAACAAGAACGGCACCGCATCCACCGGCGGCACCACCTACAACCTGGCCGCCGCCGAAGACTGGACGGCCGGGGCCGATTCGGCCGTGGCCGTGGCCGATGCCGCCGGCAACGGCATCACGGTGAGCAACGTGCCGGTGCCGGCCATCACCTCGGCCACCTACGACGCGAGCACCGGCGCGCTGGTCGTCACCGGCACCGACCTTCGCTCGGTCAGCGGTGGCACCAACGACATCGTCGCCAACAAGTTCACCGTCACCGGCGAAGGCGGCAGTACCTATACCCTGACCGACACGGCCAACGTCGAGATCAGCTCGGCCACCGCCTTCACGCTGATGCTCAGCGCGACGGACCGGGCTGGCCTCGCGTCCATCGTCAACAAGAACGGCACGGCCTCCACCGGCACCACGACCTACAACCTGGCGGCCGCCGAAGACTGGACCGCCGGGGCTGATTCGTCGGTGGTGGTGGCCGACACCACGGGCAACGGCATCACCGCCAGCAACGTCGCGGTGCCGGCCATCACGTCGGCCACCTACAACGCGGCGACCGGAGCGCTGGTCCTGACCGGCAGCGGCTTCTCGTCGCTCGCCGGCGCGACGAACGACATCGTCGCCAACAAGTTCACCTTCACCGGCGAAGGGGGCGTGACCTATACCCTGACCGACACGGCCAACGTCGACATCACGTCGCCCACGGCCTTCACGCTGACGCTCAGCGCGACCGACAAGGCCGCGGTGGGCACCATCGTCAACAAGAACGGCACCGCGTCGACCGGCGGCAGCACCTACAACGTGGCGGCCGCCGAAGACTGGGCGGCCGGTGCCGACCCGGCGGTGGTGGTGGCTGACGCCACCGGCAACGGCATCACCGCCAGCAACGTCGCGGTGCCGGCAATCACCTCGGCCACCTACGACGGCAGCACCGGCGCATTGGTGGTCACCGGCACGGGCCTGCTGTCGCGCAGTGGCGCAACGAACGACATCGTCGCCAACAAGTTCACCATCACCGGGGAAGGCGGAGCGACCTATACCCTGACGGACACGGCCAACGTCGAAATCAGTTCTTCCACATCGTTCACGCTGACCCTCAGCGCCACCGACAAGCTGGCGCTGGAGAACGTGGTGAACAAGAGCGGTGCCTCGTCGGTCGACTCGACCACCTACAACCTGGCCGCTGCCGAGGACTGGGCGGCCGGCGCCGACGCCGCGGTGGTGGTGGCCGACCCCACCGGCAATGGCGTCACGGCCAGCAATGTCGCCCAGCCGGCGATCACCAGCGCCACCTACGATGCATCGACCAACGTGCTCACGGTGACCGGCCTGCGCTTCGTCGCCAACGGCGGCGCGCTGAACGACGTGGCCGTCTCGCTGCTGACGCTCACTGGCCAGGACGGCAGCTACACGCTGACATCCGGCGACGTCGAGATCAGCAGCGCCACCAGCTTCTCGGTCACGCTGAACGCGGCCGACCAGATCAACGTCGAAGGGCTGCTGAACAAGAACGGCACCAGCTCCAGCGGCGGCACCACCTACAACCTGGCCGCCGCGGACAACTGGATGGCCGCCGTCGCGCTGAATGGCGACCTCACCGGCAACGCGGTGACCGTGAGCAATACGCAGTCGCCCACCATCACCTCGGCCACCTACAACGCCGCCACCGGTGCGCTGGTGGTGACCGGCAGCAACTTCGTCAGGGCGGTGGGCGCGACCAACGACGTCGTGGCCAACAAGTTCACGCTCACCGGCGAAGGTGGCACGACCTATACGCTGACGGACACGGCCAACGTCGAGATCACCTCGGCCAGCGCCTTCACGTTCACGCTCAGCGCCACCGACCGCGCGGCGCTGAACCAGATCGTCAACAAGAACGGCACCGCCTCCACCAGCGGCACCGCCTACAACCTGGCGGCGGCCGAAGACTGGCTGGCCGGCACCGACGCCGCGGCCACCATCGTGGACGCCAGCGGCAACGGCGTGACGGCCAGCAATGTCGCGGTGCCCACCATCACCTCGGCCACCTACGACTACACGAGCAACGTGCTCACGGTCACCGGCAGCGGCTTCCTGAAGCTCGACGGGGCCGCCAACGACATCGACGTCAGCAAGCTGACCATCACCGGCGAGGGCGGTGCCACCCGCACGCTGACCGGCGCCAGCGTCGAGATCACCAGCGCCACGAGCTTCGCGGTGACCATGGCCGCCGCCGACCTGCCGCTGGTGGAGCGGCTGCTGAACCAGAACGGCGCCGCGTCGGCCGACGCGACCACCTACAACCTGGCCGCCGCCGAGGACTGGGCTGCCGGCGCCGATGCCGCGGTGGTGGTGGCCGACGCCACCGGCAACGGCATCACCGTCAGCAACTACGCCGCACCCGCCGTCACCAGCGCCACCTACGACGCCGCCACCGGCGCGCTGGTGCTCACCGGCACCAACTTCGTCGCGCTGGCCGGCGCGGCCAATGACATCGTCGCCAACAAGCTCACCTTCACCGGCCAGGGCGGCGCCACCTACACGCTGACCGACACGGCCAATGCCGAGGTGACGAGCGCCACCGGCGCATCGCTGACGCTGTCCGCCACCGACCGCCTGGCCCTGCAGGCCGTGTTGAACAAGGAAGGCACGGCCTCCACCGGCGGCACCACCTACAACCTGGCGGCCGCCGAGGACTGGATGGCCGGCAGTCCGGCCGCGGCGGTGGTGGCCGACCTGGCCGGCAATGGCATCACCGTGGCCAACGTGGTGCCGCCGGCCATCAGCACCGCCAGCTACAACGCCGCCGCCGGCGTGCTGACGGTGGCCGGCAGCAACATGCAAAGCCAGGGCGGGGCGGACAACGACGTCGCGGTCAACAAGCTGACGCTGACCGGTGAGGGCGGCGCCACGTACACGCTGACCAGCGGCAACGTCGACATCTCGCACAGCGGCAGTTTCAGCGTGACGCTGAACGCCGCCGACCGCGCAGCCCTGGGGCTGATGATCAATGCCGACGGCACCACCTCCACCGGCGGCACCACCTACAACCTGGCCGCCGCGGACGACTGGAACATCCCGGTGACGAACGGCAACACGGCGAGGACGACGACGGCGCTGAACGTCAGCAACGTGCCGGTGCCCACGATCACCTCGGCCGCGTACGACGCGACGGCCGGCACGCTGGTGGTCACGGGCAGCGGCTTCTCCAGCCGCGCCGGCAGCCCGAACGACGTCGTCGCCTCAAAGTTCCTGCTGGTCGGCGAAGGCAACGTCGCGGTGCTGCTGGGCGGCGTCGACAACGTCGAGGTCAGCTCGCCGACGCAGTTCACGATCAGCTTCAACGCCACCACGCGGGACTCCGTCAACCAGCTGCTCAACCGCAACGGCACCACCTCGGCCAGCGGCACCACCTACACGCTGTCCGCCTCGGAGGACTGGCTGGCCGGCGCGGCAGCTGCCGTCGTCATTGCCGACAGCGGCAATCCGGTGACGGTGAGCAACATGCCGGTGCCCACGATCACCTCGGCCAGCTACAACGCCACGGCTGGCACGCTGGTCGTCACCGGCAGCGGCTTCCTCGCGGCCTCCGGCGTCGCCAACGACGTCGTCGCCACCAAGTTCACCCTCACCGGCGAGGGCGGCGCGACGCACACCTTGTCCAGCACCCCATCGGTCGACGTCAGCTCGGGCACCAGCTTCACGCTGACCCTCGGCGCGGCCGACCGCCAGGCACTGGCGGCGCTGCTGAACAAGAACGGCAGCAGTTCGGTCGGCGGGGCCACCTACAACCTGGCCGCGGCCGAGGACTGGGCGGCCGGCGCCGATGCCGCGGTGGTCGTGGCCGACTTGACTGGCAACCCCATCAGTGTCAGCGGCGTGCCGGTGCCGGCCATCACCAGCGCTGCCTACAACGCGCAGACCGGCGTGCTCAGCGTCACCGGCGCCAACCTGCTGGCCAAGGCCGGCGCCAGCAACGACGTCATCGTCAGCCGGCTCACGGTCAGTGGCGCCAACGGCAACGGCCGCGTGCTGACCAGCACCGACGTCGAGATCAGCAGCGCCACCGGCTTCAGCATCCAGCTCAACGAGGCCGACCGCGCCGCGCTGGCGCTGCTGTTCGACCGCAACGGCAGCAGCTCCAGCGGTGGCTCGATGTACAGCCTGTCGGCCGCGGACGACTGGAATGCCGCGGTGACCGAGGGCGACACCTCCGACTCGATCAACCCGATCGAGGTCAGCCAGATCCCGGTGGTGGTGCCCACCATCAGCTCGGCCGCCTACAACGCCGACACCGGCACGCTGGTGGTCACCGGCACCAACTTCCCTGCGGCGCCGGGCGCCGGCAACGACATCGACCTCAGCAAGCTCAGCCTGCGCGGACAGGGCAGCAACAGCTTCACCTTGAGCGGTTCGGTCGAGCGCGAGTCGGCGACGCAGTTCACCGTCATCCTCAGCGCGGCCGACCGCGCGGCGCTGAACGCCGTGCTGAACAAGAGCGGCACCAGCGCCGCTGACGGCAGCGCCTACAACCTGGCCGCGGCCGACGGCTGGGCCACGGGCCTGGACCCCAGCGCCAACGAAGCGGACCTGACGGGCAATGCCGTCACGGTGACGCTGACGCCCGCCTCGCCGCCGGAGGACGTGGACGGCGCCACCGTCACCACCGACACCTCCACCCAGCCCGATGGCGCCACGCAGGTGACGCAGACGGTGCAGCCGGTGGCGCCGAACCGCGAGGACGATCCCACTTCGCCCAACCCGAACCGCGCCGATGTCCCGCTGGCCACCGGCTCGGCCAACGAGCCCTTGATCAGCGCGGCGCTGCCGGTGGGCATCGGGCTGGTGTCTTCGGGCACCAGCGGCGGCAACCGCACGCTGGAGCAGCGGCTGACCGATGCGACCACGCCGCTGACCGACACCGGGACGCTGGCCGCGATCGTGCAGAACGGCATCCAGGCCTTCGTGGCCGCCACCCCGAGCGAGCCGGCGGTGACCGTGCGCACGCTGGCACTCACCGTGGCCCCCGGCACCACCACGCCGCCGAGCCTGCCGATCCTGATCATCGGCGCCAGCGGTCTGGGCGAAGGCGACACCGGGCAGCCGCAGCGCCAGGAAGCGCTGGTGATCGATGCGCGCGCCCTGCCGGAGGGCAGCGTGCTGCAGCTGGACAAGGTGGAGTTCGCGATCGTCGTCGGCAATGTGCGCGTCATCGGCGGGGAGGGCCGCAACTTCGTCGTCGGCGATGCCGAGGACCAGGTGATCCTGCTGGGGCCTGAGGATGACGTGCTGCGCGGCGGCGGCGGCAACGACACCGTGGCCTCCACCGGTGGCGACGACCAGCTCTTCGGCGATGCGGGCAACGACCGCGTGATCGGCGGCGCCGGCAACGACACGCTCGAAGGCGGCGCGGGCAATGACGTGCTGCAGGGCAGTGCCGCGGAAACCGGCACCTGGCGCTTCCAGATCGACACCGCCGGCCAGGTGCTCAGCCGCTTCGACAGCGCCGACGTGGCCTTGTCCTCCGGCCTCGTCTCGTACAGCCAGACCGGGCCCTGGCTGGACGCCAACGGCGCGCGGGCAACCGACGACCGGGTGGCCTTCAGCTTCGAGGCGGCGGACAAGCTGCAGTCGCTGGCGCTGCTGCACCAGGCCGTGGTCGACCGCCTGCCGACGCTGCAGGAGCTGAACTACTACGCCGGCCTCGGGCTCGATGCGATGCAGCTGGCGCAGGTCGCCTACGGCTACCACGCACAGCAGACCGACGCCGCGTCGAAGCCGGTGCAGGAACAGGTGCGCAGCCTGATCGAAACCGTGTGGGGGACGGGCGCCGAGACCGACGCGCTGGTGCCGGTGGGGGTCGACTACATCAACGCCGGCGGCAGCTGGGCGGCCGGGCTGCTCTACCTTGCGAACAGCGCGGCCAGCGTGGAGCAGCTGACGGACAACGACGGCCACCTGTCGCTGGCCCAGCCCTATGCCGGCGGCGAGTTCGGCTGGACGGGCGACCCGGGCGACGACGTGCTGCGCGGCGGCGACGGCAACGACCGCCTGGTGGGCGGCCACGGTGCCGATACGCTGGATGGCGGGACGGGCACCGACCTGGCGGTCTTCCTCGGCACGCTGTCGGAGTTCCGCTTCACGTTCGAAGGCACGGGCGCCGGGCGCGTGCTGCTGCTGCAGAACGTGCGCGGCGGGCCGGTCGACCGCCTGTCCGGCGTGGAGTACCTGCAGATCGGCACGTCCTACTACGCCATGGACGCGGCCAGTGCGGCCCTGCCGGCGGGGCAGGCCTTCATGCTGGCCGACCACGTCGACCTGGTCGGCGTGTCCGAGCTGCAGCAGGCCGGCATCCCGGGCGTGTGAACGCGGCAGCGGGCGCGGCGCCTGGGGCGCCCGCGCGCTGCGGGGAACGGTCCGCGGAACTGCTTTGCTGGCGGCGTGGCCGCCGGGAGGAACAGACGCGGTGGGATCAGACCCGATGGATCGCCGCGCCCACCGTCGTGCGCAGCCGCTCCAGCAGGGCCGGGGCGATGCGCTGCAGCGGCAGCACCTCGTCGGCCGCGCCGTGGGCAATGGCCTCGCGCGGCATGCCGAAGACGACGCAGCTCGCCTCGTCCTGGCAGATGTTGTAGCTGCCGGCGTCTTTCATCGTCTTCATCGCACGGGCGCCGTCGGCGCCCATGCCGGTCAGCATCACGCCCAGCGCGTTCTGGCCCACCACGCGCGCGGCGGACTCGAACAGCACCTCCACCGAGGGCTTGTGGCGGTTCACCGGATCACCGTCGCGCACGCGGGCCACGTAGTTGGCGCCCGAGCGTTCCACCGACAGGTGCATGCCGCCCGGTGCGATGTAGGCATGGCCGGGCAGCACCCGCTCGTTGTCCGCCGCTTCCTTGACGCGGATGCGGCACAGGCCGTCCAGCCGCGCGGCATAGCTGCGTGTGAAGCCGGCCGGCATGTGCTGCGTGATGACCACCGCGGGCGCATCGGCCGGCAGGTTCATCAGCACTTCCTTGGTCGCTTCGGTGCCGCCGGTGGAGGCACCGATGAAGATGATCTTTTCCGTCGATAGCCGCCCCAGCGACGCCACCGGCGCCGCGGGCCGCACACCGGCCGGCGCGGGCGTGCCGGGTGCGGAGCCGGCAGGCGGCGCCGCAGGCGGCAGCCGCCGCACGTGCGCCTTCGACGCGGTGCGCACTTTCTCGGTGATGTCCTCGGCGAGCTGCTTGAGGCCGTCGGCGACGCCGATCTTCGGCTTGGCGACGAAGTCGATCGCGCCCAGTTCCAGCGCGCGCAGCGTCACCTCGGCGCCGCGCTCGGTCAGCGTGCTGACCATCACCACCGGCATCGGCCGCAGCCGCATCAGCTTGGACAGGAAATCGATGCCGTCCATGCGCGGCATCTCGACGTCCAGCGTGATCACGTCCGGATTCAGGTTGCGGATCATCTCGCGCGCGACGAACGGGTCGCTGGCCGCGCCGATGCATTCCATGTCCGGCTGCTTGTTGATGATCTCGGCGAGCAGGCCGCGCACCAGCGCGGAATCGTCCACCACGACAACTTTGGTCTTCGGCATGGCTTGTTCTCCGTTTCGTCCGGCCGGGTCAGAACAAGTCCACCGAGCCACCACCGGTGGTCGTCGGCACGGCCTTCTGGGCCGCGGCGCGGTCCTGCGCCACCAGCGCCTCGGCATTGGTCGGGGCCAGGCGCTTGACCATGGCCTTGCCGCTGCCGGGCAGGAAGCACACCTTGCGCGGGTAGATGTCCATCACGTCCTTGCTGACGATCGGGATGCGCTCGGTGTGCAGGTAGTCGATGACGAACTTCGTGTTGCGTTCGCCGACGTTGAGGCTGTTCATGCCGCTGATGACGGCGCCGCCGCCGAAGACCTTGGCTTCCATGGTCAGGCGCGAGGCGCCGCGCTTCATCATCTCGTTGATCAGCAGTTCCATCGCGTACGAGCCATAGCGGCCCGAGTCGCCGCTGCCTTCAGGCAGCATGAAGTGGTTCATGCCGCCGACGCGGCGCTCGCGGTCCCACAGGCAGGCGGCGATGCAGGAGCCCAGCGTGGTGGTGATCAGCAGGTCTTCCTCGTGCACGAAGTACTCGCCGGGCAGCACCTTCACCGCGTCGTTCTTGAAATGCGCGTCCCAGAAGAAGAAGGAGGCTTCGCCGGGCTTGCGCGCCGTCGCCTTCAGCTTTTCGAGCCGCGGCGTGGAATTCAGCGCGCTGCTGGCGAGCGGGGCACGCGGGGGCGGCATCAGGCCGGTGGCGGGCATGGGCATCATGGGGCGATCGGTCCTGAGCTGCTGGTTTGTTGTCGGCTGAACGGCACGGCGTCTTGAGCGGGCGGGCGGTGGTCAGGCCTTCTGGTAGATCGTCTTGCCGCGCAGCTTGAACAAGTCGCGCGAGTCGGTGAAGTTCTCGGAGTGGCCGACGTACAGCAGGCCCCCCGGCCGCAGCACGCGGTGCATCTGCTGCAGCACCTGGCGCTGGGTGGCCGCGTCGAAATAGATCATCACGTTGCGGCAGAAGATGATGTCGAAGGGTTCGCCGAGGGCCCAGTCACGGCTCATCAGGTTGAACGGCCTGAACTCGATCAGGCGGGCCAGCTCCGGCTTGACGCGGATGAAGCCGGCGTTGCCGCCCTTGCCGCGCAGGAAGTGGCGCTGCAGCCGCTGCGGCGACAGCCCGCGCGAATCGGCGTCGTACACGCCGCGCTGCGCGGTCGCCAGCACCTTGGTGTCGATGTCGCTGGACATGATGCGCACCGGCGCGTTCGCCCCCAGCGTTTCGACCACGGTCATCGCGATCGAGTAGGGTTCCTCGCCGGTCGATGCGGCGCTGCACCATATGCGCAGGCTCTGTCCGCCGCGGGCCTTCAGGTCATCGGCCAGCGCCGTGAAGTGGTGGTCCTCGCGGAAGAACGAGGTCAGGTTGGTCGTCAGGCAGTTGATGAATTCCTGCCACTCGGCCTCGCCGCTGGCGGCGGTGTTCGATTGCAGCCACTGCAGGTAGCTGGCGAAGCTGCGGTGCGTGGTCTCGCGCAGCCGGCGCGACAGGCGGCTGTACACCATCGCCTGCTTGCCCGCATGCAGGCTGATGCCGGCGCGCTGGTAGATCAGCTCCCGCACCTTGTCGAAATCGGCTTTCGAAAACGTGAATTCCTGCTCGACTCCGCCCGACGGTGCGGCGGGGCTGGCGGTGCGGTTGGGAGAAAGCAGTTCGGTCATGGCATGGGCATGGGCTGGCCGTGGGGCGCTTCTGCGATTTCGGCAGTTGGCTGGCAGTCTGAATGACCATCCCCGCAATCGAGGTGTGGAAGTGGCCCAGGAATGGGCTTCTATTCACGGCCCTGATCGCAGCAGGGCCACTGCTAGACTGCCGCCCATCTCCTGACGACACCGTGGACGCCCCGCACCGCCTGCCCAAGTCCGCCGCAGAACCCGATGTGCTGCGGCTGGACATGGCACTGGCCCTGCTGCGGCATGCCGGCCACGACCTGCCGACCGGCGTGCCCGGCTCGGAACCCTGGCTGCAACAGCTGATCGACCGGCTGGTGGACCTCTCCAGCCGCGACCCGATGACCGGCCTGGCCAACCGCCGCCATTTCGAGCTGGCGCTGGCCCGCGAAGTCGACCGGGTCGCACGCTCCGGCGAGTCGGCGCTGCTGCTGGCGGTGGACATCGATCACTTCAAGCGCATCAACGACACCCATGGCCACGCGGTGGGTGACCAGGTCATCCGCGCCGTCGGCGAGGCGCTGGCCGTCACCGTGCGGCCGATGGATCTCGTGGCCCGCATCGGCGGGGAAGAATTCGCGATCGTGCTGCCCAACTGCCCGGCCGCCTTCGGCCCGCAGGTGGCGGCACGCATCCGCCAGCGCGTGGCCCGCACCCTGGTGCTGCTGGCGGATGGGCGTTCGGTCGCGGTCACGGTCAGCGTGGGCGGCGCGTTTGCCCAACAGTGGGTGCGGTCGTCGGCCGAGCTGTGGCTCGAACGGGCCGACCGCCAGTTGTACCGGGCCAAGGCCGAGGGGCGCGACCGTGTCTGCCTCGAAGCCTCGGCTGTGCCGCACGTCAGCGCCGAAGAAAAAGGCTTGCTGTTCGGTACCTCCCAGTTCCAGGACCTCGAATGACGCCTGTGTCTCATCCGGCCTCCCCGGGCCCCGCCATGCCGCCGCCGGCACCGACCGCCGCCGCAGCCGGTTCGACCGCGGCCGGCCCGGCCAAGGGCGCGCGCATCACCGCCGTCACCAGCGGCAAGGGCGGCGTCGGCAAGACCTTCATCACCGCCAACCTGGCCGCCGCGCTGGCGCGCCGAGGCGAACGCGTGCTGGTGCTCGATGCCGACCTGGGCCTGGCCAACATCGACGTGGTGCTGAACCTCTATTCGCGCCTGACGCTGCACGACGTCTTCACCGGCCGCACGCCGCTGGACGAGGCCATCCTGCCGGCGCCGGGCGGCTTCTCGGTGCTGCTGGCGGGCTCCGGCCTGGTCGAGTACTCGCGCATGACGCCTGAAGTACGCGACAAGCTGCTCGAGGTCATCGGCCGCGTGCGGCCGCGCTACGACCACGTCCTGCTGGACACGGGCGCCGGCATCTCGGACGTGGTGCTGTTCACCATCTCGCTGGCCGACGAGGTGCTCATCGTCGCCACGCCGGAACCCACCTCGCTGGCCGACGCCTACGCCACCGTGAAGGTGCTGGCCGCGACGCAATCGCCGCGCCCCATGAAGCTGCTGGTGAACCAGACGCAAAAGAGCGGCGAAGGCCGCGCGGTGCGCTCGCAGCTCCAGCAGGTGGTGGACCGCTTCGTCAATGCCAACCTGCCGCAGCCGGTGAAGCTCGACCACGTGGGCGACGTGCCGCAGGACACCGCCGTGCGCGAGACCGTGCAGCGCCGCCAATTGCTGCTGGAATCGCTGCCCGGCAGCGCTGCGGCGCAGGCCCTGGTGGCCGCTGCGGCGCGGCTGGTGGGGGACAGGCAGTGACCGGCACCACCGTTCCCGCCACCACACCCTACGAACTGATTGGCGGCGACGCCCAGGTGCGTGCGCTGGTCGACCGCTTCTACGACCTGATGGACCTGGAGCCGGCCTACGCGGAACTCCGCGCCGTGCACCCGAGCACGCTGGACGGCTCGCGCGACAAGCTCTACTGGTTCCTGAGCGGTTGGCTCGGCGGACCCAACCACTACATCGAACGTTTCGGCCACCCGCGGCTGCGCGCGCGGCACCTGCCGTTCAAGATCGGCATCCGCGAGCGGGACCAGTGGATCGCCTGCATGCTGCAGGCGATGCAGGAACAGGCGGTGGACCCCGCGTTGGCGGAACGTCTCGGCGAAAGCTTCTTCGGCACCGCCGATTGGATGCGGAACCAGGGGTCCTGAAGACCGGCCGCCGGACCAGGCCAGCGGCGGTGCGGGCCTGTCAGCCGCTTCAGCCGCTCAAGAGCACGATCAAGGCGCCAGCGCCGCCCTGCGGCCCACTGGCCTGCGCAAAGGCGATCACGTCGGCGCTTTGCGCCAGCCAGCGCTGCACCTTGGCCTTCAGCACCGGCTTGCGCCCCGGCGAGCCATGGCCCTTGCCATGCACCACGCGCACGCAGCGCATGCCGCGGCGCTGGCATTCGTTCAGGTACTCCACCAGGGCCTGCCGCGCCTCGTCGCGGTTCAGGCCGTGCAGGTCCATCTGGCCCTGGATGGCCCAGTGGCCACGGCGCAGCTTGGTGGTCACCTCGGGGCCGATGCCCGGACGGCGGAAGCTCAGCCCGTCGTCGGTCAGCAGCAGCGATTCGAGGTTGACCTCGTCGGACAGCGACTCGCGCACCGCCGCCTGTTCGTCCAGCTCGCGCTGGCGCGGGTGGGGTGGCGGCTTCGGCCGGTCCAGCTCGGCCAGGCCGCGGTCGCGCAGCCGGTGCACTGGGCCCACGCTGCGGGCGAAGAGGTCGTGCTGCGCCTGCTCGCGGCGCTGCCGGTCACGTTCGCGCGCCGCGCGCTCGGCCGCCTCGTGCTGGGCCCGCTGCACCGTGGCGCGTGCGTTCTGCCAATGCCCGCCCAGGTCGGCCAGGCTGCGGATCTTCACAACAGCCCCCGCTCCGCGAAGGACACCACGACGCCTTTGCCGACCACCAGGTGGTCCAGCACCCGCACGTCCACCAGCTGCAGCGCGGTCTTCAGCGTCTGCGTCAGGAACTCGTCCGCGCGCGAGGGCTCGGCCAGGCCCGACGGGTGGTTGTGCGCGAGGATCACCGCGCCGGCGTTCAGGGCCAGTGCGCGGCGCACCACCTCGCGCGGGTAGACGCTGGTCTGGTTCAGCGTGCCGCGGAACATCTCGTCCCACTTCAGCAGCCGGTGCTGGCTGTCGAGGAAAAGCACCGCGAACACCTCGTGCGGCAGGCCGCCGAGCTGCAGCTGCACGTAGTCCTTGACGGCCGCGGGCGATTCGAACACCGGCGCCGCGACCAACTGCTGCGCCAGCGCGCGGCGCGCCATCTCGATCACTGCGATCAGCTCGGCGCGCTTGGCCGGGCCCAGGCCCTTGATTGCCGGCAATGCCGTGTCGCTGGCCTGCAGCAGGCCACCGAAGCCGCCGACACGCTGCAGCACATGCTCGGCCAGCTGCAGCACGCCCTGGCCGCGCAGGCCGGTGCGCAGCAGCAGGGCCAGCAACTCGGCGTCGGCCAGCGCGGCGGGGCCCAGCGCCAGCAGCTTTTCGCGCGGGCGCGCACCCGGGGGAAGTTCCTTGATCGACATCGTTCCAGCGCCCCCGGGGGGCGCCCCTAGAATTGCGGCAGTCTAGTCGCGCCCCGCGACCTCCCATCTCCCCCATTGGCGTGAACACCATTCAGGAGGGGTCGTTCCTGACCCTGCATTACCGGCTCGCCGGCCCCGACGGCGGCGACGTCGTCAACACCTTCGGCGGCCAGCCCGCCACGCTGTCGATCGGCGCCGGCCAGTTGGCGCCCGCCGTCGAGGCACGGCTGATCGGCCTGCCCGAAGGCGCCCATGAAACCTTCGCCCTCGAGTCCGGGGTGGCCTTCGGCGAGCGCAACCCGGACATGGTGCAGCGCGTGAAGCGCGCGCTGCTCGACGAACTGGGCGATCCCGATGCCGAAT
>Ga0196963_10001089_pt1 | contig 19862 bp, 10 predicted proteins | sample S1_5metaG_FD_148600 | JGI IMG/M metagenome (GOLD analysis project Ga0196963, IMG submission 148600) | Soil microbial communities from Anza Borrego desert, Southern California, United States - S1_5 | ecosystem: Environmental > Terrestrial > Soil > Desert | place: USA: California | collected... | reverse complement strand
CGTCGCCGGCCGCGAGGCGGGCCTCGCCAACCGCACGCATCAGTTCACGGAACCCGGCCGAGGTCCGCGCCTTCAGGCAGACGACGCCGACACCGCCATCGGGAAAGCGGGCGCGCATGTCCACGCCGATGACCGGCTGGATGCCCGCCTCCAGGCATTCGCTGGTCACGCTCAGCGCGCCGACCAGGTTGTCGGTGTCGGAGATGCCGACCGCCGGCATGCCCATCGCCTTGCAGCTCTTCACCAGGTCCTTCGGCTTGATCGAGCTTCCCGCCAGGCTGTAGGCGGTATGGACCCGGAGATGGATGAAGTTCGGGGCGGAAGGCATGTCGTGACCCTGGAGAGCAGAGAAGAAGCCGGGCCTGGTGCGGCCCACCCTTGGAGCATGCATCCCGGAAGAGGAAACGGATCCCCTCTACCGCCACGGGCTGAAAAGATTCCCGGCCGGTCCGGCGAGACAACCCTCAGAGGGCCGCGTCGTCGTGCTCCAGGGCCTCGGCCGCCGCCTCGGCGGCCGGCACGGGGGTGAAGTCGGACTCGAACTGGATCCGCCAGCTGGTCTCGTACACCTCGGCCGGATTGTAGCCCAGCAGAGTGGTGAGGCGCTCCTGGTCAAAGCGCAGCTGGGCCAGATCGAGGTTCTGGTCGAGCATATCCCGGGCCAGCGCCATATGGTCCACCACCATCCCCTCGCCGGTCTGCAGGGTGAACCCGCTGAACTGCTTGAGGTAGCCGATCGCCGGGACGCCACGGATCGACCCGTTCAGGATCGGGCTGATGCCCAGCACGTCGCGGCGCGCCCGGTCGGCCGCCATCTCCGCCAGTTCGTCGCGCCCGCACAGCAGATCGAGATCGATGTCGAGGTTATGGGTAACGATGAGCTCGTCCTCGACGATCGAGATCCGGTCCAGCAGGTCCAGCAGCTCGCGGCTGTCATCGCCCGCGGCCGCCATGATCTCGACCTTGTGGACGAGGCGGCCGCGTTCCGCCAGAAGCTGCGGCACCGTCGCGCGATCGAGGAAATCGTCGAAGTCGGAGGGCTCCAGGTCCTTGAGGGTGAGCAGGCTGCCGTCGCCGTCGGGCACGACACACCAGAAGCCGCCGACCCGCAGGTCGAGATCCGCCATCGTTCCGGCATAGCGGATGGCCACGGGATCGCTGGTGATGATGTCGACGCGACGGTTGTCCGGGCTGAAGCCGCTCATGGCATACAGGTGTCCGGGGTTCTCGCCGGGATGGCCGTCGAAGATCTCGAAGCGGCTGAGGACCATCGTCTCCAGGCGCTCGGCACCCGCTGCGCGGCTGAACGGGCTCATGCCGGAAAGCTGCACCAGCGCGGACACCTCGGCGACCGATATCTCGCCGGCGTCAGCGCTGGCCTTCTTGATGATCTGCTGCTGGGAAGGCATCGTGGGAGAACTCCGAGAGGGGACCGATCATCCCTGTCGGGATGATCATGTGTCCCCAAACTGCAAACGCGAGCGCCCGACCTGGCGCCCGCGCCTGCAATTCACGACGGTTCAGGGGGTGTTGTCGTCGCCCTCGGAGCGGTCCTTGAAAGCAGCCTCCTCGGCCGCCGCTTCCTCGGCCGCGCTCTCGTCAACCACCTCCCGCTCCCGCTTCTCAGCCGCCTCGGCGGCGGCGCGGGCCGCCTCCTCCTTGGCCGCGCGGGCGGCATTGGCCTGGCGCAGCGCCTCGCTCCCATGCGTCGTCATCCGCAGGGTGGCGCCATCCAGGATGTAGCCGGCCTTGAACAGGCTGACCTTGGCATCCTGGATATCCTTGCCCGAGACGCCACGGTCGATCTGGGGGACGCCCATGGTGATCTTGAAGAAAGGTACCCCGCCGCGGAACTGCGGAGTGGCCTGCTCCCGGCCCAGCACGGCGAGGAAGGCATGCTCGGCCCGGGTCAGCTCACGGATCACCACCGCCTTCGCCGCCGGCGGGGCAGCCTGCTGCAGGGCCGGGGCCTGCACCGCCTCCGGCTCGTGCTGCACCTGGGGAACGGGCGCCGGCACCGGCTGAGCCGGGCCGGCGGGAGCCGGCGCCTGGATCTGGGGCGCCTGGATCTGGGGCGCCTGGACCTGGGGAGCCGGCGCCGGCTGGGCCGCAATCGGCTGCAGGCGGCCGGCCTCGGCCTCGCGCAGCAGGTGGATGAACGGGCCATCGGCCGGTCCGGTGAAGGCGTAGTCGCCCTGGAAGTTGCGGATCACCGCATAGAAGCGCTCGCCGGCGGTCCAGATCTTGGCGAAGGCGACCAGCGGCGTCGTCGGCCGCTGCGGCTGGGCGCTGCCGTAGAGACGGACGTCCTTGGGCCCCATTGTGGTGGACAGGCCGAACACCGCGTTCTTCGGTGCGCCGTAGGCGGCAGTCAGGTTCTGCTCCAGCTGGACGATGCCCTGCAGGGCAGCCGACGCCGCGGCCGGGTCGGAGCTGGCGCGGTTGGAAATCCAGAGCAGCCCGTCGGAGGCCAGCGGCTCCTGGGTGATGAACCGGAGCACGGAGCCCATGCCGTAGGCCGCGTTGGAAACCTGGTCCACCATCGCGCCGGGATGGGGCCGGTGCAGCGCCGCGAGATTGGCGCCGGCGGCGACGATCTGGGCCCGGACGGGCTGGAAGACCGGCGCGTTCACCAGCGGGCTGAAGCCGCCCAGAGGGTTCTGCGCCTGCGCCGGCGGCTGCATCGGCGCCGGAATGGCGGCGGCATTCAGGCGGCTCGCGGCGGCGTTGTAGGGAGCGTAGCCCGGGCCGGGCACGCCGAAATGCACCAGCTCGGCGTCGACCGAGGCGGCAAGCGCGCCGGCGAGGCGGTGATTGCCCGCCGGGGCGGCTGCGGGAGCGACACCGGGCGCGGGATCGAGGTCATCCTCGTCATCCAGCTCGACCTCGCCGTCCTCCTCTTCGGCGGCATACTCTTCCTCCGCCTCGTCCTCCTCGTCGATCCCGTCCTCATCATAGGGCTCGTCGTGGGCGGCGTAGTGCCGGTCGAGGGCCGCCCTTCCGCGGGCGGGCTGCGGGGCGGCGGCCGGCTGGATGCCGAGGCCGCCGCCGAAGAAGGCATCGGCGATGTCGTTGTTGCGGGCCATGGTTCTCACTCCTGCTGAACGGCGGCTCAGAAGCCCGGCCCGTCATTGTCGTTGCTGTCGTCGCGGCCGGCGCCGTTCCCCGGCGTGGGGTCGCGGGTCACATCGGTGTCGCGCCTCACCTCCGGCGTCGCCACGGGGGCGGCCAGCCTGTCGATGATCCCGCGGGTCAGGTCGGTGATCGTCTTGGCGCGCTGGACGGCGTCATCGACATCCTCCTGGCCATAGGACCGCTGCAAGGGCGTCAGGCGCGACCCGCGGGCGGGCTCGGTGTCGCGCGGGTTCGCCGGCGTCGAGCGCTGCCCGCGGGCCGCTTCCACCTCGGCACGCGGACGGTACTCGACGCGCTTGTCATAGTCGCCGCGGTAGACCCGGCAGACGTCCTGGGCGCGGCCGCCCTCGTACTGCACCGCGAAGATCTCGGTGTCGGAGCCGTCGGCGAGCTTGCCGACCCGGTACTCCACGACCGTGTACTCGCGGCCGTCCGGGACGGCCATCTTGTCGCCGATCGCCGGCAGCGGCGGCGGGCCGTCGCGCTCGAGGTCGGACGCCTCCAGCACCGCCAGCTCGCGGATCGGCGAGGAGTGGATCAGCTCCGCGGCGGTCAGGCAGTACATGCCCTCGCGCAGAACCTCCGGATCCCCATGCAGGTCGACGAGGAACGGCAGCGGGCCATCCGAGGCGCCGATCTTGAGATGGCAGAGCATGTTGGTCCGCGCATCGTCCAGAAAGACGTGGCTTGCCGAGGCATAGCAGCCGGGCAGGTCCGGGTCGTCCTTCAGAAGGAAGGCCTTCTGCTCCGGCGTCATGCGCTTCACCAGCTCCCGGAAGTCCTCGCGCGGCATGACGAGGAAGCCGCTCTCGGCACCGCCGACCGGATCCTCCACCCACGAAAACTCACGCACCTGAGGCTGCATAACCTGATCCTCTCGTTCCACCACGCTGGCCGCCCTTTCTGGTGCCGCCAGGCTTTTTGCCTCCACCCTTGTAGCCGCCACCCGATCCCTGGGGACGGGGCGGCCACTCGGACGGCGGATAGATCGCATTCTTGCAACCGTTGGCCTTGAAGGCGTCGCAGCTGAGGAACCGCTTTCCAGCATTGTCCCCGGCCTGGACCCTTCTGGTACGCATCACCCCCTGTCCGCAGGTGGAGCACTGGTCTCCATCCCCAGGAAGCGCTTCCGGCGGCGGCTTGGGAGCCGACAGCGGCCCCTTGCACCCTTCGGCATGTCGGCTGCACCCGAGGAAGACCTTCCCCTTGTGCGGCCCTGCATGCAGTTCCACCGTCCGCAGCACGCCTGTTCCGCAGGCCGGGCATGGATCCCCATCCCCTGGCAGGACCTTGGCCGGCCCCTTCTGCTTCACGGCGCCCTCGCGCACCGTCATACCCTTCGATCGCACCTCCTCGATCTTCGCCTCGACAAACTGTACGACCGCGAAGTGAAAACGCGACGCATCTACTTTTCCTTCTTCGATGCGCGAAAGGCCGCTTTCCCAGATGGCCGTCATGCCGGGATCGCGGATGTCCGGATGGATGGCGTTGACCAGCGTCAGGCCGGCCGGACTGAGATCGAGAAGCTTCTTCTTCACCCGGATGATCAGGCCGGCGCCAATCAACTCCTTGATAACATTGGTCCTTGTGGCGGCTGTGCCGATGCCGTCGGTCTCGCGCAGCTTCTTCTTCTTCTCCGGATCCTGGACGTACTTGTGGATCTGCATCATGGCTTCCATGAGCGATCCTTCGGTGAAGGGCAGTGGCGGCTCCGTCACGCGCTTGTCGATATTTCCCCCGGCCACCCGGATGGGGTCCCCCGCCTGCATCCGCGGAAGACGGTTCCCGGTGCCCTCCTCCTCCTCGTCCGCGCCGACGGCGTCGGCCTTGGCGATCTCCGCATCCTCCTCCGCGGCCTTGCGCGCGGTCGGCTTCGCGATCTTCCAGCCCGGATCGGTCTCGACGAGACCGTTGGCCTTGAAGAGGTGCTTGCCGGCCGGCCAGGCGCCGATCGCCGGGAGCTCGACCTCGACCATGGCCCTCTGCGTGACGTATTTGCGGGGCGGCAGAAACTGCATGAGGTGCCGGCGCACCACCAGGTTGGCGATGCACTTCTCGGCGCTGGAACACTCCGCCCAGTTGACGTCCTTGAAACCGGGCGTGATCTGGATACCGTAGTGGGCGCCGACCTTGGCGTCGTTCCAGGTCGGTGATTTCAGGCCGAAATCAGCCTTGGGCAGGATCTGGTCCAGGCCGGGGAAGCCGCCGGCGCCGGAGAGCAGCTCCTGACCGGCGTCACGCTGCAGCTCCTTGCCGTACTGGCACTCCGAGCGGACGTAGCTCATGGCCTTGCGCTCGTCGTAGAGCTTCTGGCCGGCCTCCAGCGAGACGTCGCTCGACAGGCCATAGATGCGGTTGGCGTCCGCCTGCAGCTTTCCGAGGTTATAGAGCAGAGGAGGCTGCTGCTCCTTGCGCTCCTCCTTGTACTCGGCAAGGCGGAACTTGCCGGCACGCAGGGCCTGCATCAGCGCCTGGCCGATCTCGGGGTCGACCAGGCGGCCTTCCGGATCCAGGCCGGGGAACCCCTCCGGCGCCTGCCAGTACGCCTTGAACTCGCCCATCTCGTGCTGCACGCGGATCCACGGCACGAAGTAGTCCTTCGGCCTGAAGCTGGCGCGCGCCTCGTGGTTCTGCCGCAGCAGCTCGAGCACCGGCGCCTTGCAGCGCCCGACGTTCATGACACCGTCGCCGCCGGCCTCCCAGAACTGCAGCGAATGCGCGCGGGTGAAGGTGTAGCCCAGCACCCAGTCCGCCTTGTCGCGCTCCTCCTCCATGACCCCGAGGAGATGGTACTCCTCGTTCGGCTTCATGTTCTCCAGCGCCTTCTTCACCGTCGGCACGTCCAGGCTGTCCAGCCAGAGCCGCGGCACAGGCTTCTTCCACTTCAACCAGATGAGGATGTCGTCGCCGATGCGCTGGCCGGCGCGGTCCGGATCGCCGGCATGAATGATCGTCGCGGCCTTCTTGGACCACTCGAAGATGACGTCCAGCCGATGCTTGGACTTCGGGTCGATCACCTTGCGCCAGGGCTTGTTGGCGTACTTGCCGTGGCCCGGGGTGAGCGGGAGATCGCCCCAGTTCCAGCGCTTGCGTTTCTTCTTGCCGTCGACGACGACATAGCCGTCGTCCATGAAGCCTTCGGGCTCCGGCCGCTGGAACAGATGGCCCTGCGCCGGGGTGATGACCCAGCCCTCGCCGATGATCGCCCCGCCCTGCTCCCGGCGTGGGCCGGGCAGGGCCAGGGCGATCTCCTTGCCCATGTTGGGCTTCTCGGGGATGATCTGGACCAGGCCCTGGCGCAGAAGCTGGCTGAAGCTGAACACGGCGACCTTCCCCGGCGCTACGGTACGAGGCGCCTCAGGCGGCGGTCTGGATACGGTTCATCTGGCCGGTGAGCGACGCGAAGACGGTGAGTGCCTCGCGCGCGGCCTCGATCGGCTCCGGGCCGATAGGCTGCAGTCCGGTCTGCGTGGAGAACTCCACGGTCCAGTTGCCGCCCTGCTCAGGGTCCTCCGACGGGTAGGCCGTGAAGCGCACCGGCGTGACGAGGCCCGGCCCGGTCTTCTCGGAGATCTCGCCCTCGATCTCGCCCGTATCGCCGGTCAGGCGCCACACCAGCGTGGCCGACCGCTGGGCGCCGTCGCCGACATCGGAGGACCATTCGCGCTCGCCGGAGGGATTTGAGAGGCTCAGCCCCAGTATGCGGATGATGTCGTCCAGGGGAACGAGGGAGGAGAGCGTCATCGGGTTGCCTTCTCTGGAGATGTGACGGACGGAGTCCGTCCTGACGGGGCGTTGTGTTTATGATATTACAAACGGACTTCTGCGTTGCAAGTGGCTGATTCGCAAGAGTGCGGAAGTGGATTCTCTTTCGATACAAAAGCACCCCGGACCTGCCGACGGGGCCTGTCCGGGGTGCGGGTTCCGCCAGCTGCGGTCCGGAGATCAGTCCCCGGGCGCCGCGGCGTGGCGTTCCAGCTCGTCGCCGCGCAGCAGTCGGCAGTCCGGATCGAAGGAGGACATGATCGACTTGGCGCTGGGGCTGCCGTCCAGCACCGCCTGGATGGGGTTCTCCTTCAGCGGGCCCGGTATGTAGTCGAAGGCGGGCAGCAGCTGGTGGTTGGCTGGCACCTGACGGCCCAGGCGATGCTGTACCTGGCCGCTGTAGAGACCGATGACATGGCGGATGTTGGCGATGTTGCGCCAGTCGTAGCCGCAGGCGCTGCTGATGTCGTCGAAGTTGCGCCTGATCGGATCGGGCGTCAGCTGCACCACCTGCTGGGCCGGCTGGTTGTAGTGGCAGATCTCCTCCTTGTACTCGAAGGTATCCAGCTCGGGATTACGCGGGATCTCGCCCGCGTTGAAGGCACGCAGGAACTCGTCCGCCGCCTCCTTCACGTCGGTCGGGATCTGCGGGGTGTCCTTGGGGCCGTGCACCTGGCCCTTCGTGATGGGGGTGCCGCCACGGCCGCCCTTGATCTCGAAGGTGGCCAGCGCCCGCGGCTCCAGCTTCGGGGCGTTCTCCGGCATCTGGTACTGGGCCGGATAGACGATGGCGTACTGCACCTTCTCGGTCAGGGTGCCGATCTGGCTGTCCGACATGCCGCGCAGCTCCGGCGGCTCCTCCAGGTCGATCCCCTTGTCGGCGTCGTAGATCTCCGCGATGAAGTGTCCGTTGTGGCGGCCCTCCTTGGCGCTTTCCCAGTACCGGTTCCAGCCGATGCAGACCAGGTTGCGCATGCCGTGGACGTAGTATTCCCGCTTCGTGTTCATGATGCGGATGGCCAGGCGCCGGGCGCCCTCGCGCTTGGGCTCGATGATGGTGGTGCGCTGCGCGGTCAGGCAGGGCCATTCGCCCTCGATGCCGGCGGCCGGCGGCGGGGGCGGCGGCACGGGCAGGCCGGCGGCCTCGGCCGCCTCCTGCGCCGCCTCGATCTCCGGCGGCACCCAGTGGATCTTGCTGTTGACGCGGTTCTGCTCGAAGTGGAAGCGGCGCGCGCTCTCCAGGATCGTCGCGGCGTTGGCACTGGGGAAGAGCAGCTCCGCGGCGCTCTCCAGGGCGGCCCGGTCGATGCGGTTGTCCAGGAGCAGCTTGAACTCCTGGCCGGCGGCATCGATCACGGCGTTGCCCGCCAGGGGCTTCACCACGCGGTTGGCGAAGCCCACCAGCATGTCGGCGGTGTAGGTCAGCACGGTCTCGAAGATCGCGCTGCCGCGTTCCTCGTCCAGCAGCCCGGCCTCGTCGCCGAGGTGGTCGCGGACCTGGCCGCAGAAATCCTGCAGGTCGTAGTCGTCGGGGCGGACCGCGGCGACCTGGTCGGTGGCGGCGGCGACGGCGGCCACCAGCGCCTGGTCGATGGGCTCGCCGGTAACCGAACCCTGGCGCAGCTGCTTGATGAGCTTGCGGCAGGCGCCGACCAGGTTCTTGGCGACGGCGGCGTAGCGCTCCTTGTCCGGATCGCCCTCGGCCAGCATCGCCGCCTTGACCTGGAGGTGTTTGGAGATGCTGAGGCACGCGCCCAGCAGGGCCTCGCCGCGGGCCATGCCGACGACTTCGGAGAGGCGGACCATCATGCCGGTCCACTCAGCACCCTTCACCTTGCCGCGCAGGCCCTGGTAGAGCTGGGAGACCGGCAGGCCGGTGATGTCGCGAAGGCGGGTGCCGACGACCTGAACCGCATCGCAGAACGACTTCCAGTCGGCCTCGTTGGCCGGGAACCAGGTCGGGTCGATCTCGTTCAGCGCCTGCACGATGCGGGTGATGCCCAGGCCATGGGTGCTGTAGGCCTTGCCCTGGATGGCGCGGATCACGCGCTTGTCGACGTTCAGGAGCGTCACCAGCTCCGGCTCCAGGGCCTTGCCGGCGTCGATCTGCTGGCCGACGATCATCGGCAGCACGCTGGCCAGCATCGGGTAGGACGCCGCCGCCTGGCGCCGGTACTTGCCCTTGTCGCCGTTCGCCGCGTAGTAGGCGTGCTCCGCCGGGCCGAACTTCTCGGCGGCCTTCAGCGCAGCGAACGCCTCCAGCCGCAGGGCCCGCAGCACGTCGGCGATCTTGCCCGGATGCGCGTCGGCATCCTCAGCGGCCGCGAGACCGGGCTGCCCCAGGCCGATGGCACGGGCAACGGCAACCAGATGCTCGGACTGCTCATCCGGGCTCTCGGACCCGGCGGCCAGCAGCGGCAGGATGGCCGGGTTGGCAAGGCCGCCCTGGGAAGGGAGCGTCAGGCGCTGGGCGCGCACCCGGCCGTCGCCGCCGATCTTGAGCACGCCGACGTCCTGCCGCTCCTGGCCCTTGCCATCGCGGTAGGCATCCAGCTGCACCATCAGCACCTGCCCGTCCTTCATCAGGGCGGCGCGCACCGGCAATCCGTTCAGGGTGCCGTCGGTGAAGCCGTGCAGAACGGGGCTCCCCGCGGACGCGGCGCCGGGAGCCTTGGCCTGGTCGTCGGGGGCCGGCGCCGTCCGGGTGGCCTGGGAGCGCAACAGGGATAGGGCCTTGCTCATCGTGATCTCTTTCTCCGTTGTCCGGCGCGCCGCCAGGGGTGGCGCGCCGGATGACTGAATGGGTGAGGCGATGCCGGGGGCGACGGGGCCTTCAGGCCACCGCCTCCACGTCGGCATCCTCGTCTTCCTCGTCCGCGGCGGCCTGGGCGCGCAGCGCATCGGCCTCGTCGGTCGCGGCGTCCGTGAGGTTCTCGCGGAACTCGCGGACCTGCTCGCGCCACATGGCCATCTCGGGCAGCTCGACATCGATGCCCAGCCCCTGCACCGCCTCCAGGCCGGCGTCGCGCTGCAGCTCGGCCTCGATCTGCTGGCCGACGAAGCGGTTCACCCAGTCGGCGAACTCGCCATGGGCGTGGAAGGCGTGCCCGCCCGCGTAGACGCCTTCCACGGCGCGCCGGAACTCCTCCAGCTCCTTGAACTGGGCCTCGATCCGCTTGCGCTGTTTCTTGCCCTCGCCGTCCTCGCCCTTCTCCTCGTTCTTCACCGCCTTGCCGCGGTTGCGGAACGTGACCCGGGTCTCCTCGTCCAGCTTGGCGAGCATCGCCTCGGGGATGGAGATGCGGTACTGCTTGGCCGACTTGACGTAGCCGGCGTTGATGCCGTCGGCCTTCATGGCGGCGTCGGAGCGGATCTGCAGCGTCATCTTCTGCTCGGCCGCGGCCGCCAGCAGGGCGCAGGCGACGTCCGGCTCGTCGAGCTTGATCGGGATGTCCATCAGCTCCCGCGGCGGCACCAGGATGCGCTCGCTCTTCTTCTTGGCGCCGTTCTGGCCAACCTCCGTCGTCCGCTCCGCCCAGTCCTCCTTCAGCATCAGGACCTCATGGACGTGCCCCTTGCCGTCCTGGAACTGCACGGGCAGGCCGGTGATCTTGTGCTCGGCCTTGAAGATGGCCGCCTGGATCGGGTTGCCGCCCAGGCACCAGAAGGCGACGTCGCGCTCGCCCTGCTCGGCCCCGTCGAAGATCTGCAGGATCTCGTCCTTCGCGTCGAGGCTGGCATCCATGCCCTCCTCGAGATCGAAGTTCTTGTCGTTGATGAGCTCGTTCAGATTGATGATGAGTCCGCGGTTCTCGCTTTCGCCAGGGAACACGATGTGCACGCGCCAGCTGCCGAGATTGTGCTCCATGCCGGCGGGCGGGATCTCCAGCTTGACGACCACGCCGGCGCGGGCCTCGTCGCTCATGTCCTTGCTGAGCACGACCAGGCCGCCCGGCTTCAGGCGGTCGAAGATTCCTGGAGGCACCTTCTTGGCCTCGACGTCCTCCTTCAGCGGCGCCAGCAGGTCCAGGCGCGCCAGCGTGCTCTTCACGATGGTGTTGGCCTCGGTCTCCAGCGCCTGCTCGATGGTCTGGACGGCGAGCCCGGCCTTCTGGTCCAGCTTCAGCGCCTCGCCCAGGTAATACTGCCGGGCCCCGCGCAGCCGGTCGGCCGCGGCCTGGGCGTTGTCGCGGCCCAGCATCATCTTGCCCGAGAGCACCAGCTGCTCCAGCTTCTTGCCGCGCAGTGGCTCCACGAACTCCTTGCCCCGGCAGAGCATCAGCTCGATCGGCTTGCCGAAGGCGGAGACCGGGCGGCGCACCGGCCGGCGCAGGATCTTGCGCTCGACGACCTCGAAGGTGCCGGGGACGCGCTTGGGCCTGGTCGGGTTCAGGCCGCGGGCGTCCAGCTCCGCCTCCTTCGCCAGGTAGCGCGACAGCCAGCGCTCGAAGTAGGTGTGCTGCTCGTCCGTGCGCAGGCCGAAGAGGCGCGCGGCGAACCGCCGGGCCAGCCCGAGGATGTCGCCGGCGCGCACCGCGCCGTCCTCGCGCTCGTCGATGCGCCGGTCGACCTTGTCGATGGCGTCCGACAGGCTCATGCGCAGCGCGATGTTCGGCTCGGCCTTCAGGATCTCGAAGGCCACCTCGTCCCCGATCTTGTTGAACATGTTGGGGATGCGGTAGCGCTTCTTGGCGGTCGCGCCCTGCCCCTGGGTGGTCGCGTTCATCGACCGCTCGTTCTCCTGCATCATCATGAACATGCGGTTTTCCGCCGGAATGCCGCTGTCCACATAGGCGATGAGCGCCTTGCAGACCTGCTTCAGGCGGGCCACCCGCTTCTCGTTCTGCTTCATCTGCTCGAAGTCGGACTGCGGGTCCATCACGAGCATGACGCGCGGGCTCTGGTCGGCGAACTCAGGCTGCGCCGAGCCGGTCCAGCCGGTGGTGATGTTGGAGAGCAGGACGTGGGTGCTGCCGTCGTTGAAGCTCGCCACGGACTGGGTGTAGTCGGCCTTCGGGATCTTCTGGGCCCGGCCGTTCTTGAAGACGGTGCGGCGGCCGGAGATCTCGGCGCAGGTGTAGCCGGCTTCCTCGATGCGGTCGCGCACCGTGTCGAACGGCGTGGCGGGCAGGTCGGGGAGCAACAGGATCTCGTTGCGCAGGGCCTCGTAGGCCTCCTTCATCTCCGGATACTGCTCATGGAGATAGAGAATGCCGGCCTCGACGTTCTTCTTGGTCTGGCGGACCCGCATGGACTGGTCGAGGATGCGCAGCAGCACGTCCTTGAAGTCGGGCGGCGGCATCGTGTCGTCGCGGTTGCCCAGCAGTTCGTTGACGTCGCCACCGATGGCCTCCAGCACCTTCTCCTCGTTGATCGCCTCCTCGGCGGCCTTGTCGCCGTCGATCAGCTGCGCCACGGCATTCTCGCCGCGGGCATCGGGATTGGCGGCGCCGGCGTTGCGCTGTGCGATGGCCGACTTGGTCGGATCGGCCGCGATGTCCTTCAGCAGCGCCTCCAGCGTGTTCTGCAGGGAGATGACCGGCTTGTAGCCCTGCTCGATGAACTCCACGGCCTTCTCGGCGATGAAGTCGGCCTTCAGGCAGGCATAGGAGAGCTTCTGCAGGCGGTAGGCCGCCGAGCTGAAGTCCGACCGGGTGACCTGCAGCGCGTTGGCCTTGGCCGCGACCTGGTTGGCCGCCTTCTTCACCTTCTCCTCGGCCGCCTTGTTGAGGCGCGCCACGATGCGGTCGGCCTCGCCCGACAGGTACTGCAGGTTGGAGACGATCTCCGCCATGCGGTCCATGTAGTCCTTGTTGCGGGCGAGATTCTTCTCGTCCAGCAGAACGACGTAATCGGCCACGTCGGCATCCTGCTGGCGCACGATCACACGACCGCTCTCCGCCAGCATCTTGATGGGCATCTCGTCGACCCAGCGGGAGAAGCCGGCACGGCGCGCCTTGGCGAGCGCGTCGGGATCGATGTCGTCCGGCCAGATCGGATAGGTCAGGAGGTTCGACATCTCCTTCGCGGCGGTGCCGCTGGACTGGAACTTGGCGCCGGCGGCATCGCGCAGCAACTTGATGTTCTTGCCCTGGTTCGAATTCGGGTTGGACGCGTTGTGCGCCTCGTCCTCGCCCAGCAGGGTGTTCGGGCCGATGATCTTCCGGAGGAAGTCGACCTTGCGTCCGGCCCTGGTGCCGGGGATCCGGTTCACCTGACTGAAGGTGGTCAGCAGGAGGTTCGCCCGCTGGCCGTCGGCCGTCACGGGCCACTCGCCGGCGGCGGTGCCGGCCTGGATCGCCCGCTCGATCTCCTCGTCGGGCATGCTGGTGAGGATGACCTCGTTGGTGGCCATGTCGCGGACGGTGACGCCCGCGTTCAAGATCCAGGGGCGGGCCAGATGCTGCAGGCCCAGGGCCTTCCAGTCACGGCCCCACCAGTCCTTGAAGAGGCCGGCGTTCTCGGTCATGAACACGCCGTTCGCCTCCTCCCCCTGCATCAGCCACCAGGCCATGGCGACGGCGCACTCGCGGCCCTTGCCGGTGCCGGGATCGTCGCCCAGCAGGCAGGTCGTGCCGCACATCATGTTGTCGATCATCATGACGGCACCGTCGACCTGGTGCGGCTCGAGCTTGCTGTCCAGCTCCTCCAGCGACCAGCCGAACTGGCTGGCAAGCCACTCCTCCAGGTCGCCGTACTTCGCCACCAGCGCCTCCAGCGCCGCGGTGGTCTCCTTGGCCATGGAGCGCGGGATCATCAGCGTGGACGCCCGGCGCTTGCTGGTCGAGACGTAGGGCACCTGGTCGTCGTTGCCGCGCGACTGGATCTCGTCACCCTCGGCCGCATCCAGCGCCTCGTCGATCGCCAGGTCGTGGGAGCGGTCGAAAGCCGGGATGCGGCGGCCGATCGTCTCGGACGACCAGCCCCACAGATCCTCGTAGGAGCGCATCAGCTCGGGCACGGGCATGCGCTCGGCCATGGCCGGCGCCGGGCGGCGGGCCCCCAGGCTGATGATGCGCGCCGGCGGCGCACCGACGCGGCCGGCATAAAGCGCGGACGAGACGTCGACGATGCCCTCGACCACGTACTCCTGGGCCAGCTTGTCCAGCACCGCCTTCGCCTCGTCCTCCTCGCCCTCGCGCGGGCCGGACAGCATGAAGACGGCGCGGCCGGCCGGATGGCGGTTCTCCAGGGACTTCAGGATCGCGAGGTGATCCTCCCGGGTGATCCGAAGGCCGCCGACCTCGACCGGCTCGGGCAGCCGGGTGTAGGGGAAGTCACCGATGACGAAGTCGGCGTCCGTCGGCGCGAAGTAGGCCGCATCAGCGGCGGCGGTGGCGCCCTCGGCCACCTTGACGTTCAGGTTCTTCAGGCCGGCCGCACGGGCCGTCGCCTTGACGCGAGCCACCTGCTCCGGGCTGGTGGCCGTGGCGGTGACGCTCACGGCCCGCGGCAGCATGGCGAGCAGGCCGCCGTTCTTGGCGCCGGGCGCCAGGATGCGGCGGGCGTAAAGCTCGCTGTCGTTGCCCAGCAGGCGGGTGGCGACGACGGACAGCGGCAGCGGCGTGGTGCGGACCTGCGGGCGCGGAAGGTTGGCGCCGGCGTTCTCGCCCGCATAGAGGGGATGATGCTCGTGCAGCGCCAGGGCCTCGGTGAAGCTCTCCTTGACCGACCGGTCATGCGACCCGGTGGCAATGGAGCGGGCCAGGGCGTCGTCGATGGCGTCGCGGGTGCGCCCCAGCTTCTCGTGCAGATCGCCAAGGCGGTCGGCCGGCCACGTCTCCGGGTCGCCCAGCAGGGATCGCTCGTCATGGATGACGGCCGCGAAATCGGTGAAGTCCTTGAACGTCTGGCGCACGGACCGGATGTCGCGGACGTAGGCGTCGACGCAGAGGCCGAGGTTGTAGTCGTCCACGGCCCGCAGGAACATGCCCGGCGGCACGTCGGTCGCGTCGGCCTCGAAGATCTCGCGGCCGAAGGACGGGCGGATGAAGCGCCCGTCCACCCCCTGGTAGACCGCCTGCTCCATGGCATTGCGGCCCAGGAAGCGGGTTGCCTCGACGGCAGCCTCAACCGCGGTTCGCGGCTCGGGCTTGGAGGCGGGCGCCGGCTGCTTCTTGCGCAGGATGATGACCTCGCCGACCGGACGCGGGTCGGTGGTCACCATCTTCTGGCCGAGCACGGCGCGGATGTCGTTGGCGTTGATCTTCAGGGAATCACGGCGCCAGAGACCCTTCACCCCGGTCCGCTTCACGGTCTCTTCGGGCAGCGGCTGCCAGGTGAAGCCGAGCTTGCCGAAGGCCTCGGCCTGCTGCTGCTCCGTCAGGACCACCGGCTGCTGACCGGTCTTCTTCTTCCACTCCTCGACCCGGGCCGGCTTGGCCGGCATCAGCACCAGGTAGCGCTTGCCGCTCTGCATCTCGCGGGCCTGGAGCTCGAAGCCGACGCCGGCGATGTTGGGCCATTCGACGATCCCGGGCTTCTGCTGGCGCTTCTGCGGCTGCTCGTTGGGGGTGTCGGAGGAAGACATGTCGGAACTCCTGCAATCCTGCGCTTTTCGCGGGCCCTTCCCGGGCGTCGGAGAACTCTATGGCCCCGAACTGCAAACGGAGCCCCGATGCCGGGATGATTTTCTGGAAATCGCGCACAAGATATTATGGACGGAGTACGGCAAATCCCGTGGAGCGAGCCGATGGCGATGATGATTCCTCCGGCACGGCCCCGCCGGCCCGCCGCGATGGCGGTGGTGCTGGTCCTGGCGGCGTTGGCGACCGCCGCTCCGGCGGAGGCGGGCGGCTCGCGGGGCGCGACCGCCCGGCGGACCGATGAGGAGCGGCCGCGGCCGCTGCAGGCCTCCGAGGCGAAGGCGGCGGCCAGGCGATCTCTGCAGGAGGGCGCGCACGCCGCGGTCATCGCGGCGCGCGAGGTGGCCCGCCAGGCGGTCAGGAGCAACGTCGCCGAGCGGATCACCGCCGACAAGCAGTCCCGGAAATGACGGGTTGAGGCCAGAGGGTGCGGCCGCACCCTTCCCAAGCCTGCGCCCGGAAACGAAGAACCCCCGCCGGCGGACCGGCGGGGGTTTCGCACTCGATGCTTCCAGGAAGCGCCTGCCCGGATCAGGGCTCCAGGTCGCTCTCCTGCTCCAGCGCGTCGGCGAGCATCTCGTCGAGGTTGTCCTCGGCGCCGGCGCCAGCCGTGAGCGCAGCCTCCAGGTCGGCATCGAGATCCGAGCCGACGCCGAGCTCCTCGCCGGTGTCGGTCTGGGCCTCCGGCTGCGCCTCGTCCGCCGCGGCCGCCTCGGCGGTCGGCAGGGTGGCGCTGTGGCGACCACGGCGCTGGTTCTCGGTCGACAGCCCGCTCACCAGCAGGGGCTTGCCCGGGTAGTTGTTGAAGTCGACGCTGATCAGCGAGACCTTCGGGGTGTCGCGATCGACCAGCTTGGCGATCGGCTTGCCCTCGGCGTCCTCGACGATGTTGCCGGCCTCGTCGGTCTCGTAGACGATCTCGCCGGCGGCGTCGCGCATCGGCACCTTGGTGATGGTGCGGATGGTGCCGGTGACGTACTGCACACCGTAGATCGGGTTCTCGCTGTCCGTGGGGATCTGGAACTGCGAGCCCGAGACGCGGACCTTGCCGGCGTCGATCTTCTCGATCAGCTTCTGGCCCAGCGGGACGTTGTTGTAGACCGGCATGACCTCGAAGGCGCCCTTGATGCCGGCGGCCTTGTTGGCCTCCATCATCTCGGTGACGGCGCCGCCGATGTCGTCCATGATGGCCTGGACGGCCTCCTCGGTCGTCAGGGTGACCCACTCGCCGGCCTCGTTGCGGTTGGTCGTCCAGCGCAGGGCGCGGTCGTACTTCTCCTCGGTGCGGGTGCGCCCGTCGAAGGTGACCTCGATCTTCTCGCCCGTCGGGTAGAGCAGGCAGATGCCGCGGTCACGCTCGGGATGCGCGAACGGCGCGGTGCCCAGCGCGTCGGTGATGGCGGCGCGCAGCTGCTCCTCGTTCTCGACCTTCACCGCGCGGGTGGTGTCGTAGATCCGGGCGACCATCGAGCGGTAGGACTCGCCGTTCTGGCCATCCTTCACGCCCTTGTCGATGATGGTGGCCGGCAGGCCCGAGAAGGTGAAGTCGCCGACGTCGCGCTTGGAGTCCGCCACCGGGGTGCGGTTGATGACCTTCGGCAGCTTCACCGGGATCGCGCCGTTGTTCTTCTTCTGGTAGTCGCGGAACTGCGCGTCGAAGTCCGAGCCCTTCTCGTAGGTGACCGGCTCCAGCGTGATGTAGACGCCGTTCTGGCCCGCCTTCAGGATGTGGACCGGCTTCTCGAACTTCGGGTTCGGCCACTTCACCAGATCCAGGCCGGTCATCATCTTGGCCAGCTTCGGATCGTTGTGGAAGTCGGCCGTCACCTTCGTGTCGGTGACCTTGGAGCCCTTCACCAGGCGGCCGACGACCTTGGCGCCGTTGGTGGACTTCAGGAGATCGATGCCCTCCTGGTCGACGAGGATGGTGATCTTGCCGTGGCCGAAGGTCTTCGGGCCGGACGGGCCGCGGGAACCGCGCAGCTTCTGCGCGAGGGACTTCTGGGTGTCGGTCGGGGTGGCGGTAGCCATGGGGCTCTTCCTCTGGGTTCTGCAGGTGGGTTTCTGTCACTGGGGACGGTATTCGGCTGCCTCCGGCGGGCCTCCCCGAAGGGCGACCCACCGGCGCGCAAGAGGATGATGTATCCTCAAACTGAAAATAGCGTACAAAAAACTTCAGACGCGATTTGCGTGGCGATCGCCGTGCAGGATCAATGTGTTATGGCTCGGAATCGCGAACCTCCGGGTCTCGGATCTCGAAAAAAATTCCGGCATCGACCTCCGGCGTTGCCGGGGCGGGCCTGGTCCGCACGATGATGCCGCGGGTGGACAGGGCCGCCATCCGGCGCGCGGCATCGGCCAGGTTCGGCACGGGCGCCGGCGCCGCCGCGGCGGGCAGATCCACCAGGATGGGAGCGTCGGGATCGATGACCTCATCCGGACGGAGGGCCATCCCGCCCTCGCCCAGGTCGATCTCCACCGCGGGCTCCTCCGCGCGCATCTGGCCGAGCAGGGCCTGCACGACGTTCATGTCGGCCTCCTCCTCCTCGGCGGTGGCGGTGATCTCCGTGACGCCGCGCGCCCAGGCCGCCCGGTACTTGGCCGCCATCTCGGCCACCAGCGCCGGGTCGGCGGCGGCCTGCCCGGTGGCGGACGCGATCTTGATGGTTTCGGTGAGCCCGTTGGCAGGATCACCCCCGAGGTCCCGGATGGCCTGGGCCAGCTTCTCGGCATCGTAATCGCCGGCCTGGTTCATCGGCACCTTCTCCGCGGCCACGCCGCGGACGAACTTCAACAGCTTCTCCATGTCCGGTTCGCCGCCGTCCATGGCCAGCGCCTGGGCGGCCGCCACCATCTTCTCGATGAGCTTGGCGCTCTTGGCAGCGCTCGGCTTGGCTGCTTCACGGCAGGCCTCCGGGTTGCCGCCAAGCCCCTTCAGGAGCCGCACCAGCGCCTCGACGTCCCAGTTCGGGGTGGCGTCGATGCGCAGGGACTCGATGCGGAACTGGTCGCTGCCCACGGCGCCCAGTTCGGAGATCTTCCGGGTCAGGTCCTCGACCAGCTCGGCCTCGACCTTCTTGGCCTCCTTCGCCATGAGCTTGGCCCGGACCAGCTGCTGGGCCAGCAGCTGCAGGTCCTGCTCGACCTTGCCGTCCAGGACGATGCGCTTGGGCGTCAGCGGCGGCGGGATGAGCGCCTTCATCAGATAGTCGTGGTAGAGCGTGTCGCCGGCCTCGGTCATCTCCCGGATCATCTGCTCGTCGCGCATGAAGCGGAACGGCACCAGCTTGGCGGCCAGCGGGTCCCACATCACGATCATGCGGCCGTCGATCCTGATATCCAGCTCGCGGGCGATCTCCTCGTAATGCAGCAGCTGGGGCAGCCAGGCCGGGTTGGGATCCGGCACGCCGTCCTCGCCCTGGTAGGCCTGGGCGTTGTGCTCCCGCGGGGCCTTGTAGTCCACGATCCAGCGCTGCCCGTTGGGCAGCAGGATGATGTCGTCGGTATTGCCGACCCGCCAGGGATGCTCGGCCGAGCGGACGAACTTCTTGAACGCCGCCATCGCGTCGCGGTCCGTCTCGCACTGGATCTCGCGCTTCAGCATGGCGCGCAGCAGCGGCTCCATGCGGTGGCCGCGCGCCATGTCCACCGTCTCCTCCTGGAAGGTCCGGAAGAGAAACTTGTGGGCGATGAGGTTGGAGGGGCCGCCGTCGGGATAGGGATCGCACTCGACCTTCCCCCGGGCGAAATCCACGACGGCGCCCATCTCGGAGCCGCCGAAGCCACCCCGGCGCTTCAGGTCCCAGTAGGCATCCTTGTAGCCGCGCGGAACCGCCTCATCGAGATAACGCTCCACCCGGTTGGGATTCAGCAGCGCATGGTGCGGCAGGAGCACCGTGATCTGCTCCATCAGGAACGCGCGCAGCTGCTCGGGCTGGCTGACGTCGTAGCCGCCGACCACGAGCGGCGGAGTCGGCTGCCGCTGGACGGGCTGATGGTTCTGGTCGGGACGGACGATGGCGTGCTGGGTCATTGAGGAACTCCCTTTTCTCGGGGGAGCTTGCATCCTCAAACCGAAAATGGAGCCGCCATGCGGGACGGGACGGTCCCCGGCATCGTCTGCGGGAACCATGCGGGGCCGTCGGCGCTTCAGGAAGGGTAACGGCACCCGATGCCGCGTTACCTCCCGTTACCCCCGCCGTTACCACCCAAACCCCTCTCTATCTATCCATCTATATTATTGAGAAATAATAATAATATTGGACATACGGGAGTTCCAGATCTGTCCAGGTAACGGAGGTAACGGTTCTTCGGGAGAGATACGTAATGAAGAGGCCAGGGGATGCCGGTGCGATTGGGTCCCTATATAGGGGGATG
>Ga0196963_10001088_pt1 | contig 19875 bp, 14 predicted proteins | sample S1_5metaG_FD_148600 | JGI IMG/M metagenome (GOLD analysis project Ga0196963, IMG submission 148600) | Soil microbial communities from Anza Borrego desert, Southern California, United States - S1_5 | ecosystem: Environmental > Terrestrial > Soil > Desert | place: USA: California | collected... | reverse complement strand
CCAGAAGTGGCGCATGCGCGTCCAGCTCGTGGACCCCCAGGGCAACTTCGGCTCCATCGAGGGCGACCCGCCCGCCGCCATGCGGTACACCGAGGCCCGCATGACCGCCGCGACCGTCGACATGCTCGCCGACCTCAAGCTCGGCACCGTCGACTTCCAGCCCAACTACGACGACCGCCTCATGGAGCCACTGGTGCTCCCGGGCAAGTTCCCCAACCTCCTGATCAACGGCGGCGTCGGCATCGCCGTGGGCATGGCCACCAGCCTCCCCCCGCAGAACCCCACCGAAGTCCTCGACTCCATCATCCGCGTCATCGAGGACGAGACCATCACCCTCGAGATGCTGATGCAGGACGTCCTTGATAGCGAGGGCAAGGTCGTCCGCCACGGCATCAAGGGCCCCGACTTCCCCACCGGCGGCATCCTCCACGGCCGGCGCGGCATCATCGAGGCCTACCACAGCGGGCGCGGCAAGGTCACCGTCCGCGGCACCATGCACACCGAGGACCTGGGCAAGGACCGCCAGCAGCTCGTCGTCGACCAGATCCCCTACATGCTCGCCCAGAACGGCCTCGTCGAGAAGATCGTCGACGCCGTCAAGGAAGAGCACATTCAGGACGTCAGCGACGTCCGCAACGAGTCGGGCCGCGAGGCCCAGACCCGCATCGTCATCGAGCTCAAGAAGGGCGCCGACCCGCGCGTGGTCGAGAAGCAGCTCTACGAGTTCACGCCACTCCAGCAGACCTTCTCGATCATCAACATCGCGCTGGTCAACCGCCAGCCGCGGACGCTCAGCCTCCGCGAGATGATCGACCTGTTCATCGGCCACCGTATCGAGGTCATCCGCCGCCGCACCGAGCACCTGCTCCGCGAGGCCAAGAAGCGGGCCCACGTGCTCGAGGGCATGATTTACGCCGTCTGCGACATCGACGAGGTGATCCGCGAGATCCGCGCCAGCAAGACCCGCGACGAGGCCATCGAGCGCCTCATGGCCCGCAAGTTCCAGATCCCCGCGTCCCACCCCTTCGCGCCCAAGATCCCCGCCCGGCTCATGGCCAAGGTCCGTGCCGGCGACGCCGCGGGCGGCATCGCCCTGACCCGCGTGCAGGCCGAAACGATCGGCGGCATGCGCCTCATCCAGCTCGTCGGCCTCGAGATCGAGCGCCTCGTCGGCGAGTACGCCCAGGTGCTCGGCGAGATCGAGGGCTACGAGCTCATCCTCTCCAGCCGACAGCGCGTCCTCGACATCATCAAGGAAGACTGCGAGGAGATGCGCACCCGCTACGCCTCCCCCCGCCTCACCCAGATCGACGACGCCGACACCGACATCCTCATCGCCGACCTCATCCCCGTCGAGGACGTGGCCCTCACCATCAGCCACCAGGGTTACGTGAAGCGCGTCCCCCTCGACACCTACCGCCAGCAAGGCCGCGGCGGCAAGGGCATCCGCGCCAGCGACGCCAAGGACGATGACTTCGTCGAGCACCTCTTCGTCGCCAGCACGCACGACGACCTGCTCTGCTTCACCGACACCGGGCGCGTCTTCAAGATCAAGGTCTTCGAGATCCCCGAGATGAGCCGCACCAGCGCCGGGCGCGCCATCGTCAACCTCATCGACCTCAAGCAGGGCGAGCGCACCTGCGCCTACCTCGCCGTCAAGAACTTCGAGAGCGGCAGCGACTTCCTCACCTTCGTCAGCCGCGGCGGCATCGTCAAGCGCACCGCCCTCAAGGCCTACGCCAACGTCGGCAAGGCCGGTCTCATCGCCGTGGGCCTCAAGGAAGGCGACGCCCTGCTCGATGTCACCCTCACCGACGGCAACGACGACCTGCTGCTCGCCACCGCCATGGGCCAGGCCATCCGCTTCAACGAGCAGGACGCCCGCGACATGGGTCGCGCCGCCGCCGGCGTCAAGGGCATCGAGCTCGCCGAGGGCGATGAGGTCATCGGCGTGGTCAAGGTCCCCATGGTCCTCGACAAGGAGGACCCCGAGTACACCCTGACCGCCGACCCCTCCATCGCCCTCCTCACCATCACCGACAAGGGCTTCGGCAAGCGCACCGCCATCGACGAGTACCGCGTCCAGCCCGAGACCGGCAAGGCCCGCAGCCAGTCCCGCGGCGGCAAGGGGCGCGTCGACATCAAGCTCACCGACAAGAACGGCAAGAGCGTCGCCGCCCTGGGCGTCATCCCCGGCGACGATGTCGTCGTCATCACCCGCGGCGGCCAGCTCGTCCGTACGCCCGTCGCCGAGATCCGCGAGTGCGGCCGCGGCAGCCAGGGCGTCAAGGTCGTCGGACTCCACGAGGGCGACGCCGTCATCGCCGCCGCCCGCGTCTCCCCCGAGGGCAAGGCCGAAGAAACCGCCCCGGTCGACAACCCGGAAAAGCCCGACCTGCCGCCGGGCGACACGGGTGCTCCGGACCAGGCCTGAGTATGCACCGCGCCGGAAACGCCCACGGGAACACCGGGCGATCCCCGCTCGTACTGGTCACGCCGGCCTTGGTACTCTGAGCGCCCCCGCACTGGAAGTCAGCCGATGTCCACCGACTGGTCCGACAACATCGTCATCACCGAACTCTCCGACGAGCCCGCCCTCTCCGAGGAGCTCGCCGCCATCTCCCAGCGCATCAACGAGCACCAGGACCACGTCCCCCACGTCGTCCTCAACTTCGCGGCCGTGAGCTACGTCAACAGCTCCAACCTCGCGCAGCTGCTCCGTCTCCGCAAGCAGCTCGCCGAGCACAAGAAGCTGCTCAAGCTCTGCTCGGTCAAGGACGACCTCTGGTCCGTTTTCCTGATCACCGGCCTCGACAAGGTCTTCCGCTTCGCTCCAGACCCCATGACCGCCCTCGCCGGGATCCAGATCGAAGAAGAAAAGGGCCGCTGACGGCGCGCGCCCTCATATGAGTCCCATGACTCCTATGAGTCCTATTCCTCTCACAGCCTCCCCGCGAACCCATCCGCCTTCTTCGCCAGGGCAAAGTCCTTCTCTGTGATCCCGCCCGCGTCGTGCGTCGCCAGCGTCAGCGTCACGCGGTTGTAGCGGATCAGGATGTCGGGGTGGTGCTGGTCGTCCTCCGCCGCGTCGGCCACCGCCGTCACGAACCGGATGGACGCCTTGAAGTCCTTGAACTGGTACGTCCGCTGGATGGCCTCGCCCACCAGGGCCCACTCGGGCGTCTGCTTCAGGGCCTCGGTAATCTGTCCGTCGGTGAGCTTGTCCATGGGTGTCCTCGGGCCCGCGAGATGTGTGGGCGCGGCCTAATCGGCGTCCGAGTGTAGGGATCACGCCCATTCAGGGGCGGTTCACGCGTGCTGGGCCCGGGCGTGGCACCCTGATGGTGAATGCGCCAGGACGGCCCCATGGTGGCGAACGCGCCCAAGCGCCAAACGCCGCGCAAGCGGCACCGGCTCCGCCGCGCCATCCTGCCCACGCTCGTCGTGCTCGTCGTTCTGCTCGTGGCCGCGCGCCTCGCCCTCCCCTGGTGGCTCCAGCGCTACGTCAACGACACCATCGACCGCAGCCCCGACTACGACGGGCGCGTCGGGGAGATCGACGTGCACCTCCTCCGCGGTGCCTACTCCATCAACGACCTCAAGATCGTCAAGACCACCCACCGCGTCCCCGTCCCCTTCTTCGAGGGCGACCGCGTGGACTTCTCCCTCGACTACGAGGCCCTCTGGAAGCAGGGCGCCCTCCGCGGCGAGATCACGATGATCAAGCCCCGCCTCAACTTCGTCGACGGCGAGACCGAGGAGGACGACCAGACCGGCGCCGGCCAGCCCTGGCTCGCCATCATCCAGGACCTCTACCCCTTCCGCATCGACAGCGCCAAGGTGGTCGACGGCACCGTCTCCTTCCAGGCCTTCCACAAAGAGCCCAACGTCGACGTCAACCTCACGAAGGTCCAGGCCGAGCTCAAGAACCTCACCAACATCGAGAACAAGACCGACCCGCTCATGGCCACGCTCAAGGCGAGCGCCGAGGCAATGGGCGGCACCTTCGAGCTCGACATGTCGATGGACCCCTCGTCCTACCGCCCCCACTTGGAAGTGGCCACCCGCGTCCTCAACGTGGACGTCAACCAGCTCAACGACCTGGCCCAGGCCTACGGCGAGTTCGACTTCGAGGGCGGCCGCTTCGACCTCGTCATCGAGTTCGCCACCAGGGACGGCTACATCGACGGCTACCTGAAGCCCCTCTTCCGCAACGTGCAGGTCATCAGCCTCAAGGACGCGAAGGAAGACAACCCCCTCGAGTTCTTCTGGGAGGCGCTGGTGGGAACAGTGGGGGAGCTGCTCACCAACCAGCCGCGTGACCAGTTCGGCACGCGAGTGACCATCGAGGGCGACATCGAAGACCCCAAGACCAGCGTGCTGGAAATCATCGGAAACGTGCTGAGGAACGCATTCGTGCGGGCCTACCTGCCCCGGATCGAGGGCAAGGTCGCGCCCAGCACCAGGAACACGGAAGGAGACAGCGAATGAAGACCCACTGGATGAACCTGTGCGCCGCCGGCCTGCTCGCCCTCACCCTCGGCGGCTGCGGCTGGGGCCAGAGCACCGAGGGCGACGAGCCCGCGGGGTCGGGCGACCCCGAGGCCGATCAGCGCGCCGAGATGCGCGTGGGCAGCACCGACAACGACCGTGACGACAAGAAGAAGAACGGCAAGGACGGCGAGAAGCGCAACGCCACCCTGTTTGAGCGCCTCGGGGGCCAGGCCGGCATCCGCCGCCTCGTCGACGACATGACCACCCGCGTCGTCAACGACCCGCGCGTCAACTTCTCCCGCCAGAACGTCGACGGTGGCCTGCTCAAGGGCGACATCGACCCCTGGGACCCCAATGCCCAGAACGTGCAGCACTTCAAGGACCGCATGGTCGAGTTCATCTCCCTCGCTGCGGGCGGCCCCGCCACCTACCAGGGCCGCGACATGGGCACCGTGCACGACGGCATGAAGATCACCAACAGCGAGTTCGACGCCATGATCGGCGACATCAAGACCTCCATGGAGCGCCTCGGCATCGCCCGTCAGGAGCAGAAGGAGCTCATCGCCATCTTCGAGACCACCCGCAAGGAGATCGTCGGGGAGAACGACTGAGCGGAACCGGAAACCGGAAAGCGGAAACCGGAAAGCAGTCGCAGCACCGACGCGTTAGCGAACCTCCCGACGACGCGCTTACGCTCCGCCCGTGACCGCGCCCCGCTCACAACCAGAGACCACCCGCCTCGCCCCCTCGCCCACCGGCGCCCTCCACCTCGGCAACGCCCGCACCTTCCTCGTGAACTGGGCCGTTGCGCGCCAGCAGGGCTGGCGCATCGTCCTCCGCGTCGAGGACCTCGACACGCCGCGCATCAAGCCCGGCGTCATCGACCTCACCATCGACCTCCTCCGCTGGCTTGGCATCGACTGGGACGCCGGCCCCCTCATCCAGTCCGCCGACCTCGCCCCCTACCACGCCGCCATGCACACCCTCGCCCGCGAGGGGCTCATCTACCCCAGCGACCTCACCCGACGCGAGATCGAAACCGCGGCCTCCGCCCCGCAGGAAGGTTCGCACGAGCTCGTCTTCCCCGCCTCCCTCCGACCCGCTACCCGCCCGCGCCTGTTCACCGACGACGCCTCCAGCTGGCGCTTCGTCACCCCTGAGCTCAACGTCACCTACCAAGACAGCTTCGCCGGCCCGCAGTCCTTCGACCCCTCGCGCACCATCGGCGACTTCGTCGTCTGGACCCGCCGCGAACCGGACAAGCCCGGCCAGCCCAGCTACCAACTCGCTGTCGTTGTCGACGATGCCCGTCAGGGCATCACCCACATCATCCGCGGCGACGACCTCCTCGAATCTGCCGCCCGCCAGCTCCTCCTCTACCGCGCCCTCGGCCTCGCCCCCGAGCCCACCTACACCCACCTCCCCCTCGTCAAAGGCCCCGACGGCCGCCGCCTCGCCAAGCGCCACGGCGACACGCGCCTCGACACCTACCGCGCCCGGGGGGTCACGCCCGAGCGGGTGGTCGGCCTCATCGCCTCCTGGTGCGGCCTGCCGCTCAAGGAGACCACCGCCGCGGAGTTCCGCGACCGGCTCGACCTTCGTACCATTCCCCGGGAACCCGTCACCTTCCTACCGGAGCACGAGGCATGGCTACTTGGACGCGCACGCTGATCACCGCCGGCCTCCTGACCGCCGCGGCCGCCCTGCCCCTCGCCGGCTGCGATGACCACGCCAAGGCCAACGCCACGGGCGGCGACAAGAAGACCGAAGTGCCCAAGACCCAGGAAGTCACCATCAAGGGCAAGACCTTCAAGCTCGACCTGGTCGCCGACGACGCCAGCCGCTTCAAGGGTCTCAGCGGCCGCACCGAGATCCCCCCCGACGGCGGCATGCTCTTCGTCTTCCCCCGCCCGATCACCACGTCCTTCGTGATGCGCGACTGCCTCGTCCCCATCGACATCATCTACCTCGACGCCCGCGGCAGCGTCGTCAACACCTACAAGATGACCGTCGAGGACGCCCGCGGCGAGGGCGAAAAAGAGAACGACCCTAAGACCGGCGTCAACGAGAAGTACGAGGCCCGCCTCAAGAAGTACCCCAGCGAGTTCGACACCCAGTTCGTCATCGAGCTCAAGGGCAACACCCTTGACGAGCTCAAGCTCGAGAAGGGCGACAAGATCAAGCTCGAGATCGACAAGCTCAAGAAGCTCGCCAAGTAATCCGCCCGCTCCCGCCGACCCCGCGTTCAGTCGCCCCCACGACCGGCCGATACAGACCGCATGGGTCGCCACGCCGTCTGCTTCGCTACGTCCGGAAACACCGCGGGAGCCCGCCAGCGGTGGGTCGCGCCCGTCGAAGCCGCCTGGCCCGGCGAGGCCCCCGACTTCCGCGCGGTCGGCTCCGACGCCCTCGTGGACATGCTTGAAAAGAACGGCAACACCGCCGGCTTCGGCTGCGTGCTCGCCGTGTTCGGCCCCTCCGAGTCCGCCCGCACGATCGACCGCTTCTTCGAGGCGCTCGGCGCCGCCCACCTCCCCGGCATCTGCCTCGTCCCCGACCCCGCGGTGTGGCGTTCCTTCCAGCGCCACGGCATCATCTTCGACAGCCACGACGCCGACCCCCGCGCCCTCGCCTCCATGCTCTACGCCCTCTGCGAGCGCCAAGGCGCCGTCGACGCCCTCGCCCGCGAGGTCGCCATCGCCCAGCGCTGCCAGGGCGGCATCCGCTCGCAGATGGACCGCATCCACGAGGAGCTCCACCTCGCCGCGGCCGTGCAGCGCGAGTTCACCTCCGCGCCCCTCCCGCGCGTCGATGGTCTGGAGTTCGGCGTGCTCTTCCGCCCGGTTAACTTCGTCAGTGGCGATATCTACAACGTCCGCAGCCTCGGCGATGGCATGGCCGCGTTCTTCATGGCCGACGCCGTAGGGCACGGCGTGCCCGCCGCGCTCCTCACCATGGTCCTCACCAGCAGCCTCAACACCACCGAAGCCGGCAAGGTCCTCGAGCCCGCCGAGGTGCTGCGGCAACTCAACGAGCGCCTCTGCGCCAGCTGCCTGGGCTCCGGCCGCTTCGCCACCGCCCTCTACGGCGTCGTCAACGGCCACACCGGCGAGGTCCGCGTCGCCGGCGCCGGCCACCCCTGGCCCGTCCGCGTCTCCCGCTCGGGCGCGATGGAGGTCAAGACCGAGGGCCCGCTCCTCGGGGTCTTCCCCGGCGCCGAGTTCACCCAGGCCCGCTTCGAGCTCGGCGAGGGCGACACCCTCCTCCTCTACACCGACGGCTTCGAGGCCATGTTCCCCGAGCGCGACGAGGAAGAAGTGGAATGGGCCGGCCGAACCTACCTCCGCGAGCTCACACGCCTCATCGGCGGAGACCGCGACCTCAACCAGTGTGTTGCCGAGCTCGACGGCCTGCTCGACGAGCAGTCCGGCTCCCTGCACCAGGCCGACGACATCACCGCCCTCGTCATCAGCGCCCGCGCCGCCGCGGCCCAGAAGCGCCTCGCCGCCTAGCACTCGCGTCACTCGGCATCGGGTACCCTGTCCCCCATGCTCACGCTGCTGCTCTCCTGCGCGCTCGCCCTCTCCCCCGAGCTCAACGCCGACCTCACCATCACCGAAGTCCTCGTCCTCCCGCCAACATCCGCGGGCGGGCGCGCCCCCTTCCGCGCCGACGCCGTGCAGGGCGCTCTCGTCCGCGGTGACTTCCGCGCCCCCAGCGCCGGAGACTCCTTCGCCGGCAAGGAGTGGAAGGCCCTCACCGCCCTCGACGGCCAGTTCCAGGACCGCGCCCTCATTGGCGGCTACGCATTCGCCACCGTCGACAGTTCCGCCGAGAAGGTCATGATCCTCGAGGCCCCCGGCAGCGGCATGGTCTACTTCAACTCCGAGCCCCGCGCCGGCGACCCCTACGAGCACGCCTTCACCCGCATCCCCGTCCTGGTGCACAAGGGCCGCAACGAAATCCTCGCCCACAGCGGGCGCGGCCGCCTCAGCCTCCGCCTCGCCGAGCCCGCCGCGCCCGTCTTCATCGACCTGGGCGACCCCACGCTCTCCGACCTCGTGCAGGGCTCGGGCGACCCCGTCATCGGCGGCCTCGTCATCATTAACGCGACCGGCGCGTGGCAGCGCAACCTCACCGCCGGCGTCGCCTGCGAGGGCGCCGCCACCAGCACCGCCCTCCCGCCCATCCCGCCCATGAGCACCCGCAAGGTGCCGGTCTCCTTCACGCCCGCGCCCCTCGCGCAGCCCGGCGAGGTTGAGTACCGCATCTCCCTCACCGGCCCCAACCTCCCCGCCGGCAGCACGCCCGAGACCCGCGTCAAGCTCCGCGTGCGCACGCCCGCGCAGGTCCGCAAGGTCACCTTCATCAGCGGCATCGACGGCAGCGTGCAGTACTACTGCATCAACCCCGCCACCGAAAAAGACGCCCCCAACGGCCTCGTCCTCTCCCTCCACGGCGCCAGCGTGCAGGCCACCAACCAGGCAGAGGCCTACCGCAGCAAGCCCGACCTCGACATCGTCGCCCCCACCAACCGCCGCCCCTTCGGCTTTGACTGGGAAGACTGGGGCCGCGCCGACGGCCTTGAGGTCCTCGAGCACGCCACCCGCGCGCTCAAGCCCGACCCCTCCCGCATCTACCTCACCGGCCACTCCATGGGCGGTCACGGCACATGGCAGTTTGGCGCCCTCTTCCCCGACCGCTTCGCCGCCATCGCCCCCAGCGCCGGCTGGATCTCCTTCTGGTCCTACGCGGGCGCCCGCGAAAGCGACAACCCCACGCCCCTCGAATCGCTCTTCCGCCGCTCCATGAACACCAGCGACACCCTCAAGCTCAGCCGCAACTACCTGATGCAGGGCATCTACATCCTCCACGGCGATGCCGACGACAACGTCCCCGTCACCCAGGCCCGCACCATGCGCGAGCACCTGGCCAAGTACCACGCCGACTTCGCCTACTACGAGCGTCCCGGCGCGGGCCACTGGTGGGGCAACGAGTGCGTCGACTGGGACCCCATCTTCGAGTTCTTCAGGCACCACCGCCTCAAGACCAACGAGCAGACCGACCGCATCGAGTTCACCACCGCCAACCCCGCCGTCTCCGCCTCCTGCCGCTGGGCCACCATCCAGCAGCAGGAAGTCATGGGCGACTTCTCGACCATCCTCATCGACCTCGACCGCTCGCGCCGCACCTTCGAGCTCAAGAAGTCCGACAACGTCGCCCGCCTCCGCCTCGACCTCGCCCACCTCGCGAGCATCGCCGGCGGCAAGGGCTCGGTCTACTTCAAGCACCCCGGCGGCGAGCTCGACATCACCCCCGACGCCGACACCACCGCCGTCGAGCTCGCCAAGTCCGGCGACACCTGGAAGCTCGCGACCCCGCTCCGCGCTGCCGACAAGAACCCCCGTCGCAGCAGCGGCTGGAAGCAGGCGATCGGCAACCGCGTCGTCCTCGTCTACGCCACCCGCGGCGACGACGCCGAGAAAACCTGGGCCCTGAGCAAGGCCCGCTACGACGCCGAGACCTGGCAGTACCGCGCCAACGGCGCCTTCGACATCATCCCCGACACCGACTTCGACCCCGCCGCCTACCGCGACCGCAACGTGCTCCTCTACGGCAACATGGAAACCAACGCCGCATGGTCGCGCCTGCTCCCCGACTCACCCATCCGAGTCTCACGCGAAGGGATCGTGGTCGGCAACCGCGACTTCGCCGCCGACGACCTCGTCGCCATGTTCATCCGCCCGCGTGCAGACTCCGACACCGCCGTCGTCGGCGTCGTCGCGCCCACGGGCATCAAGGGCTGCCGCGCCGCCGACCGCATCGGCTACTTCGGCTCCGGCGTCGGCTACCCCGACTGGACCGTCTTCTCAAGCGACGTCTTCGACAAGGGCCTCGGCGGCGTCAAAGCCGCGGGCTTCTTCACCAACGACTGGCAAGTCGGCGAGATCGTCGAGTAAGCCAAAATCGCAAAGGTGCAAATGGCAAAGGGCAAATCAGAGCACCGCTCCAATTTGCCCTTTGCTATTTGCCCTTTGCCCTTTGCCTTTCAGAGCTTCGGCTGCTTCTTGATGTCCTCATCCTCATCAAGGAAGTCGAAGTCCGCCACCGACGAATCCCCCGGGTCCACGAGCGGCCGCTTCGCGGGCTGCGCCGCCGTCCCCTGCTTCGCCGGTGCGGCAGGCGCCGCCGGCTTCGCAGCCGCCGGCTTCGTCGCCGCGGAGGCGATCGGCACCGCACCCTCGTCCCACGCCTCCTCGGCGTCAATCACCGCCGGCGAGCCGTCGATCTTCACCACGAACACCAGGTTCCCGATCGAGATCAGGTCCCCGGCCCCCAGCTCCGCCTGCGTCACCTTCACGCGGTTCACGTACGTCCCGTTGGACGACCCCAAGTCCCGCAGCATCACCTTGCCGTCGCCCAGCGTCAGCTCGCAGTGGTGGCGCGAGATGCCCGAATCGGGGATGCGGATCGTGCAGTCCGTCTGCCGCCCGACAATGGCCTGACGCTTCAGCGGGACCTCCTGCTGCTTGCCATCTTCACGGACCAGCACGAGTGATGCGTTCATATCCGCGCGCTCCTGTACCCCACTGACCCGTAGGCCGCGGTAACCCATTCTACCATGTGGAGTTGAGCGGCCATACCCGGATTCCCGTCCTTCAGCAGCGTTTCGGCACCCCCGGGGGGGATGCCGGGGGCGTCCTGCGCCGGGCTTCCCCGGCCGCAGGCGAGGGCCACGCCCCCACCTCCCCCGCCACTTCCTTGTACATCCATGTGCCCTTTTGTTTCCACAAGTGCCACTACTGCGACTTTTACAGCATCGTGGACACCCAGGACCGCCAGGCCCCCTTCGTCGACCGCCTGACCCGCGAGCTCGCCGCCCTCGCCCCCTTCGCCGGCCCCCTCGGCACCATCTTCATCGGCGGCGGCACCCCCACCCTGCTCCGCCCCGACCTGTGGGTCAAGCTGCTGGGTGCGATCCGCAGCACCTTCGCCCTTACACCCCATCTCGAGTTCACCGTCGAGTGCAACCCCGAGACCGCCACCCCCGAGCTCTTCGCCATCCTGGCCGATGGGGGTAGCAGTGGGGGGGTCAACCGCGTCTCCATCGGCGCCCAAAGCTTCGAGTCACGCCACCTCAAAACGCTTGAGCGCTGGCACGACCCCGAAAAGGTCTTCCGAGCCATCGAGCTCGCCCGCGAGGCGGGCATCCCACGCCAGTCCCTCGACCTCATCTGGGGCGTCCCCGGCCAGACCCTCCCCGAGTGGGAGCATGACCTCACCACCGCCCTCTCCGCCGCCACCACCCACCTCTCCTGCTACTCCCTCACCTACGAGCCCGGCACCGCCATGACCGCCCGCCTCTCCCGCGGCGAGTTCGCCCGCACCGACGAAGACCTCGACGCCGACATGTTCATCCGCACCCTCGAGATGCTCCGGGCCGCGGGCCTCGAGCGCTACGAGGTCTCAAACTTCGCCAAGCCCGGCGACGAGTGCCGCCACAACCTCGCCTACTGGCGTCAGCACAACTGGCTCGCCGCCGGCCCCTCCGCCAGCGGCCACATGAACGGCTACCGCTGGAAGAACCTCCCGCGCCTGGACGACTACCTCAACTCCGACACGAGCGGCTTCGCCCCCGTCATGGACGTCGAAGACGCCGACCCCCGCCGCAACCTCCGCGAGCGGATCATGACGGGCCTCCGCACCGCCGAGGGCCTCGACACCGCCCGCACCCTCCGCGACGCCGCGCACATTTCACCCACCACCCCCGACGCCCTCACCCGCGCCGCCGCCCGCCAGATCGCACAGGGCAACCTCACCGACACCGCCAACCGCTGGCGTCTCACCGACGACGGCTTCCTCATCGCCGACACCATCGCCGCGGAACTCATGCGCTCCATATAGGTCCTCGACGACTTCGAGGACCTCGAAGACCTACTCCTCAGGCACGGGCGCGTCCTCTTTCCCGGGTGCGGGCTCCAGATCCGGCCTCTTCAGCCGCATCATCTTCAACAGCCCCTTCAGGTCCTGCGGCCAACTCGTCTTCACATCCACCTTCTCCCCGGTCACCGGGTGCGGGAACGTGATCCGGTGCGCGTGCAGCGCCAGCCGCGTCGACACATGCCGCAGGTTCGCAGGCCCATAGAACTCATCTCCCAGGATCGGGCAGTTGATCGAGTCCAGGTGCACGCGCAGCTGGTGCAGCCGCCCCGTCACCGCGCGGCATTCCAGCAGCGTCGCCGCGTGCGACGAATCGATCACCCGCCACGCCGTCACCGCCGGCTTCCCCGCGCTCGACACCCGCGCCAGCTTCTTCAGCCGCGAGTCGCCCTTCACCCTGCCCTCGTACTCCACGATCGGCTTACGGATCACGCCCATGTCGCCGTTGGGCCGGTTTTTCGTTACTGCCCAGTAGTACTTCGCCACCTCACGCTGCTCGAACACCGCCCGCAGCCGGTCGTACGCGTCCTTCGTCAGCGCGATCATCACCAGCCCGCTGGTGTCCTTGTCCAGCCGGTGCAGCAGCCCGAAGTCCCGGTCCTTCCCCAGCGACTGCAGCTGCTGCCCGTGCAACGCGAACATCGCGTTGAGCAGCGAGTCCGTCTCGTGCCCCAGCCCCGGCGCCGTCACCACCCGCGCGGGCTTGAGCACCACCACGACGTGCTCGTCCTGGTACCGCACCTTGAAGGTCACGTCGGGGTTGGGCTGGATCGAATAGCTCGGCATGCGCTCCCTATCAGCAGATATCAGGGCGTCGGGCACGCCGCGTTGTCAAGGTAAAACCGAAGCTCCCCCGCCATCGGCGAAAGGTACAGCGCCGGCGCCGCCAGCTCGCGCCGTCGCCGCCGCACCGCCTCCGCCATTCGCGCCACCGCCGCGCGGCGCGACTCCCCCGCCGCGATCACCGCGATCATCCGCGACGCGTTCAGGAACGCCATCGACATCGACACGCACGGCACCGGCCGCCGGGGCACACTCCCATCATCCCCGCAAGCCGACGCCTGCTGATTGACCTCGTGCACCAGGCGCGTGTCGTCCGCCGGCGGCGCCTCCTCCAGCCACTCAAACCCCGCCACGCCCCCCGTCGGGCTCAGCGTCAGCAGCGCGAAGTCCAGCCGGTCGTGCCCCTTCTCCCGCCACCCCAGGTGCTGCCGCAGTTCCGCCTCGTACGCCGCGATCCCCTCGCTCACCGGCGCGGTCAGCCGCAGCGCATGAAACTGCTCCGGCGGCAGCCCCGACTGGTCCAGGATCAGCCCCCGCAGCCGCGCCGCCCGCGTGTCCTCCTCGTCCGACGCCAGCACCTCATCCACGCTCCACACCCGCGTCCGCGCCCACGGAAACTCGCGGTGGTTGAGGTCGTACATCAGCCGCCGCAGGAACGGCTCCACCTCCTCCGTCGCCGACACCGCGAACTGGAAGTCCCCGAATGCCCGGATGCAGTTCCGCGCATGAATCGACAGCTCCGCCAGCAGCGCGTCGATCAGGGTGTCGTGGTCCGGCCGGTGCACCACCCCCCCCGTCAGCCGGGGCAGCGTCGCACTGGCCGAGGGCACCAGGTCGTAGAAGTCGCCCTGTTCAGCATCGGGGCTCACCGCCTCATTGTGGGCGCGCGTCCGCATGAAAGCGAGCCGCACCAGCTGGCCAGCGAAGCCCGCATCCCCTCACATGCACCCAGCATCCTCATCCACCGCGAAACTCCGCCCCCTCCGCGTCACCCCGCAGTAGAAGCCTTCGCGCCTTCGCTCCCTTTCGCGTCCTTCGCGTTCAAACCCTCACGGCTTCGCCCTCAACTCCGCCAGGTCCTTCTTCGTCCGCTCGATCTCCGAAGCCAGGTGCTCCGGTTGATACGCCGTCGCCCACCCCCACGTCAGGGCCGCTCCTCTCGCCTCAGCCTCGTGCATGGTGCTGCGCACGACCATGTACTCTTCGCCCGGCGGCGCATGCACGTACACGTGCGCCGGCCCCTCCCGCCGCCGCACCTGAGCGTGCTTCATCCCCGCCGGGATCAGGCTCACATAGCTCGCATGCTTCCGCACCCACTCCGGCGCATCCGCCTCCGCCAGGTCAGCCGGCGGCGCCGTCACCCGCTCCACCCGCGGCGACACGAACACCCGCGCCCGCTCCGCCGCAGTCGCCCCCGCCTCCTCCGGCAGGTACTCCAGCAGCGCCCCAAGGTCCGCCGGGTACTCCCCCTGCCGCGCCTGCACACACGCCTCCAGCGCCATCCCGATGAACTTGAGGTCCCGCAGCGCATGCGCCAGGTCCGGCCACGGCCCCTTCCCCCGCGCCGCGTCCATCACCTGCTTCGTGTACGGCACCGCCCACGCGACGCACTCGGTGGTGGCCTTCTCCACCCCCCGCGCCCGCGCCAGCACCGCCCACGCCTCCGCACTCCCCGGCGGCGTCACGCTGTCCTCCGGGCGCGTCATCGCCAGCACAGGCCCCTCGAAAAAGTCGATCTGCGACAGCTTCACCCCCGCCGCGCCCAGGTACACGTACCCCGCGTGCCGGTTCACCCACTCCGCCGTCGGCTCCTCCGGAACATGCAGATTCCGCTCAACCCGCGGCGGCAGAAACGCCCCCGCCTTCTGCCGCAACGTCTTGCTCCGCTTGGTTTCGGGCACGTACGTCAGCAGCGCTCCCAGGTCGCCCGGCAGCTCATCCCCGTTCGCCTTCGCGTACGCGTGCGCGGCGTCATGGATCATCCGCATATCCGCCATTACCTCGAAGTACTCCGGCAGCGGCCCCCCCGTCGCCACCGCCTCGACGACCTGCCGCGACCGTTCGATCAGCGCCTCCGCGTCACGCCTGCTGGTGATCATCGACACCGACCCGTCCAGCATGACCACCGTGAACAACTCATTGCCCTCGGCATCGCGGTGCGGGTGGTCCAGCTTCAGGTGGGCAATGGCCAGGTCATGCCACCACGGCAGATCATCCAGCTTCAGGTCCCCGCGCCCCAGGTACCGGTACGACGAGTTCTGATTGATCCACGCCGGCGTGACACCCTCCGGCACCTCCGGCACGGGCACCCCGGGCGCGAGGAACCGCTTCCGCACCGTCTCGCCGAACTCCTCCCCCGCCGGCGCGATCACCGTCGCCAGCGCAGCCAGGTCCGGCGGCATCTGCCCGCCGTTTTTTTCCGCGTAATCATGGACCGCCCACCCCATCCGCCGCAGCCGTGAGCCGTCCTGGTACACCGGGGCATTGGTGTCCACCTGCGCCTGCACCGCCGAGGCGAGCGCCACCACGCTGAGAACCACCGCCCGCAGCATGGGAGGATCTCCAGAGGGGAGCCCGCGCGCCCCCCAGCCGCGCGGGCTCTCACAACGTGAGACACCGCCCGGCCCAGCTCATACGCCCGTGCCGATCAAATCCCGGTCAGCACGCCCCCCCGCCCAGCACCCGGAAGAAGCTCTCGATATCCGCATCCGTCCCGGTGTCCCCGTCAGCGTTGAAGTCCGCCCCGCCCTCGAAGCACTCGGCGCAGCAACTCCCGCCCAGACACGAGAAGAACGCCTCGATGTCCGCGTCCGTGCCGATGTCACCGTCGCCGTTGAAGTCGGCCGTGCCGCACCCGTTCTCATCCACCGCCAGCGTCGCCGCGTTGCTCGGGGCGCTCCCGCACCCGTTGCTCACAATGCAGTCGTACGACCCCGCTACGCCCGCCGCGGCCGGGTCGATCGTCAGCGTCGCCGTATCCACCCCGCTGTACGGCGGCGTATTGCTGATCGCCCCGCCGTTGTACCGCCACTGGTACGACAGCACCCCGCTACCCGACGCCGCCACCGTGAAGCTCGCCTGCGACCCCTCGTCAACCGTCACGTCCGAAGGATGCCCCGTCACCACCGGCGCGGTGTTCACGGCCAGCGTGGCCGCGGCACTGGGCACGCTCGTGCACCCGTTGGTCGCCACGCAGTCGTACGACCCCTGGCTCCCCGGTGTGATCGGGCTGACAGTCAGCGTCGTCCCTGTCTCGCCCGTCAGCTCGCTGCCGTTGAACCGCCACTGCAGCGTCGGCACCGGCGAGCCGCTCACGCTCACGCTGAACACCGCCGACGCCCCCACGCACCCTTCCTGGCTCACCGGCCCGGAGATGAACTGCGGCGCGGAGTTCACCGTGACGAACACGCTCTGGCTGGTCGTGCTGTCGCACGCGTTCGTCAGCACGCAGTCGTAACTGCCCTGATCCCCCGCGCTCACGCTCGGGATGCTCAACGTCGCCGAGGTCTGCCCGCTCAGGTTGTTCCCGCCCTTGCGCCACTGGTACGTCGGGCTGGGCGACCCCGCACCGAGCACCGACACCGTCAGCGGCTGCCCCACGCACACCGTCTGCGGCGAGGGCTGGTTCACCACGCTCGGCGGCAGCTGCACCGTCAGTGTCGCCCCGTCGCTGGTCACGCTCCCGCAGCTGTTGCTCACGATGCAGGAGTACGTCGCCGCCGACGACTGCTGCACCGGATCAATGGTCAGGCTCGGCCCCGTGGCTCCCGCGATGTTCCCCTGCCCCTTCCGCCACTGATAGCTCGGCGAGGGCGAACCGCCCGCCACCACCGTGAACGTCACCGACCCGCCGAAGCACGCCGTCTGCGACGCCGGCTGGCTGGTGATCGCCACCGGCGTGCTGATCGACAGCGTCGCCGCCTGCGAGGTCGCCGGGCTGCCGCAGGCCCCCGACACCACGCAGTCGTACGCCCCCGCGTCGTTCCCGCTCACCGCTGGGATCGTGTACACCGACCCCGTCGCCCCGCCGATGTTCCCGCCGTTCTTCCGCCACTGGTACGTCAGCCCCGTCCCCGCCGCCCCCACCGAGAAGCTCGCCGGCGCCCCCGGGCACGCGCTGGTGTTCCCGGGCTGCCCCACGATCACCGGCCCGCTGCAACCCGTGATCGAGAAGTTCGCGTTGCTGATGTCGAAGTAGATGTTGTTCACCGCCTCGACCTTGATCCGCGCCTGGGTGGTGCTCACCCCCGGCACCGTGACCACCTCGCTCCCGTCATTGGGCGTTGAGGCCAGCACCACCGTCGGGAAGGTGTTGCCACCATCGGTCGACAGCAGGATCCGCACGCTGGCCGTGCTCACCGGCGCGGCGTTCGTCCCATTCACCGCCCACGTCACCGTCTGCTGGCTGCCCCCCGTCCAGCTCACGTTGGTGTTCGGGCTCGTTACCTGGAACGGCCCCGCGCTCGCCACCGTGACCACCATGTCGTCGCTGCCGAACCCGCCCGCCCCCGCGCGGTTGTCCCGCGTCGTCAGCCGGAAGTTCAGGGTCCGCGCCGCGTCCGGCAGGATCTCGCCCGGCGCGAACGTGTTCGCGATCAGGTTCGACACCCGAGGAATCGTTCGGGACGGGACCACCACCGGCGACCACGACCGCATGATCGCCCCCGCCCCCGGATCACCGCTCGCCAGCGTGAACCCCGTGCTCCGCGTGTCCCGCTGCTCCCAGCAGTATGTGATCGCGTCGTTGTTCGCGTCCGCCCCCGTCCCCGTCAGCGTGAACGGCGTGCCGAACGGAATCGTGAAGTCCGCCCCCGCATTGGCGGTGGGGGCCGTGTTCCCCGTGCTCGTCGTCGCGTCGCAGCTCGAGCCCCCGCCGCTCGTCGTGAACGTCGTGATCTCCTGCATCGAGATGAACGAGAAGTACGCGTTGGAGTTCGCCTGCAGGTTGTCGCTCCCGCAGATCCCCGCGTACGCCATGATCGTCGACCCCGACCCCGGCTCATAGGCCGTGGACGCGCTGCGGTTCCCGCTGCAGCTCCCGCCCGAGCCGTTGAACGTGTGGTTCCCGCCGAACTGATGCCCCATCTCGTGGGCGACGTAATCGATCCAGAACGGGTCGCCATTGGGGGACGGCTGCCCCGTCACCCCCCGCGCCTTGTTCGTCGACGAGCACACCACCCCCAGCCCCGCGATCCCCCCGCCCGCCGTCGAGAACACGTGCCCGATGTCGTAGTTCGCGTTGCCGATAACGTTCGTGCACGTGGTCTGGTTCTGCCCCAGCATCGTGCTTCCGTTGTTGTTCGTGTACGGGTCGCTGTTCGCGTTCGTGTAGATGATCGAGCTGTTGTTCGCTACCAGCGTGAGCCGGATGCCCAGCTCCGTCTCGTACACCCCCGTCACGCGGTTGATCGCCGTGACCACCGCCGCCTGACCCAGTGCCACCGTCCCGCCATGGAACGCCGTGTACTCGCCCGTCGCGGCGCACGCCAGCCGGTACGTCCGCAGCGGGTTGGCGTTCCGCGCCGCGTACGGATTGAACACCGCCTCTTCAAGCACCGTGGGCGTCTCGCTCGAGGGCGTCCCGCACGTCCACTCGTGCTGCTTGGTGTAGTCCCGCTTGTAATAAACCGCGTACAGCCCCGTGTTCCCCTTCGAGAAGGGATCGATGAACACGTCGCCGAAGGGCGACCGCACCATCGCGTGAAAACCCTGCGGCGTGCAGTCCAGCCGCACCGTCGCGTACGTGTCGTGCAGCCCCTTCCCGCTGAACGTGCGGATCTCCGGGAACTGCGCCGCCAGCCCCTCCTCCATCACCGGCGACTCAACCACCGCGAACTGCTGCGTGGACCCGTCGGGCATGGGCAGCGTGATCGTCAGCGGGTTCGCCTCGGCCTCCCGCGTGAACTCCCGCGGCGCCGTGCGCAGCACCGCGACCATCCCCGCCATGTCCAGGCGCGCCGCCTGGAATACCTCCGGCCGGATCCACGCCTCCTCCGCCCGGTCCGCCTCCGTCACGCCCTCCAGCAGCGTCCACAGGCGCGTGGTCGCGTCCTGCTGCGCCACCGCGGCGTTCGCCACTACGAACAGAACACAGGCAACGCACCAGCTCAGCATGCGCATGAACAGCACCCCTGCACCCACAAGCCACCGCGGCGAACGCCGCACCCCGCGAAGCTACCGCGCCCGCCTCATTCCCACAATGAAAACTCCACCCCGCCCCGACCATGGCCCTCCACACGGTGATCGGCCCCGGAGCACCCCCTCGCGCCCACAAGCAGGGGATGGGCCCATAATCCTCCATGCCCACCTACCTCATCACCGGAGCCTCCCGCGGCATCGGCGCCGAGCTCGTCCGCCAGCTCGCCGCCCGCAACGACACCGTCCTCGCCGGCGTCCGCCGCCCCGGCGCCCTCCCGCGCCACCCCAACATCCGCGAGCTCCAGCTCGACGTCGCCGACCCCGCGTCCGTCGCCGCCCTCCCCGCCGCCCTCGCCAACCAGCCCATCGACGTCCTCATCAACAACGCCGGCGTCACCAGCGATGTCAAGAGCGTCGCCGACCTCACCTATGAAGAGCTCGAGCGCGTCTTCCGCATCAACGCCGTCGCCCCCATGATCGTCACCCGCGCCCTCCTCCCCAACCTCCGCGCCGGCCAGA
>Ga0196963_10001087_pt1 | contig 19877 bp, 24 predicted proteins | sample S1_5metaG_FD_148600 | JGI IMG/M metagenome (GOLD analysis project Ga0196963, IMG submission 148600) | Soil microbial communities from Anza Borrego desert, Southern California, United States - S1_5 | ecosystem: Environmental > Terrestrial > Soil > Desert | place: USA: California | collected... | reverse complement strand
CAGTGTTAGCTGCTCGTTCGCCCCGCTGCTAATCGCCTGTAGCGTTACCCCGCCTCCCGCTGCAGCGGGAGTTACTTTTATTCCCGTCGCGGCTGACGCAACCGAACCGTCAACCTGCAATACCGGATTCGCTGCCCCGTTCGGCCCAACGGAGAATGCGGCGACAGCGTTACTTTGAATGACCTGCGCGGCTGTGAAGATATTCGCGCTGCCGAGTCCGGCCTTCAACGCGAGCGAGTTTGTGACCGTAGTTGCGAAGTTGGCATCGTCGCCTAGCGCCGCTGCTAATTCATCTAGCGTATCCAGCGCCCCCGGCGCAGAGGCTACCAGCGCGGCAACCTCCGAGCGCACAAAGGCGGTGGTTGCAAGTTGCGTGGTATTCGTTCCCTGCGCGGCGGTCGGTGCTGCCGGAGTGCCTGTAAAGGTTGGAGAGGCGATAGCGGCTTTGGCGTCAAGCGCGGCTTGCAGGTTCACTACATCGGCAATCGCGTGCGCGTGAGTCGGCAGGTCTGCCGCCACCAACGCGCGAAAGGTAGGGAGCGCAGCAGCGCCGGAAGCTGGCCCCGCATAGAAAGTATTGGCGGGTTTGGCGGTGACACCTGCGCCAATGCTGTCAAGGGCATCTTGCAAGCCGTCAATATCGGCAATTTCAGTGATTCGGTAGGCGCTCTCGCCTTCGGCGTCGCTGTGCAACGCCGCAGCGCCACCAGGCGGCGTAGATGCGCTAGTGCCTAGCTTGGCCTGTACAGCGACGATTGCCGCAAATGCGTCTTGTAGTGTTTCAAGTGGCATTGGTCAGAATGTATCCAGTTCATCGGGGAAATCGCTCTCGCCCGGCGTCTCGTCTACGTCGTCAGGTTGGGTTATTAACTTGACCGCTGTGCGACGTGTTGCTTCATTGGTGAGCGCGTTCACGCTGCCGTTGATTGCGTAGCGAAGGCTGTTAATCTCCACCTCGTCCGTGGCGAGCAGTTCTACCCCCGCCTCATAAATCAAATCGTACAGCTGCTGGTTGGTCGGTGCTTCACCTTCGACGGCATCGTTCTTTGCTCCGCTAGACCGCTCCAACGCGCAACGAATCGTTTGGTGTGCAATGCGAGTGTTCGTCAATCCGCCCGCGCCGTCATTTACACTACTGCTGATGCGGTACACCACGCCGGTCGAGTTCAGGAAGAAGCTCGCCGCATGCGATGTGATAAAGTTGACTCCTGGTAGTGCCATTGCGCAATAGACGCGCAGTAGGTAGGTTTGGGCAATATTGTCGAGTCAGGCAACGGGATTATAGCACAAGGGCGAGGATTTGAACCCCCGCCCTTTGCCCCTACTGCGAATTTGCCTGACTCGCCGCAGGTCAACCGCAAATAATAATTTGACTACGATTGCCGCTGACGCCGCCGCCCGCCGTGGCGTTCGAGCGGCCATAGATGCGCGGGTTAAGTGGCTTGTAAAGCTCAAAGCGTGCGTTCGGTTTGGCTAGTTCCATAATCTCCCCTTCACTCAGCGCGCGGTTGTAGACGCGAAATTCAGCCAGCAGCCCTTTCCACGCCTGCGAGCCGAACGAGCGGCCAATAAACCACTCGGCAACAGTTACGCTCGCATCGCCTGTTTGCTGGCCGATTTTTTCTTGCCGAATCCACCACTGCCAGCCGTTCGCGCCTGGCGTTGTGCGAACACACATAGCATGCCAATGGTTCACGTCCAGCGCCCGCCCGCTAAACGACTGTGGCCCGTTGCGCGTGCTCGTTAGCGCGGCGTTATAAAACGCCGTGTCGGAATTCGAGAATGGGTAATGCGAGAATGCAATCGCGCCAAAGCTGGTCATGTTGTAGGGGAAGCCGCTGGCATCATTGACCTGATTGCGCAGCCAGCACCAAATTGTCGCTTCGGTGACAGTGGGGATGATCTGCGGCAGGTCTATTTGATCTACTGCCGTTTCACCAAAGCTCAGCACGGGCTGACCTTCCGCCGCGCGCCACTTCGGCGCACCGGTTCCGCTATTGAAAGTCCCGTGGTTGGCGCGCCCCGACAGATCCCACAGCTTATTGCCGCCCGGTTGGACGAGCGGATACCAACCGACAAGTCCGCGCGCCTGCCAACTGGATTCGTTCACGCCGAAAGGTTCAGGCGGCCTAATTGAGCGGTCGAGAAACAGCATTATTGAGCTTCAGGCGGCAGTGGTTGCAGTACAAACTCGTGATCCGCGTCAGTGTTGGTTAGGGTGACGCCGAGATCGTTGAGCCACAGCACGGAGACATATCTTGAGTGAATAAAGACTGTCCCGCTTGCGATAATCGCCGCGCCTGCGGTCGTTGTATCGGCAATGATCGAACCGACTGGCTGCAAGTTGCGCACGCGATCTGCGGCAGTGGAAATGCTCGCATCGGACGTGCCGACCCTGCCCGGTAAATCAGTTGCGTCCTTAGCCTGACTTAGAAATATCTGCACGCCACGTCCTACGGTGTACGCTGAGCCTGATTTACTCTTGGCAAACCAGCGATAGAGGCCGGGCAGCGAACCCGCGCCCCTGTCCCATTGCGCCGATACGCGCGCGTCACCACTACTGATATTTTTAGGTGTAAAAGTCGTATCGCCCGCGCTCGCAAAGGTTCGCGCGGTTCCCGGCTTGTGTAGAATTTCGGATACTGCCATTAGCTTCTAACTCCTATCAGTGTAATTTTCAAGCCCTTCGCCGTGCCGTCGCCAATCTGGTCAACGTCAATTGTGATTTCGGAGTCGTCGGCCAGTGCCGAATCTGAAATCACCGCAGGCGTTGCCGCTGTCGTGCTGGTCTTCTCGCCGTTGTCTATGGTGAGTTTGGTTGAGAGCACGGTTGCGCCGCTGTCGTTTATGTCTACCGTGAAGATCGAGCCGGACGATTGCGCCGTTGTGAGACTTCCGCGCACGGCAAGCAAGGTGAAGGCAAAGGGCATTCTGAAAGTGATCTTCCCCGTGCCGGTTGTAATGGCGGTCGCCTCATCGCCAACGCCGACGACGATTGCGATTGTGCTATTAATCTTAAGCCACGCGCTTCCGTCGCTTTGATACTCGCCCGCGCTCTCAGTATCGGTAACGATATAGCGCCAGCCATTGTTGTAGGCTGCTGCCGCTGGACGATTGAGCAGCGTGCCGCGTAGATGATAAGTCGCAGGACTGGCCATTTAATCAGCCTCCACAAAGATATAATTCAATTCCGGTACGCCGTTTATATCAGTGATGTAATCCAGATTGCCTTGCCCGTCCTCGCCCGCCTCCCAGCGCATGCCGCTGATGGCGTTCCCGCCTGGCGTATATTCGACAGTTACCATTCCCATCACATAACTGCCTGCGCTCGCGTTGGTTTTTGCGCGGAAGAGATACATCCGCGTGCCGCTCTCGTTGACCGTCTCTCTCCAGCTATTCGTATTTCCGCTCCACAGGAATGCCCCCGGTGAGCCGCCGTTGTCTTCATAGATTTCGTAGATAAGGCCAGCGAGTGAAACGCATTCATCACTGATTGGCGTCCAGGTGTGCAGGACTTCATTGCGGGTTGCGTCGAAGGTGACAGCGTAATCAGCAGGGGTGGTAATGTTTAGATAAGGCGCAGTGAACGTCCAACTGGTTGACGAGGCGTCCGCGATGTTTTGATTGGCTGTTACGGCCTTGTAGGTTCTCGTCTCGCCAACTTCACTTAGATCATCCTCAATAAAACGCAGCGTGGTGTCTAATAGCAAGAATCGCTCGTTGGCCGCGTGCGAGGCAGGAGTCGAGCAGCGCAAGCCGCGACGTAATCTTGTCAAATTCCATCGCCGCGCGCTTACCTGCGAGGCGTTGACAAAGGTAATCACCTCGTCGCCAAGTAGGATTGCATTCGCCCCATCGAGCACGGCGTCATCGGTGCTTGACTCCAATGCGTCATTCTCATTGTATAAATCCACCGTGATGGTATTGGTATCGTCCCAGGTATTAACCGCCGCAGTATTGATAGGGTTGACCAGCGTTCCAGCGATTGACGGTGAGGGAAAAGTCTCAAGCAGCTCGTAGCCATCGCCGGTATCACGATACAAGCCTGCCCCGTTCCAGCTATCCGCATTGGTCGTAGGCGTGATAGCCGCGTAAAATCCAATCTTATTCTCGTCGGCATCGCGCAGCCACACTTGGTCAAATAGCAGCACGATTGAATTCGGCGGCGCGCTAGCCACAGGCGGGATATAGCCGCCCCCGCCCACTGTGCCTGTTATAGCTTGGCTGTAAATCAGCACCTCGTCATCAACGAGGTTGAATTCCTGCAAGCCGGGCAATGCGCCGTTGAAGCCGAGGACGCGGGCACGAGTGGTTGCGGACGTTTCGGAGATGGTAATGATGTTAGTGGGATTAACCCAAGCGTACCGCCACGGTAGGCGCGCGGTGGCCGACTCCCTTGCAATATGCTGCTGGTATAATAGCCGCTCGGCGGCTTGCCTCATCTGGTCACTCGTCAGCGTCATGGGGAGGTTCACCGATTCAACGCCCTGCGCAAAGCCGGTCATGCGGTAAGCTGGCTGACTCCCAGACTCATAATCTCGCGCTGAGTCGAACGCCGTCACGTTGAGCTGCCTCGCCAACTGAACCTCGTCCTTGATATTCCACTCGATTTTGTTTCCTAAGTCGCCGTTGGTAGAGGCTTCCAGCCCCTCAACCATTCCCAAATGGTCTTCGTTCACCGTCACCACCGAGGACGAGCCGAGAAAGGTTCCGGTTAGAACCCCGTCCACGGCCTCATAGAATTCCGCAGCGTAAGGCGTGGAGGCGAGTTCAAGGGTTTCGCGCGGCGCTTGCGGCTGCTGGACGATGAGGCCGCTGAGAGATTGGGAGTCGAATGGTGAGAAGTCCCTGTCCCCTGGCTCGATACCTGCACGCTCGCACAAATCATCCGCCAAATCAGCTAAGCTACAAATGTCTACGTTCTCTGTGGTGAAGAGAAATGTAGGCACGCCGCCGTATTTGCTAAGGTTGAAGTTCTCGATTACGCAATATGCCCAGCCGCGATAGGCGGGTACTTCACCCGCCCCTTTGTCGGCCTCTATCAATGGATCGGGCAACTGCTCGTAGTTACCTTCGTAGAAGCGGATGGAAGCGCCGCCCCCGCCCGCAATCGTGCCGGAAACTGTGCCGAGGCTGTCGCCGGTAAAACGGTTGAGGTGAGCCAATAAAGACGCCCCACCGGGCAATGGGGGATTCTCGGTGCTATACGTTGCCACCGTTACGCTGCCCTCGTCCAAGCCCCCCGTCTGTGAGCCAATGGCTGCATCTAGGTCTAGTAACTTGTCGGCATTGGCTTGGATGGCCTTTAGGCGCTGACGCCCTCTGCCTACCAAAATCGCCACGTCTAAGTAATACGTGATCGTTTCGACGGTTTGCTTGGGCGCACCCTTGCCGCCCTTTTTCTCTTTGGTTACAACCTTGCGAATAGGCGAGGCCCAGATAATCGTTCCGGCGTGCTTGATGCCGCCTTTGGTGGCAGCGCCGGAAGTAGACATCACTACGTCATCAATGGTTTTATTCAAACAGGCTATAGAGCCGACGAAATGGAGCGGAGATGCTACACTTAGACTGCTCGTATAGAGCAAATCGCCCTTGTGCCAATATTTCACCACGCCGCTTTGCCGCGTGATCCGCAGCGTATCGCCGTGAGCGTAGACGCCATCCCACGCACCTTTGAACACGCCGTTTTCGTAGATGAATATGGAGTGTGGCGGGTGAGGGGTTCCGCTCGTATTGTTCTGGTCGGAAACGTGGATGTTATAGCTTACACTTGTGTAATCAGTGACATTCGGACTTGCATCCAACCCCCCAAACATTCTCCCCTCGGTATCGCTCCCGAAGTTCCAACTCACTTCAAAGTCAACGCCGGTAGCAAAGGTTTGCACGGAATAGCCGCCGCCGTCGCCGCTGCCAGAGGCGTTCTCAAAGCAATTATCCGCGCCGGAAGTTTTTTCAAGCGAATTATCGGCGTTCACAACGCAATTCACCAACCCCGTCCAGGTAATCGCCTGCGCCGTCGCCGTAGATGCGCAGCCGTAGATTTCCGGCACGCCGCCGCCTTCATCCGCGTTTTGAATGTAGAGTTCACCAGTTTGCTGACCGCGCGTGATGGTGGGAGGCTTGGGACGAAGGAAGTAATTAAGAGCGTAACTGCCCGCCGTGAACGCCAACGAGATGAAGAAAGCTGTTAGCGAGAATGGCTCAGCGAGTAAGAGCGCGTCACTGCTTGGCGCGCACAGGTTCAGCGCGCCGCCGATGGCAGCGAGAAGGACGAGCTGTTTGTAGCTTAAGCGCCGCATCCGCAGTCTTCTTTCACTTTCTCCCGCAACTCCCCGGCCCACACCTTTGGGCGAAACGTCGCGTGTATCTTCGACCGATGCGACTTTAACCAGCGGTCGTCAAGTAAATGCTCCACTACGGCTCCACCCATCTGCTCATTCCCATTCGCGTGAATAATCTTCGGCCCCCAGCGTGTCGCCTCGGTGACAATCGCCACATGCTGCGGCTCGGCCTCGTGGCGGATAGCGATAATGTCGCCAGCTTGGGCGGGTTCGGCCTTCGGCAGCCTTACACAATATTTGTCAAGCAGATACGCTAAGCGGCCATCGTTGGGCGTTCTTCTATAATTCCGCTCCGCTTCGATAATGATGCCCGCCTCTTCAGCCGCCAGTATCAGTAACCCGACGCAATCCACGCCGCGCTCGCTGCGCCCCTGATGCTGCCAGCGCGTGCCGGTCAATGCCCTTGCTGCGGCTATGAACTTTTCGGGGGTTGGTTGCGTCATTCTGGAAAACGGTAGACCGAGCTACCCGGGGAGAACGGGGAGCCTTGAAAATTCTCAACGTTCGTGCCGCTAGGGTTGTCGGGGTTGACAAATGTCTTGCACGCCTCAATCGTTCTCACACAGCCCGCTATTAACGTCACGTCATCGCCAGCGGTGATGGTTAAGGGGAAGGGCCGTTGTAGCGTGATGACGTTGCCTGCGTTGTTTTTGATTTCGCGTTCGTAAAAGCGGTTATTGCCGCTGCGGAAACGAAAGAGGCCGTACTGAAAATAACCGTCTGCTTTTGCGGGCGATAGGTTGACGGTAATCGTCAGTCCACTGCTCGTTGTTACATCCGCATCATGCATGTAGTTGTCGAGTGGTTGGCCGCAGCGGTCATCGCCTAACTGTCGCGCGTCACAGAGGGATGATACGATTTGGCCTAACGGCTGTGACAAGGGCTGAGACAGGGCGCGTAGCTCAGCAACAAACCTCCCGTTATCTATGCGGAATTCTCCGAATCTGCCCTTCGCGTGCTGGGCAACACCCATGCTTAAATCCAGATAATTCACCGTCATGAACTCCCAACGCGCATAGTCCCAACGACCTGCGCGCAGTTCCGTTTCGGTCACACCACCCGCCTGCAAGATGTGAATTAACTCCGCGTTATCCGGCTTCAGGCCGTCAGAGCGGGAGAAGCGGGTAGGCAGTAGTACGCGGGGGGTGTAGGTTTCGCTGTTGAACGTCAGCTTCCTCGTGTGGTCTGTGGCGAGAATTACCGCAGGACTCGTGCCGAATACCGCTTGCTCAATCGTCGCGCCGCTGGTTGTTATCGCCGCATCAGCAAATAGCGCAGCCGAGGGCGTGAGAGCTGACGTGTAAATCAAGCTGCGGTTGTGGTGGTAAGTGATAGCGTTGGTCGTCGCAGCCCTTTTCACGTAGAACCAGTCGCCGGAACGCGCGGTTGTTGCCGCCGTCGCCTTCAACACGTTGCTTTCATACACGCGGATTGTGCCGTTGGCATCAACGCGAATGGCGTGCTGAATCGTGGCCTCAGTTGCGCCCCCGTTGCTGGTACTCAGCCCGCAGTAGACGGTTCCATTCGACCTTACCGTAAACCTCAAATAGCCATCACCCACCAACCCTTGAGTGGAAAAGCCCGCACCTGCTGCCGTTGTCGCCTTTAGCTTACCGCCGCGCGCAAGGACGTTGACGCGAGCCGCCGAAGCCCAATGAATCGGAATCTCCCTGGGGCGCTCTTCAATGCGGACGAGATGGGCGAGGTAGGTCGCGCTGCCCTCAATGTGAGTTTTCATTGCCGCGCTGATGGCCAATTACCCGTTCCTCCCGATTGCTGATTCAATCGCCGCCGTTGCTGCTTTGGCGATTTCAGCCCGTGTCCTGAGCGGCACGGAACCGCTCACATGCACATTGATCGGCCCTCGTTCCTTGATAGCCGCAATCATTTCGCTTATCGCCTTACGCTGCTGACGGGCACAGAAAAGCAGCAATGCCGCAATCGCACCCATGCCAACCAGCCAAAGGGTAAGAAGGAAAAACGCTTCACTCATACGCTTAACTCAAACTCCGCTGCTGCAATCTCCATCAGAGGCAAGCCGGATAAGCTAATCTCGGTGACTGCATCTCCGACGCTTGGATTGAAGTGGTCAGTCGCAAAGCGAACCGGGATGTAAAATTCGCCCGTCCATTTAAGGGTGTGCCCATTCGTCGGCGCGGCAACGAACGTCACGATGCCAGTGGAATAATCAATCGTGTAATGTGTCGTGAGCGTTTGCAGCACATCGTTTTTGTAAATGGATACAGTGCCGCTGACAGGTTTCACAATGCGCCGCTCGCGCGTCACGCCGCCGCTTACATACCTCTTGTATAGCCCAAACACCGTTGTACTCCCGTCTCCTGTGCCGAACTGCATAGACGTGCCGATAGGGTCGTCGGCGCTACCATCGCTGCTGGCCCAAAAGTCGGTGTAGTCTGTTAGTAGGAAGCCGCGCGCCATTGCGTCACGGCAACGAAAGAAAGCGGTGAGGCCGTTTAGCTCTTGGGGTTCTAAATGGGCGTATTCGATTACGCCCTCCCACAACTGGTCGAGACGATTCACGTTGCGCTGGGAGACGCCGCTAAAGGGGTTGGTGATGACAGTCGTGCTCCCTTTAGGGCCACCATTCGTAACCCTAGTGAAGAACACTGGCAATTCAACTTCATCGAAAACGACAGCCATGTGCTATCCGTTCCTCCCCAGCGCATATTGCAGCGCCGCCGCTGTTTCGGTTGCTATCTGCTGGCGGGTTTTGGGCGTGACAGTGCCGGTCGGGGCAGTGATGGGCACGTTGATTGTGACGTTGATGGTTTTGCCGCTCGTCATTGCCCGCATGTCGCTATTGGAAATAATCCTTCCATTCGTCTCCGGTATGAATAACTCCCGCCCTCGCTCGCCTACGCCGTAGGCATGGCCAGCAAACACAGGCCCGCCTTCAGCGTTCCAAAATGGTGAGCCTGTCGGCACGCCGCCGCCACCGGTAGGCAGCTTCGGCCCAATAAACCCGCTGAAGATTCCGCCGAGTAATCCGCCGAGTAGTCCGCCAAGCGAACTATACTTGCCACCCGTCGCAGCCAGCATCATTTCGCTTGCAAGAGTATTGAAAAACGTCAGGCCGATGTTTTTAGCCGTATCTATCCAGCGTGCGCCCCCTTCAGCCAATGAGGTTATCAACTCATCAAACCCTTGCCCTAACCTTGCTTTGAAGTCATCTAGGCGCTCCTGGGCGGCAAATATTTTCTGCTCGGCAGCGGTTTTAAGGTCTTCGATTTGTTTTTCTTTCCGTGACTGAATTACATCGCGCAACTCCTGACTGCGTTGCTTAAGCCTGGCCGTTGCTTCGGCAGCGCGAATGGTTTCATCGGCGTTCTTTGCGCGCGTCATGATGATTTGTTTTTCGATTGAGTTCAGGGCAGAGAATTCGTCCGCTAAGTCGCCCGCTAGCAGCCGCAGCTCATTCGTCATTTCAGCCTTTGGAATCGTGCGGGCAATAGAATCGTTGAGGTCATCAAAAGCATCGGTACTCTTTTTCACGCTCTCTGCGATTTCGTCAAAGTTGGGCGCAATCAGCTTTGGCCCACCTTCAAGCATTTGCCGCTGAAGACTGCGATTGAATTGCTGTAGAGACTCGAGGCGGGATGATTCCTTTTCAAAGCCCGTCTCGAAAAGGCGCTTTCGCAATTCGATAACTCTCTCAAGCTCCGCCTTCGCCTCGCGTGCCGCATCTAGCTTGAATTTAAGTTGGTATTCTTTACTACTCGCGTCACCTAGCCATTTCAATTCCCGATTCACATCGGCCAGCGACTTGGCCAATTGCTGCGCATCGGTGAGGGCTTTCTTTGCCCCGCCGCCACCACCGCCAACAGGTGCTGGCTTGCCCTTTGGTACAACCAGCGGCCTGCGGCCCGTGTCTATGCCTTCAAGTCCCGCCAGCTTGTTCGGATCAAGCGGTTGCAAGCCCGCAGCACCGTATTTAGCTAGCAAGCGGCGAGACTCTTCTATATCGGCCAATGTATTTCTTGCATTTACAAACCCTGCGTTGATGCGGTTGAAGAGCGCGGGCAGTTCGCCACTGAGCCGCTTGATGTCATTATCTAGTGCATCTATCTGAATGCCGACGATAGACAACGCGGCCTGCAAACTGCTTTCTAAAGCAAGCGTGACGGACTTAATGCCAGCGATGAATGACGTGCTGAATAGCTCTGCCGCATCTTGGGCGATGGCGATGGATTGAGATATGCCATTAATAACTTCGCTTACGATTGTTGCAGTGGTCAGCCTGCCCAGCGCATTTAACAGCGAATCAAGCGCGTTCGACCCTGTATTGCCCAGCGTTTCCAGGCTTAACTTCAATCTCGTTACTGCGTCCTGATTCTCAGCAATCTTGCGCTGTACATCATCTAGGCGCTTGGTGATTCTATCTAAGGCAGGATTTAAGCCTGACAGCAAGACATCCCCGACGCCCGCCAGCGCCAACTTCAGCGATACGCCGAGATTTGCAAATGCCTCACGCGCACCGCCAGTAACTTGCGGGATGCGCTCTAGCTCAGTCAATAACGTGTTGATGAAGTCTTTGGAGTCCTTACCGGCCTTTTGCAACTGCTTGCTGATGGCCTCGGAGTCTACGGTTCCGAAGGCTCGCTTGAGCGCCTGCGCGACAGCGGGCGCAGCTTCAATAATCGGCCTTAAATCCTGCGCCATCACCTTGCCCTTGCCTGCCAATTGCCCCAACTGAACCGTTACCTCGCGTAGCTTTTCTGCCCCACCGCCAGTCAACGCGACGGCATTTGCGAACGCTTTCAAGATGCGCTCTGATTCAGCAGCGGCGAAGCCTACCGCCTGCAACCGCACGGCCCCTTGTACGGCCCCTTCAAAGTCGATACCGGGTAATTTCGCTATCTCTCTTAACCTTGCTAACTGCTGCTCGGCTAATGCCGCTGAGCCGTTGACCGCTACCAGCGAACGCTTTAGCGTGTCCAGATCGGCAGCGGCAGCGATGGCGGCTGTAGCAATGCCAGAGATAGAAGCGGCGATGCCTGCGGGCAATCCAATCTTTAACGATTGAAAACTGCGGAGCAGGTTTGAGGCAGTGCGCTGGGCAATGCTGTCAATGCGTACCATGCCGGAGACAAACTCGCGGTCATTCACCACCACTCGCGCAAATAATGTCCCGACCTCAGTTGCCATTGCCGCTTGACTTTCTCAGCTAATTAATTTTAAGGTGCGCCCGCATCCCGACCCTCAATCCAGAAAGGAAGCCAGTTATGCGCCTGCTGTTAATCTTCATCACTCTTTCTCTGCTACCAATTCAGGAAGCCGACAAGCGCGCCGAAAAGGAACGCTTGAAACAACCCGCACGCATCACCATCGCTGCGCCGCTATCAACCATTAAGTCGCTCATCCTCACCGAATCGCTCAATAATGGCTGGCGGTTGGTAGACGAGAGCGAATCTCGTCTAGTCTTCCAGCGCACGCCTGATAGCATGGGTTGGCGCTTATCCCTGCGCCTTTCTTACGGCGGGTCTGCCGCCAATCCCCCGCGCCCAGAGATAGCTTACACGCTGGCGGCGCAACCTGATTCCTCCGTGCTCGTCCTTGCCGATGCTGCCGTTGTCGCGCTGCGGCCTGGTGGCACATCTGACCGGTACAACTGGAACGCGGATAAAAACACCCGTGCGGGCACTGATGCTTTTTTAGCAAAGATCAAGAAAGGTGCAGAAGCGGGAGAGGGTGCAAAGCCACCTGACGCCGCGCCCGCAGTTAAACCCTCGCCATCACCTACGCCCAAATGTTTCGACAACGGGCGGCGCGTGCCGTGTGCGGTTCCGTGAATCATCCATTTGCCTCTTTCTGGCGCTGCCTTTCTGCTTGTCTTCTTTTCAATTCGCTCTCGCTGCCTTTCTCCGCTTGAATGTCAAAATCCAACATCGCTAAGTCCCGCACGTCCTGCCTTCTTACATCACTCGGCAACCAGTTAAATGCTCGCGCAATCCTTGCAACCTGCGCATCGGTGGCCAACTCGCCCAACGGCTTCTTTTCCAGATACCACATCGCTAGGCGGTTGGCTGTTGTTTTGGGTTTGGGTTTACGTGCTCCCAAACTTGGTTGTATAACTGCTGCACATGGGCGGCGTCCAAGTCCGCCACCCGCTCTAACGGAACGGGCTGTCCGCCTTCTACCAAATCCCAACTAATCAGCAACCGCTTAATCATGTCCACCATGAACGCCTTGTCCTCTTGTGAGTACAAAACGCGGCGCTCTTCTGGCGCCTCAGCCTCACCAGGCTGCGCTTTAACTTTCTTCGCGTCCTGTATGAAGCCCATAACGCTATTCCACTCATCCATAGAGATAGCGCGACGCTTTACGGTAAACTTAATCAACTCGTTGCCTTCGCCATCTTTCAGCGTGATTGGCACGTCAAAACTCAACAGACTTGCAAACTCAACCGGCATAATTCCTTTCGTCTTCAAACCCAAACAAAAACGCCGCGCCGCTTCTGTTTCAGAATTCACGGCGCGGCGTGCATGAAAAGCAGCATTCTGCACCTACAAAGCCGCAATCGTATTCCATAGCGTAAACTTCAGCGGCCCGCCCATTGCCGTGCTGCCAACGATTTGGAATTCAAACTCGTGCCCGTAGACGGCTCCATTCAAGTCTTTTCTATCAACCGCCGTGTTGAGCTGAATCGCCATATCCACTAAGAGCTTGTAGGTGTACGCGCCTGTTATCGTGGCCCCTACGAATTCCCAGCGCATAAAATACGTCGCTTTACTCTTCGTATTTAGCGCGGCGCGCAGCGCGATGGCTGCGGCTGATTTATTCACCGCAAGCCTTGCGGATGCGCCTTCAAGCGCCTTCAGCACGCCGGACACGAAGCTTTGCACGTCACGGCATAGACGGAAGTCGGGCAGGCGTAACTCAGGGATCGTGATATACGCTTCGATGGCATCACAGTATTTGGTTGTACCGATGGAGCCAAAGGCGCTGTCCACATAGACATTCTGCTCTGAAATGCTCACCGGCTGCTGGGTGATTTCGGCGTAGGCTGCTGCCCCGGCTGCCAAAGTGGAAATCGCGGTGGCGGGCGTGCTGCCCCCGGTCAGGCTGTCTGTGCTCGTAATCTGCGCAACATTGGTAGCTTTCAACGCGCCCGCGAAGTGGATGTTAATGGGGTCGGCAGGTAGCGGCCCGCCATACGTAAACACATCACCGACAGCGATGTTGCTTAATCCCTCCAATGCGGCTTGCACGGCTTCGGCTGTGGCGTTGTAGGCAATGGCGGCAGTGGTTTGACCTGAGTAGGTCAACGTGAACGTGCCGCCCGTTGGTGAGCCGGTGATAGTCAACTGCTGGATTTCATCTGTCGTGGCTCCGATTGGCCCTGCGCTCTCATTCGTAGCATACGCCAGCAGCGGCCCGGAAATCGCCGCCTCATCCTGCGTAACGTTGATGTCCAACCCGTTGAAGATTACGCCAGGTGTGACACGGCTGGCCGTGGAATCGCCCATTCTCTCTGTAAATGACTTCGGCACTCCAAAGTCGCTATTGGTTGGCGCGTACACCCACTCGTAAGCCGCACCAGAAAGGTTGGTGGGAGTAGGCGCACCAAACAGAGACGCCAGCACATAGGTCAGTTCGTTATAGTCCAAGCCACCGGAAAAATTCCCCTGGCTCCACTCCCGATGCCTGACGCCGCTCATCGACACAACCTTACCCGCTGGCCTATAAAACTGATTCTTGAACTGCGGTTCAATATCGAGCATTAGGGAAGGGAACGCCGTATCAGCCGACAGCGGCAGTCCATACGTTGTTTCCGGCCCTAGATACTGCCTTTGATTTACTTGCGGTCTGCCTGTATTTGCTGCCATTGATTGTTGTCCTCAACTTACGGGATGAATATGCATCCGATACTGCCCGCCTAGATGGAAAAAGACCTCGCTTGAATTCTTGCTGCGTTCAGGGAAGCGCAAGGGGATTCGCCGTCTTGACGTGTAGACATAGCCCTCAAAAACTTCAGTGCTAATATGTTGAAACACATCATCAAGCGTATTCGCCACGGTGTTATCGTCGGCGGTCGGCTTGCCTTTCGTGATGAGCTTGATTTGCAGAACAGGGTTTGCCAGCAGTCGGCACTCACCCAAGCCTTCGCTATCTCGCTCCGAAATCCAACTCCACACGATGAGCGGATAAGGGCCGCTCTCAGGTTGATTGCCGTCTTCGTAGAGACGAGTGGCCACGCGCGCCGCAATGGTGGCGTTGCCGTGCGCCTTTGCATAAACAAACTTGTTTGCGCCTGTAAGCTCGTTGACATCCGCCATTGCTCGCTATTGGTTGCGCCTTGTTACCTCAGTTTTTGCCGCTTCAGTTTTCCCTTTCACCTCTGTCTCCCTGCGCGCCTGAGCGGGCGCAGTCGTGCCCCTCTCTACTGCGCGCAGTTCTTTACCCTTCTCAATCACCTCTGGCACTTTCTCCTCGTAGAACTGCTCTGGATATTCGCGCTCTGCGGAGTCCCAGCGCAGGGAGGGGAAGGTGGCCAGCATCGCAGCCTCCATCTCCTCTTCTTTCAGTTTGCCTTTTAGTTCAGCTTTGAAGCGTTCCTTTACGGTTCCCATAGCGTTTACCTAACTAAAACCACCTTTTAACTTTCAGCCGTCGCGCCCGTGCCACTTCAAGAAGAGCGGGGAGCAGGAAGGGCTGGGGGGATTGGCGCGTTGTGCCCAGTTCGACATACTCAGCGTAGTCAGCATCCGCGATAACCTCGGCCTTTAACTCGCCCATCTCCTCAACGTGGATTGAGCCGCGTAGGAAGCCCGTCTTAACGGGCACTAGCTCTTTTGCAACTCCCTCAACCTCGCCTGCAATCGCCAGCACCGTCTGACGCGCCGCATTACGCTCAACCCGCATCACTGCTCTTGTGTTGCTGCGCCAGGTCATCGCTACCGCCTCACCAATTCGCTGCCACCGCCACTGAAAAGCTTTCCGCAGCCGATTGCTTTACGAGAAACGGAGCAAGTAAAGCTGTAACGTTGATGGGCAAGTCGGATTCACTACCTCCGTCTCCGGCTATCTCTGCCTCTAAGTCCGTTGTCCGGTAGCGCCTCACCCGCACGCCTGAACCTGTGAAGCTTGCACGTACTTGCGCAATCGCCAGAGCGATTTCAACCTGCGCCTCTTTGATTGGTGTCGGGATGGCGCTAGCTAGCCAGCGCCGCCCATGAGAATCATAGAAGCCCTCCGTGTCGCCGGTATCTTCCCTGGGGAACCGCAATACCTGTGCTGCATTGGCAATGATCCCCCAATACTCCTTCGCCTCAAGCGGCGTCATCGCTTCAAGTAACAGCTTCTCTTGATCCGTTGTAGCAGCGGGCCAGTTTGCGACATCGCGCTTTTTAGCCAAATGCGCAGTCGCAAACGCCGTATCCGCATACGAATTCGCAGTCGCCCCGCCAACGGTTGTATCGAGAATGCTAGGCATGCGGCGCTACCAGGTTTTCTTTTTCTTCTTTTTCTTGCCCTTCTTCATTTGCAGCCATCTCCGCGATCAAGCTCTCGCAGAACTGCCGAGCGCCTAGAATCGCATTGAAATTAGCAAACGCCTGTCGCTCTTTCGCCTGTAGATCAATGAGCTTGTTTTGCAGGTCTTCTCTTGTCATTAAGCGACCGCCGCAAACTGCCACTTGGAACCATCCGACATAAACAATTTCCCGACGCCCGTTGCATGGCTTGTGATACCTAGACTGCCAGAGGGCAGCGTGGTTGCCGTGCTATTCGCCGTAATCGCCGTTGTCAGGGTCGCCAACACTTGCCCGTTCGGAAAACGAATCGCGGCCACGGTCGGAATGAATGACTTTGCCGTGCCGGACAATAACGCATTCACGTCACTATTCGGCACGTAGTACAAATCCAAGCCGTATTGCACGCTAGATGAAGCGTGGTTGTTGAATTGAGACACCCCGAAGGCTGCCCTTGCATTCGTCTGCGTGCTTGGGTCGCCGCCGTCAATGTGCGCCTGCACGATGCAGTCAGCGTTGACAGAGCCATCCATCAGCACGCCGAGCACCGCCGCAACCGGCAAATCGCTCGCTCTCGCTCCTGTGACCGAATTTGCGCCAATCACACCCGCGATATAGTTGTTTGTTTTGGTGAGCGCGTCGCCAAGCACATTGCCCATGATTGGGGCGAGAAAGTCAGTATCGCCCGCTTCGCTCGTGCCCGCAGCGGCGTCAAGCTCCAGGTCGATACTGACCGGCTGAAATGAACCCTCGTCGGCGTAGGCGACGCCCTCGTAAACAAGGGCATTGCCCGCGCCGATCTCGGCATTCAAATCGGCATTCAGCCCAAAGCGTCCGGTGCGCCTTCTAAGTCCCCAGGTCATTCCTCACCTTCCTCTTTCTTAGCCTTAATAGGCTCGCCGTGGGCATTGACCTTGCGCCCGTCTACGATGTAGACGCCGCCCGGTACGGTTTCATCCAGCTTCTTCGCCTCAGCCTCGGCTTGCACCTTCGCGGCGCGGGCCTGTCGCTCCTGGGCAGCGGTGAAACCTTCAGGCGCTACAGCCGTCGCTGCTGGCGTCTCCTCTTTGGCCTTCGTGACTGCTTTCTTGCTCTTTCTGCTTGCCATCGCTTGCACTCCTTTTAAGAGGGGAAACGTAGGGCGGGCATTAGCACTCACCCGCCCCTCATTCCACTAATCCGTGATGGTGGGCGCGCTATAGCTCGTGTTGCCCGTGTAAAGCACCGCGCCGTTGGTGCGGTTCCACACGCCAAAGCCGAACTCGGCCTCTAGCGTGCGGGCGCGCAATGGGTAGGCTTCATCCTCAGCGGCCAAAACCAAGTTGCCGCTTCCGGCGCGGCGCTCGCGTTCGACCAGCGGCGGCGGCACGCCATCAATCCAGGTAAACATATAGTTCGCCGGAACCCACGGCTTAACCCACACCTCTGCGCCGTCGAAGACGCCGATTGCGCGGTTGTAGAGATTGGTAGGCGCAAGCGTGCCGCGTGATTGGTTTTCCGTGACGCTGCCGACGATACGCGCGTCTAGATAGGCCGTGAAATTGGCATCCATCGCGCGTACCGCTGCCTCCTGCGCGCGGTTAATGTAGAGCATTTGCTGACCGCTGTTGTAGTGCTCGCGCACCGTTTCGAGCAGGGCAACGATGTCCGACGCGGCCAAGCTGCCGCCAGCACGCGCTAAGTAGTGCGTATGGGTCGCGCCGTCGAAGCTTTCGCCATTCGGCCCGCTGGGAATGGCCGCGCTATCCGCATTGACGAGCGCCTTCAAATCCAATTCGACATGATCCACCAAGCGATCAACCCAATTATCGGTATTGGTTGGCGTGAAGATGGCGCGCTTGATTTCGCGGATGACGCGCTTGCGGTGCGCCTTTTGAACGGCGGTGAACTGCGCGGCCAGTTCCGCGCCGGTTGCATTCTGAAAATACTTCCGCGTCCACTGCACTGAAACGTCAAACAGTCTCAGCGGAAAGCCCACCGTAACGCCCGCCGCAATCTTCTGCGCATCGCCCCGCCCGAACTCGTCCACTTCGTCCAGGCTCATATTGTCATCGCCGCCGTAGCGCCGCTGACGGTCGGTAGTCATCTCAGCGAAGGGCACAAGGCTGCGCATAATCTCGTTATGCGCCTGCAAGCTCGCATCAATCGCCCGAAAAGCATTGTCCTCGCCGATGTCAGCAATGGTTTGCTGTGAGGCGGCGAGAGTGTCCAGAGTTGTTAAAGTTCCGTATGCCACTTACTCACCTCCTAGTATCGGCTCTCAAAAAGTTGAATGCGGGTCGCGTCCACCACGTACCCGATTGGCGCCGTCCCGCCAGTTGACGCAGCGTCAACCAATCCGCCTGCGGTTGTGCCAGACAAAAACACGTCCACGCCTGGCGTCAGCCCCGCGCCGTACCGCACGCGCGGGTTGCGGTAGAGCGTGATTGCCTCTCCCGCCTTCACAGCTTGAGCCGCAAAGCCCCGTACCTTTGCGGCAGCGTTCGCGGCGGCGCCTGTGCTCTTCCAGACCTTGCCATCTGATTTGATATAGCAGGCGTCGAACGCTCCCAGGTCTTCACCCGCCACCAAGCCCGCCAGGGACTCGTTTTGCGTAGTAACTGAAGCCAGGGAGGGCGTGCCCGATTTAGCTATTGCGGCCATTTCTCACCTCGTTAAAGTGCGTAATCTCCACTCGCGGCGAGCTTGCGTTTCTCGTCCGCGATCTGATTGGGCGGCTTCGGCGGCTCACCTTTGGTCTGCTTTAGATAAGGCGTGCCTTTGACCTCTTCCGCTGGTTTCAACGCTGGCATGAATTCCGGCCAAGCTTGCTCGGCGTATTCAACCAGCGGTTTCGCTTCTTTTTTGCCGTCCGATTCGATCACGATGTAAGCTCGCTTGATGTCCTTGCCGTCTTGTTTTTCGTCTTTGATTTCAAAAGCGTGAGCGTCCGTCACCAGTTTGCTCAACACGTCTGCCTTCAAACCTGCAACCTCGGCCACGCTGCGTAGTGTGTTATTTCGCTCTGCGGCAGCCACTTTGCCTTGAAGTTCGACGTGTTCGGCTTTCAACTTGGTCAACTCGTCAGGCTTCCCTAGACTTTTGTACGCTTCCCACCTCTCACTGTCGGCCTTGCTCAACACTACAGAACCGTCAGGAGGGAGGGATTTTTCGAGGGCTTCAACTTTGGCCTTGAGTTCGCGTTTGTCGCCCCTCAACCTGTAATTCTCGCTGTACAACTCACCAGCGAGCGCCATTGCATCACCCTTTGCTTTATCAAGCAGCTTTTGTAAGCCCTCTTGCGGGCTGACATCCTTGTTATCGTCCGGCATGGTTTGGTTTGACCTTCCTTGAAGGTGAGAGCGCGTCTGCGCGACGCGGCGGGGTTGATATACAAAAGAAAAAAGGCCGCGACTCTGAACGCCTGGCTCCCTGCCTAGCATTCCAAAATCGCGGCCTATTCTCGTTATGTGAACTAGCCTATTAAGTTGTTAAAGACTGCATTGGCGGGACTCGAACCCGCGACCTTGACATTTCAGCGCGTCCGTGGCTGGCCTTGTCACAGCCCTTTGGACTCGGTTGCGCGCTTACTGTGCCTGCTCTCCCGTCTGAGCTACAATGCAATCTAGAGATCAAGTAGCACGCAGAGTCTAACAAACTCCGCGCCAAAATCAAACATTATTTCGCTGGCATTTGCAGCGCGGCTCACCGCCAACAAAACGCTTGTAGAACGCATTGGCAAGTAGAATAAGAGCAGAATATACCGCCAGCCCAAAGGCGCGATCAGTGAAAGGCGCGGACGCGCCCTCTTGCGGTTTCGTTTTAACTGCCATTACGTTCATCATCTAACCACCGTATTTTGCTGCTATTCTTTCGTCCTTTCTATGCCAATTCCGCACCGCATTAACGATAACGCCTGCACCGAATGAGCGCGCAAGCTCGGCTTTACACCGCTTGCAGCGGATAGGGGAGGCGGGGTTGTGGTGGGTGTGGTTGCTCATTGCGTAGCCATTTCCATCTCGTAAACCTTCAACAACACTTCCCGATTCGGCACGCGCATAAACTC
>Ga0196963_10001086_pt1 | contig 19886 bp, 17 predicted proteins | sample S1_5metaG_FD_148600 | JGI IMG/M metagenome (GOLD analysis project Ga0196963, IMG submission 148600) | Soil microbial communities from Anza Borrego desert, Southern California, United States - S1_5 | ecosystem: Environmental > Terrestrial > Soil > Desert | place: USA: California | collected... | reverse complement strand
AAGCCGCGCTGCCTTGACGGCGGTGATGACGGCGCCGCCGCCGACGGTGGCATGGAAGTGGTCGGTCTTGACCTCTTCGCCGAGCTCCGGTAGGCGCTCGAGGCCGACGAAGATCAGATCTTCAAACGCCTCGCCGGCGCACATCAAGGTTTGCCGAGCCGGCGTTCGAACTGTACGTTTCCGTTTCACGACGTTTTCCTGATCGGGCGGGCGATCCAGGGGGGATCGATGCCGTCGTCGTCGTGCGTGAACGACCTTCGGTAATCAGCGGCCATGTTGCGACACGGGACGATACGGGCAGCGCAGAACACCGGGATAGTTTATGCGAGCGTGGTCGGCGGTTCACGGCCGCCGTGACGGCGACTCGGAAAAGGAGGCGGGCCGGACGACCCGCCTCACGCGTGGCGACGAGCTATCGCGCTTGAGCGGCCATGCGCTCCTGGCGCGCGCGGGTCAGATGCGGGACGATGCCGACCATCCGCTCGATCAGGAACAACTGAGCGCGATGATGCATCTCGTGTTCCTTGATGCCAAGCAGCATTTCGAACGTCGACTTGGTGGCCATCGGTGTGCCAATCGGCTGCGCCAGCTGTGCTTCGCTGAGCGACTCGAGCTGTGACGCGAACGTTTCGCCATTCTTCTTCAGCGCATCGATGATCTGCGCTTTGGACGTCAGGCTCTTGGCCTGGCCGCCAAGTTCGCCCATCCAGCGGCCGAAGTCCTCCATCGAGACGTTGGTTTTCTTCTCGTTGAAGAAGCACTGCTGTGCCCAGTGCGGCGTGGTGGCCAGGTGCGCGAGCAATTCGGCGACGCTCATCGTGTCGGGCGCGGCTCGAAAGCCGTACTTGTCCTCTGGAATGTCCTCGGCCACTTGGATGGTGTTGCGGCGGACGGTGCGGAAGCTTTCGGCAAGTTCTTTGGCGCCGTAGTAAGTCATAGATGTGATCTCCTGTGAGGCGGCGTGAGGAGCCGCTACAACCGGAATGAGATGCCGCAGACAGTCGCAGGATACGCGACCAGGGATATCTTAGTGCATGTCCCGCGCGCGCATCGTCGCCATCTGGTGGGTGGCGTGCCTGTTGTGGAGCGCCGGGTGGCTGTTTCTGAAAATCGGGCTGGCCGATCTGCCTCCGATTACGTTTGCCGCATTACGACTCGCACTCGCGTTCGTCGTGTTGAGCGCGGTCGTAACGGCCCGGGACGAATGGCGAACGCTGCATCGTCGCGACGTTCCGGTCATCGCCATCAGCGGCCTGCTGTTGCTGGGCGTCAATTACGCGCTGACGTTCTGGGGTGCCCAGTACCTGCCGTCCGCATTGACGTCCGTGCTGCAGGCGACCTCGCCGGTCTTCGGATTTCTCGTCGGCGTGACGACCGGAGCCGAGCGCTTTTCGCTGGCGCGAGGCTTGGCGTTGCCACTCGGCGTTGTCGGGGTGGCGCTGGTGTCGCGCGGCCAGTTTGCGGGCGGATCGCCGGCTGGGTGGGGAAGCGCCGCTGTCATTGGCGGCGCGGCGTGTGCGGCGGTCGCTTACGCGATCGTCAAGCGGCGAACCACGCACGTGGCGCCCACCGTCATGGTGACATCCCAGACGTTATGCGCGATGGTGCCCTTGATGATCGCCGGGGTGGCACTCGACGGTAATCCTCTGCAGCATTCGTGGACGCCGCGAGCCATTATGGCGCTGCTGTATCTCGCGATTGCGAGCTCCGTGGTTGCATTCTGGCTGAATTACTGGCTGCTGAAGCGGATGTCGGCAACCAGCGTGCTGTCAATGGCGCTGGTGCAGCCGTTGATCGCCGCGGTGCTCGGCGCGATCGTGCTCGGTGAACGATTGGGGTTGCTGGCGGCGGCCGGCGGCGTTTGCATCTTGATCAGCGCGGCGATCATTCTCCAGCGGGATTGACGGTCGGGCTGACCGAGAGTTCAGTCTGCACTTCAGCGCCGACCCGCCCGCTACATTCGTAATAGCGGCATGCCCTCGAATGCCATCCACAGCATTCCACCCATCAGGGCAAGCCACGCGAGGCTCACCGCGAGAACGACGTTGCGAGGCGTCGAGCCAGGTATTCGTCGGCTGTCGAGCCATAGGCCGAGCAGCGGCAACGCCTGCAGCGCGTGCAGGCCGACAAAATGCGCGATGCGAAGATCGCCGGCGGTCGTCGACCAATTGACGAACGGCAACCCGGGGCCGCCATCCGGAGCGCCGACCGTATGCGCGTTATTGGCGACAATCACGAAGCCCTGCCACGAGCCGATGATGAAAATCAGCACGCCCGTGCGTATGCCCCACAGGTAGCCGGCATACTGCTGCGGCGTGTCGGTGCGCAGGATCGACAGAAACAGCATCATCACGAGCGTGTTGTAAATGATGACCAGTCCCATCAGGCCGAACACGAGACCGTCGAACGGAGTGGACACGTTGAAATGCGAGGTCGTCCCGCGCGCGGCCTGCAGAACGATGAAGAAGTTCTCGATCAACATCGCCAGCGCAATTGAATAGCGGACGATGCGGCGCCGCCAGATCGCTTCCTTGGTGTCCTCCATGAACCAGCCGATCGACCAGAGGAAGATGGTGCTGGAGATCAGGAACTTCATCGGCTTGATCCACGGGTTGATGCCGAGAATCTGCCGGCTGTCGACGAGCGCCAGCAGGCCGACGATGACGAGGGCGACGAGGTGCAGGGCACCGACCCCGAACAGGATCGGTTCGCGGCGGCGCAGCTCCCGGATCACGCGGCCTCGATCGTCAGCCGCTTGGTCTTCGCGGTGCGGATGGCGAAGTAGAACAGCAGTCCGATCGGCCCGAGCATGAACGTCATGAGCAGGCAGGGGATGACCACGAGGTGAGGGATCTCGCGGCGTTGCGCGTCGCGGACTTCCCACGCGCCGACGAACAGATCGAAGCAGAGATAGTGAATCCAGCCGGCCAGCAGCAGCTCGCGACATCGGCGAGGGATCCGAAGCCGCCGTCGGCGCTCTGCAGATGCATCGCGATGAGATATAGATACAGCCCAGCCAGCAGCAACGGCGCGACGATCGCGGAGATGATTTGGGTGAACGGTTGCCGGGGAACAACGGCCAGCATCAACCAGCCGGCGATCGCGATCATGGTGGCGACCGAGAACATGCGCTCGAGGTCCATGGCCGGATTGTAGCCGGGAGCCAGGACCGGGACCCGCAACGGCAATGGTTGGTGCCTGACACCAATCGTGCCGCGGGCAATGGGTGGTGCCTGACACCAATCGTGCCGCGGGCAATGGGTGGTGCCTGACACCAATCGTGCCGAGCAATGGTTGGTGCCTGACACCAATCGTGGTCGAGCTGGGTGGATCGGGAGGCGGGAACCGGCGGGGCCGGTTCCGCGGACTCCGACGACTACTGTTGCGCGCTGGTGTTCGTGGTGACGCCGCCGGTGCCAGGCAGCGCCGCGCCGTAGTAGATGGCGTTGAACAAGAACTTGAACGTGCCGTGGGGCTGGGCGCGGAAAGTAATCTCCGGTCCGAGCAGGAAGACCTTCCCCTTTCCGACGGCGGCTTCCGCTGCCGCAACGCCGTCCAGCAGATAGTGCTGGCCCCACGCCCATCCGGAGCGCAGCGACTGCTTGGTGTCGAACCACGCGACCGGACGCACGCGGTTGATCGCGGCGCTGGGGCTGAGGCGCATCACCGGGCTGTTGTCGAACATGACGTCAACGGTCTTTTCGAATCCGTAGGCGAGCGGATGGGTGTTGTCGACGGCAACCTGCAGGATCGATCCGGGAATGTAGTACTTGTCGCGCGGCAGCGCGCGCTCGGCGCCGTTGACGGTCTCGGTCAGATGGTCGGCAATCGGCAGGCCGAGGTGATGACCCAGCACCGCGGAGCCGCCGTATGCGACGATCGCGCCGCCCTCCTCGGCAAACTTCCTGAGCTGCGGGACGGTCTTGTCGATCGTGACGCGGCCGAGATGCGCGCGGTATTCGGCAGGGACGTCCTCCGGGTTCGGTTGACGTCCGCCCCCGAAACCACCGCCGCCTCCGGCGTTCTCCGGAATGCCGCCATCCGGGAAGATCAGCACGTCGAACTTTGCTTTCAGGTTGCCCGCGTCAAGGGTTTGCGGGAAGACGCGCTCGAAGTCGAACTCGAATTGTTCGAGCAGCCAGCGCGTCCAGCCAGACGGCATCGAGCCGCCATACATATCCCACAAGCCGATGCGCGGTCTGGTCAGTCGATGCGTTGGGCCGTTTGGCCGCTGCGTGACCGCCGTGAAGTTGAGGCCGAGCTCCGCCGCCGCCTTGTCGAGGGTAGCTTTCGTCGAGGGCTTTGCGCTGACGAAAACCGCGCCGGTGCCGTCGGCGCTCTGCCACGAACGGTCGGCGACGAAAAACACCTCCTCGTTCGCCTTCAGCAGGCGGTTGATCGCGATGAACGCGTCATTCTGATGATGCGACACGACATAGCCCACCGCCCCGGGCGCATCGGTGACGCGGCCGGGCGCCGGCTTCTGCAGGCCTGTCACCCTTTCGAACGGACCATCGAAGCCGTCGAGTATCCGATCGAACTTGACGCCCATCTGGTAGGCAAGCGTCCAGCCAGCGTTATCGTAAGGCGGGATCGGCGGTCCTCCTGGATATTGAAAGTCGTTTGGATGATCCTGCGGCTCGAACATATCGAGCACGTGCGGGCGGAACGCCTGCGCCGTCCTGACCACCCATGATCCAGCCGGATACTGCTTGCCGCCGGCGCTGAACGCGGCGGTCGCGCGATGGATGGCGATGCCATTCTTGATCAGGGCGTTGATGAACTTGGTCGCCGTCAGGAAGTCCGGTTGGTTCGCGGGCAGCACGTAGCCGCGCGGATCGCGCCATTCCGGCTTGTGCGCGAGCTTTTCGTACTGCGCAACGGGAACGGTGTTGCGCGCGAACCCTCCGGTCGCCATCCGCGGATCTCCGGCATCGACCTTCTGCGTGCGCGCAATCTCATCCTTCATCGCCTGGAGACGCCGCGGATACATCGTCCAGGTGTCCTTCGATCCCTTGGCGATGCTGTCGCGGCCCATTTGATAGATGTTGAAGAGAAAAATCTCGCGATTGCGCGAGGCGACATCGAGGACCGCCCAGTTCGCGGTGATCGAGTAGTCGACCGACTGCCGGAAGTGCCACTTCTGCGGCTGAATGGGATACGGGAGGTCGGCGCTGGCGATCTGTCGATCCGGCACGAACGCCACTTCCATCGGCGTCGGGTGGCCGATGGTTTCCGTCAGCAGGCCGATCATGTTGTGGAAGTACGGCGAGGTGCGGAGCCCGCCGTTCCACCACGTCGAATAATTCGCGCCGCGCCGCATCGTGGCGCCGGGCTTGTTCTCCGCGACGAAGCGGTTGTGCATGGCGGAGCCGACGACGTCGAGGCCGGTGATGATCAGCGGGTGGTAGTTGTAGTTCGCCGGATCGCGGAAGGGGGGCGCGAACAGGATCGTGCCGGTCGGCCCGGTCTGATGATGGTTGTAGATAATCTGCGGGAACCACTCGTGGTACAGCTGTGTGTTGATGTTGATCGATTCCGGCTGCGCCGACATATAGAAGTCGCGGTTGTTGTCGTGGCCGATGTACTTCTGATAGAGACGCGGCAGGTTTGCCGTCTCGCGCTTGGCCGGATCGGAGTTGCGCATGTACCAGTCGGAGACCAGCTCCATGCCGTCCGGGTTGACGTGCGCGGCCAGGATGATGACGTCGCGCAGGAAGCGCTGGTTCTCCGCGTCGTTCTTGCTGACCAGCTGATAGATCGTTTCGATCAGCTGCTGGGCGCCGAGCACCTCGTTCGCATGCAGGCCGCCGTCGATCCACACCACCGCCTTGCCGTCACGCGCCAGCGTCCGCGCCTGTTCGTCGGTGAGACCCTCCGCCAGCGCCAGACGTCGCGAGATGTCCTTGTATTTCGACAGGTTCCGGTGGTTCTCCGTCGACGTGATAATCGCCATCAACTGGTCGCGGCCCTCGGCGGTCTTGCCGATCGACTGAACCGTCATCCGATCGGATTCCGCATCGAGCTTCTTCACGTACTCGGCGAACTTCGTGTAGTTCGGCAGCACGTAGTCGGCGCCGATGTCGTGGCCGAAAAATTGTTTGGGCGACGTGACTTTAGGCGCCGTCGTCTGGGCGGACGGCGCGATCGACAACGCCAGCATGGCGACGGAGACAACGAGGGCGAACGAGCGGTTCTTCGACTGCATCCGCCGAGTATACGAGACCGGCAATTCGGAACTGGCGCGCTTTTTTGCGAGCCGCCGTAACTGCGTTCGCAGGCCCTAAGAGAAAGTTCGGGCTATTTGCAAAAGTTTGTCATCATCGCCGCGCCTGGCAATGAGTTGCAGGCCGACCGGGAAGCGGCCGGCTCGGACCGGGATTGACACGGCGGGGGTGCCGGCGGCGTTGAAGGGCCACGTATTTCGGAGGATCTTCATGCCGTCGATCCGGCCTCCGATCAGCGGTGCCGTCACCGGCACGGTCGGGGTGATGATTACATCGACAGAATCAAACAGCCGGTCGACGGCCGCCTGATACTCCTTCAATGCGCCGAGCGCTTCCTCGTACTGCGCAACCGACGGACGTGGCGTTGCGAAGAATCCCGCCATCGATTTCGAAAACGAACCCGGATTCGTGCGCCAGTCGGCGCCAAACCGGCCCCACATTTCGAAGGCGAAGATCGGATCGAACATGCGACGCATCGCGGCCGCAGACACCGGAACTTCGATCTCCTGGCCTGACGCGGTCACCGAATTCAGAGCGGAGGTCACGGCGGGATCGAGTTCGTCGAAGAAATACTTTCGCGCGACACCTATGCGCGTCGTCGCCAGCGTGTCGCGCGACAGCCCCGACATGATCTGAGCATCTTCAACCGTGCGTGTCAGGAAACCGACGTGATCGAACGTGGGCGATGCGGCAATCAGGCCGCGCGTGCTGAAGCGGCCATGCGTGGGTTTGAAGCCGACGCAGCCGCAGAAAGCGGCCGGGATGCGGACACTGCCGCCGGTATCGCTGCCCGTCGCGGCCGCGCAGAGATGCGCGACGACTGCCGCCGCGGAACCGCCGCTGGATCCTCCGGCGATGCGCTGCGGATCGACCGGATTCCGCGTCGTGCCGGTGAACGGATTGATCGTCGTGACGCCGCCCCCGAGCTCGTGGGTGTTGGTCTTGCCGAGCAGCACCGCGCCGGCGTTCGCGAGCTGATCGACGATGGCCGCGCTGTGCTCGGGAATGTGATCTTCGAACAGCAGGGAACCCGCCGTTGTCTTCACGCCTTTCGTTTCAAACAGATCCTTGTGCGCAATCGGGATGCCCCACATCGCACCGCGCGGCTCGCGCAGAGCGCGCGCGTCGGTGCGCGCCAAATCCTCGGTCACCGTGACGTAGGCGTTGAGCGCAGGATTCAATTTGGCAATGCGCGCCAGGTAGGCGTTGGTCAGTTGCAGGGGGGTGATGGCGCGTGCGGCGAGTCGCTTGGCGGCCTCGGCGATCGACAGCGACGTCAGATCGACGGCCTGCGCGCGCAGCGAACGGGCAACGACGAATGGCGCGCCAAGCAAGGCGGCCAGAACTTCCCGACGATCCATCCGGCCGAATTGTAACGGGGGGCGACGCCAGTACTGCCAAAATGGTGGGAATCTCCGCCATGTTGACCGCTCCTTACGGCTCCTGGCCGTCGCCGTTATCCGCTGCGCGGGTCACCGCCGGCACTCTCAGGTTGGATCACATCCACCTCGACGACGGCGACGTCTACTGGCTCGAGGGACGGGCATCCGAAGGCGGCCGCACCGTCATCGTCCGGCGCACCGCGGCGCGCGAAATTCTCGACATCACACCTGAGGGCTTCAACGTCCGCTCGCGCGTCCATGAGTACGGCGGCGGAGCGTACACGGTCCACGGCGGCACGGTGTTCTTCTCGAACTTCGCCGATCAGCGACTGTATCAACAGGAGCGCGGCAAGGCGCCACTGCCGATCACGGAACCCGGCGCGAGTTACGCCGATTTCCGGATGGATGCGTTGCGGTCGCGGCTGATTGGCGTGCGCGAGCAGAACGGCGACAACGCGATTGTGTCGATTCCCGGCGACGTGCTCGTCGAAGGTGCGGACTTCTATTCCGATCCGATCGTCAGCGCCGATGGCCGGTTCCTGGCGTGGCTCGAGTGGCGGCACCCCAACATGCCATGGGACGGCACCGAGTTGTGGGTGGCGATGTTCAAGCCCGACGGATCGATCGGCGCCCGCGAACACGTCGCGGGCGGCCGCAGCGAGTCGATCTTCCAGCCCGAATGGGCACCGGACGGCCGGTTATATTTCGTATCCGATCGAACCGGCTGGTGGAACCTGTATCGCTGGGATGGCGTCCGTGCCGAAGCCGTGCGGCCGATGGAAGCCGAGTTCGGCAAGCCGCAATGGACGTTCAGCATGGTGACCTACGCGTTTGTCGATCGGCAGTACATCGCGGCCACCTACTCCGAAGGCGGGCGTTGGAAGCTCGGCATGATCAATGTCGAGACCAAGAGCTTCGAACACGTGCCGCTCCCGGTGCAGCCGCTCGAGTCGATCACAGCCGCGGCGGGCACCAATGGCTCGGAGATTTACTTCATTGGCGGTTCGCCGACACAGCCTCCCGCAATCATGCGCCTCAACGAAGTGATTCGCGCTTCGGCGGGCGATCCGATTCCGCCCGAGTGGATATCGATCGCCGAACCGGTGACGTATCGAGTTGGCGATCGCGACGTCCATGCGTTCTACTACGCGCCGAGGAATCCGGACGTTGAGGCGCCTGCCGGCGAGGCGCCGCCGCTGATTGTGATTACGCACGGCGGACCGACGGGCGCGACCACCGATGTCCTCGATCCGAAGATTCAGTTCTGGACCAGTCGGGGCTTCGCGGTGCTCGATGTCAATTACAGCGGCAGCACGGGTTACGGCCGCCCGTATCGCGACCGTTTGAAAGGCCAATGGGGTATCGTCGACGTCGAGGACTGCGTTGGCGGTGCGGAAGCGATGGTCCGCCTGGGGAAGGCGGACCCGGAGCGCCTGATCATTCGCGGCGGCAGCGCGGGCGGCTACACGACGCTGGCGGCGCTGACCTTTCACGACACGTTCAAGGCCGGCGCAAGCTATTACGGCATCAGCGACCTCGAGGTGCTGCAGCAGGACACCCACAAGTTCGAGTCGCGCTACAACGATTCGCTGATTGGCCCGTATCCAGACGCGCGCGAGACCTACGTTGAGCGATCGCCGATTCACTTCACGGATCGCCTGTCGTGTCCGATCATCCTGTTCCAGGGGCTCGACGACAAAGTCGTGCCGCCCAATCAATCCGAGATGATGGCCGAAGCGGTCCGCAAGAAGGGCATCAAGGTGAAGTACGTGACGTTCGAAGGCGAGCAGCATGGCTTCCGCAAAGCCGAGAACATCATCCGCTCGCTCGAGGAAGAGCTCGCGTTCTATCGCGATGTTTTCGGTATGATCGACGCGTGATCGTCAAGAGGTTGTTCGAACCGCTGATCGCGCAAAACAGCTATCTGATTGGCTGTGCAGCCGCCGGCGAAGCGATCGTCATCGATCCCAATCGCAACCTGCAGCAATATGTCGACGCCGCCGCGGCGGCGGGCCTTCGCATCACGCATGTGACGGAGACGCACATTCACGCGGACTTCGCCTCCGGGGCGCGCGAGCTGGCGCACCGGACCGGTGCCACGCTGTGTCTCTCTGACGAAGGCGACCAGGACTGGAAGTATCGATTCGACTACGACCGCCCGTTGAAGCACGGCGATCGCATCACGCTTGGCAACGTTACGATCGAGGTGCTGCACACGCCGGGACACACCCCCGAACACCTCACCTTTCTGGTCACCGACGGAGCGGCCGCCGATCGAGCGATTGCCGCGGTCACCGGCGACTTCGTCTTCGTCGGCGATGTCGGACGTCCGGACCTCCTCGAGAAGGCGGCAAAGCAGGCGGGGACGATGGCGGCGAGTGCGAAGACGTTGTGGAGAAGCCTCCAGGAGTTCGCGAAGCAGCCGGACTGGCTGCAGATCTGGCCCGGCCACGGGGCCGGATCGTCCTGCGGCAAGGGCATCAGCGCCGTGCCGCACAGCACCATGGGCTACGAACGGCTGTTCAACTGGGCTTTCAACGTGAAGTCGGAAGCCGAATTCGTCGAGCAGGTCCTCACCGGGCAGCCCGATCCGCCGCCGTATTTCGCGGTGATGAAACAGGTCAACAAGGAGCAGCGACTAGCAGCTGATGATCAACGATCTCCCGATCGCGCTGCTGACAACGTCGGCCAGCCCACGCTAGAGGAGGTACTGGCCGCCGGTCACCTCGTCGTGGACACACGATCGGCGGAGCAGTTCGCCGCGAGCCATCGACACGGCGCTCTCAACATTCCGCTCAACGGTTCATTCGTCACGTGGGCAGGGTGGCTGGTTCCGTACGATCGTTCCTTTTATTTGATTACCGATCGCCTCGACGACGTGCGGCGCGCGCTGGCATTGATCGGTCTCGATCGCATCGCCGGTCACTTTTCTGAATTTTCAGGCCGGGGCGGCGAATCGATTCCGCAGATTGACGCCGAGGAATTGTCGCGGCGACTGGCGTCGAATGGCTTGGTGCTGATCGACGTGCGCAACGATCACGAATGGCAAGACGGGCACATCCCCGCAGCGATGCACATCCCGCTCGGCCGCCTGGCGGAGCGTATCGACGAAGTGCCCGCCGACAAACCGATCGTCGTTCACTGCCAGCTCGGTGGACGCTCTGCGATTGCCGCATCGGTGTTGCAGCGCCTCGGGCGAAAGAACGTCGCCAACCTCGTCGGCGGGTATAGCGCCTTTGTCGCCCGATGAAAAAGATCCTCGCCGGCTGCCTGATCGTCATCGTCATCGCCCTCATCGGTTTTGGCGTAGCCGGTTACTACGCCTACCGTGCGATGAAACCAATGATCGACAACGCCGCCGGCTACATGGACAAGGCCCGCGAAGTTGCGCGCCTCGGCGAAGGGATCACGAACCGGCGCCCCTTCGAACCTCCGAAGAACGGCGAGCTGACGTCGTCACAAGTGGAACGATTCATCGCCGTGCAGACGCGCGTGCGCGCGGAATTGGACGACCGGTGGCAAGAGATCGAGAAGAAGTCGTCGGAGATTCGCGCCAGGGCCGAGCGTGGCAGCAGCGACTGGACACTCAGCGAATTCACCGCGGTGTTCTCGGACATCGCCAGCATCTATCTCGACGGCCGTCGCGCGCAGGTCAACGCACTCAACGTTCAGAAATTCTCCGAAGCCGAATACGAATGGGTGCGCAAGCGGGTCTACGAGGCGGCCGGCGTCGAGCTGGCCGGCAACATCGATTTCTCGCAGGTCGAGTCGCTGGCGCGCGATCAGTCCGTCGGCTTACCCGAGATCGATGTTCCCAAAATCCCCGAAGCGAATATCCGGCTGGTCAAACCGCATACGGCGAAGATCAAGCAGTGGATACCGATGGCGGTGTTGGGGCTGTGAGGGGCTCATGGGCTAATGGGCCAAGGGGCCAAGGGGCTCAGGGCCGATGGGTCGATAGGCCGATGGGCCGATGGGCTGATGGGCCGATGGGCTGATGGGCCGATGGGCGAAGGGGCGAAGGGCCAAGGGGGCCAAGAGGCCAAGAGGCCAAGCGGCTAAGGGCGGCTATTGGTTCACTAGTTCAACAGGATCGCCAACCGTAATCTCTCCGTCGTCGAGCACTTCGCCAAACGCGCCGCCGCCCCAGGGCACGCTCATCGCGTTGCGCAATCCCGGTACGGCTTCTTCCATCTGTTCGCACGGCTTTGTTTCACCGTAGATGCGGATGCGGACGTTGCCGATCTTCAGGATTTTCCCGCGCGCGTCGGCGAAGTCGATGTCGGAGACCAGCAGGTTGGCGCGCCGCAGACGCGGGTCGGGAATGTCGCCGAGCGCAGCAGTCACTTCGTGCCAATGCTTGTTCGACACGATGGTCACTTGCCGCTTGCCGCCCTGGTTCGCGTTGCCGACAATGCCGCGGCCGGCTTTCAGTCGGGCGCGCTCGGCTTTGTCCATCGGACCGCCGTGCATTCGTTTGATCCAGATTTGCTCTAAACGGCTCATCGACCAGATCTTACAGGGCACGGTCGCGGATCGGCGATCGGGATGAACCAAATCCAACTTCACTCCGTCTAAGATAGACACTTGTCTATATGTCAGATGTGAAGATCCCCGACGCGGAAGCTGACGTGCTCGCCGTTCTGTTCGAAGAAGGCGAGGCGACCGCCCGCACGGTGCGGGAGCGGCTGGCAAAGAGGCGGCCGATGGCGCACGGCAGTGTCGTCACGTTGCTGACCCGGCTGGAGGAACGAGGTCTGGTCAAGCGGCGTAAGGCGGACCAGGGCAAGGCGTTCGTGTTCCGTCCGGCGAAGGCGCACGCGCGCGCCTTTGGCCCGGCGGTCTCACGCTTGCTGCAGCGCGCGTTCGGCGGCAAGCCGGCGGCACTCGTCGCATCGTTGTTCGAGACCGCGCCGCCAACCCGCGAAGAGCTGGACGATCTGGAAGCGCTGGTCGCTCGGCTTCGAGAGCAACGCAAGTGACCGTCTGGCGCATGTGGATTGTCGGGCAGATCGACGCCTCGATCGTTGCGGCGTTGATTCTCGTAGCGGTTCACTTCGGGCGGCATCTATTACCGCCGGCCATTCGATCGGCGCTCCTCGCCATCGCCCTCGTCCGTCTGGCATTGCCACCGCTGATTCGATCGCCGTGGTCCGAAGCACTCGTTGACGCGGCTCCGATCGACGACGCGCGGTCGACGATGGCGTTGTGGCTGCACGACGATGCTTGGCAGACGATTGCAGCCCTGACGACTATGGTCAGCATCCTGCTATTGATTCGCCTCGGCCGGAGCATCGCGGTCAGCCGTTCGCTCGCGGTGGCGGGTACACGGCCCGGTCCGGATGGATTGCAAACGAAGGTCGAAGTCCGCATTGCGCCGGACGATCGCGGACCGCTGGCGGCCGGGTTCCGCGACCGCGTCATCGTACTGCCCGCATCGATCCTCGAAACCGCATCGCGGCAACAACTCGCGGCGGTGCTCGCGCATGAAACAGGCCATCACGAGCGCCGCGATCTGGTGTGGATGGCGCTGGCAAGGGCGGCAGCCGCGATCGTGTGGTTCAACCCGCTGACGCATCTGATCAGCCGTGCGCTGCTGGCCGCCCGAGAGGACGGCTGTGACGATTGGGCGATGGCGCGCACCGGGCGCGATCCGTTTGCCTACGCACAGGCCTTGCTGCAGTCGGCCCGGTTAATGGCTGCTCGCGATAACGGAATGCTGATCGCTCGAGCGCATCCCATGGGCGTGCGCGTGCGCCGGTTGCTGGCGGCGTCCGCTGTCCGCGACGAACGGCGGACCGCTCCGCTGTTCGTGGTGATCCTCATCGCGGCAGCAGCATTTATTCCGGCTGCGCATACGCCGAATGTTTCCGACGATCTGAATCCACCCACACGCGTCGTCATCGTCGTTCGACGCTGACCCTTTTTTTTGAGGAGTAAATAGACAAATGTCGATATCAAACATCGGACTCGGGCTTCTGGCGCTGGTGCTGAGCGTTCCGTCGGCCCTGTTCGCTCAATCGCCAGCCGATTTGCAACGCCTGGCCGTACTCGAGGACCGCAGCAAACCCAGCGGCAGGAAAATCGAGCTCGCTTACGCACTCCTGAAGAGCACGGCGGCCACACCCGGATCGCCGATCGTGTATCTGGATGGCGGTCCGGGAGGCTCGGGTGTCGGGTTGTATCGCGTCGAGGAGTACCGGCGCCTGTTCGACGCGATGCGCGCTGCGGGCGACGTGATTCTGCTCAGCCAACGCGGCACCGGGTTCTCAACGCCGCGGCTGACCTGCGCGGGCAAGGCCCACGCACCCGCGGATCTCTTTGTAAGTGCCAAGCGCATGATCGACGCGCTCACCCCGCGTGTCGTCGCGTGCGGCGACGAGCTGCGTGGCAAGGGCATCGATCTCGACGCCTACAACACCGAAGCCAGCGCCGACGATCTGGAGGATCTGCGCAAGGCCATCGGCGCGCCGAAGATCAGCCTGTTTGGATTCAGCTACGGCACGCACCTGGCGCTGACCATGGTGCGGCGCCATCCGGCAAGCATCGACCGCGTGATTCTCGCCGGCACCGAAGGCCCCGATCACACCCAGAAGCTGCCGCACACATTCGATCTGCAGCTCGCGAGGCTGGCGTTCTTCGAATCGCCGACGTCGGATCTCGTGGAGGTCACGCATGCGGTGATGGCGACGCTCGACAGGTCGCCCGTGCAAGCGGGCGGCTTGACGATCGGTAAGGAGGGGTTTCAGTACCTGCTGCGGCGTGACATCGGCGACACCAACGACACGGCCAACCTGATTAAGATGATTCGTGACGCCGCGAAACGCGATTACGGGATGCTCGGCAAGTTGGCCGCGCGTCGCCACGCCGAGCTCAATGGCGGGATGGCCATCATGCCGTTCGCGATGGATTGTGCCTCGGGCGTCACCAGCGAGCGCCTCGCGCGCATCAACCGAGAACTGCCGACAAGCGCGCTGGGCGTCATGACGAATTTTCCGTTCCCGTTCGTGTGCGACGCGCTGCAGATCACGACGCTGCCTGATGCGTTTCGTGCGCCAATCGTCTCGACCCTGCCGGTGTTGTTCATCAGCGGCACGCTCGATTCGAATACGCCGCCGTATCAGGCCGAGGAAGTGCGGTGGGGGTTTCCGAACAGCACGCACCTCGTGATTGAGAATGCCGGTCACGAAAGCACGCTGCCACGTCCCGACGTGCAGCGTGCGATCGTCGACTTTCTGAAGAGCAGCCGCTAGCGGCGCGAAATGTTCACGCCGCCATTCGTGGTGCGGACGCGCACCAGCGGGCCGCCGGAGCCAAGGGTGGTGTTGAGGCCGCGACGCGGCGTCAACTCACCCTGCACGGTGATTGGAAAATCGATCCGCAGGCCGCCATTGACCGTGCGCGTTTCGAGCTCCGCGTTGTAGTTGTCCGGCAGCCGCAGCGTCACGCCGCCGTTGCTGGTCTCGACGTCAAGACCCTCGCCGTCCCAGCGGTCGCCGCTCAGCGTCACGTTCAAACCGCCGTTGCGCGTCTCGCCGTTGACGCGCCCGCCGACATCCTGCAGCCGCACGCCGCCGTTGACCGTGTCGAACCGCATCGTGCTGTTGACGCCGACGATGGTGATGCCGCCGTTGGTGGCGCGGAGGTCGAGGTCGTTGCGTCGCGGTACGTTGATGCGATAGCTGACCGACCACGATTCGCGGCGTTCCACGTCGGGTCCGGTCGCATACACCCGGCCGCCGCCGGCCTGCACCTGTACCTGACCGGCGATGTCGCGCGCGCGTTCAGCGCTGCGGGCACGCCCCTGCACGACGGCGCGGATGCGAATCTCGTTGCGATCCCACCCCTCGACGACAATGCCGCCATTCTGCCCGGCATCCACGTTCAGCGGACCGGCGCCCATCGTCGATTCGCGGACTTCGCAGTGCTGCTGCTCGTCGTCGTTCCAGCGATTGTTGTTGCTGCAGGGATCGGCGTCAGAGCCCACTTGCGCGCCGGCAGTGTCGCCGTAACGATAGCTGCGCTCGGAGAGGCGGCGGTGATAACGCATCTCGTCTTGAATCCGCCTGCGAACTTGCGCGTTGACCCGGGCACGGACCTGGCGGCTGATTGCCTCGGCGCGCAACGCGGCGCGGCGCTCGGCGCGGTCGGTGGCGCGCTGCGCATGCCGGGTGACGCGCTCCCAGGTCCGCTCGACGGCCTCCTGGGCTCGTTCGAGGGCGCTTTCGACGCGGCTGCGCACTTCATCACGATGGTGGTTCGGCTCCCAGCGGAAGACCTGCGCGTCGGGAGCGGCGGCCATTCCGGCGAGGATGGCGGCAGTGAAGAGGATGCGAAGGGTAAAGGTCGTCTTCATGGCCTGTTGGACGAGAGGACGACGAAAAACGTTTGCGGCGCCTCAGTCCTCTGTGGTGGCGATTGGCCGAGTCGGGTCGGATGACCATTCCGACCAGGACCCTGGGTAGATTTTGGCCCCATGCATCCCTGCATGTTCAAGAGCCAGAAGGTTGTGGCACGCGGTCACCCCTGACCCGCAATAGACGATGGTGTCGCGCGGATCCCTGCCTTTGAGCACGGCCTGCCACTGCGTCCGCAGGTCGTCGGGTGACTTGAACGTCTTTTCGGCGGTCAGGTTCTGTTGAAAAAAATAATTCGCAGCGCCCGGGATGTGGCCACCGACGGGGTCGAGCGTCTCGCCGATGCCGCGAAACCGTTCGGGTGTCCGCGAATCGACGAGCAGCCGCAGCGGGCTGTTGAGGTCCTTGATCACGTCATCGGCGGTGACACGCCATCCGGGCCGCGGCGAGCCTTTGAAGTTGCCGCGTGTGGACGATTCAACGCCGCCGCGAACCGGATGACCTTCTTTCTGCCACCGCGCCAGCCCGCCGTCCAGCACCGCAACCGCGTCGTGTCCCATCCACCGCAGCATCCACCACAACCGGCTCGCATACATGCCGTTGTCGCCGTCGTAGGCCACGACCTGCATGCCGGACGAAATGCCGAGGTCGCTGAAGTTGCGGATGATCTGATCGATGTCCGGCAGCGGATGCCGTCCATTCCTGCCGGTCTTGCTTCCCGAGAGGTGGCGATCGAGATGGGCGTAACGCGCACCTGGAATGTGCGCCTCCCGATACAGCTCTTCGCCGCGGTTCGGGTTGGTCAGATCGAACCGGCAGTCGATCACGATCCAGGTCTGATCCGTCAGCTTACCGGCGAGTGTGGTGGGATCGATCAGGGTCTTGTACATCTGGTGACGTCGCGATCTCGTGATCTGGTGATCTGAATTCAGGGACGACGCAACTGCTCAGCTAGCTGATGCAGGAACAATCCTACATCGGTGACGATGCCGATGGTTTGCGTAGACCCGCGATCGGATAGCTTGGTGACAACCGCAGGGTTGATATCCACGCAAATCACCTTCACCCACGACGGCAGCATGTTGCCGACGCCGATGCTGTGCAGCATCGACGACAACATCACGACCACTTCGACGCCGGCCAGCGCGCGCCCGTAGGCATCCTGCGCCTCGGTCAGATCCATCACCGTCTCCGGCAGCGGCCCGTCGTCGCGGATCGATCCGGCGAGGATGTAGTGGACGCCGTGGACGTGGCACGCGTGCATGATGCCGGTGGTCAGTACGCCGCCGTGGACGGCTTTGCCGATGCCGCCGGCGCGGCGCACGGTGTTGATGGCGCGCATGTGGTTGCGGTGGCCGTGCTCGACGGGATGGCCGCTACTGAGATCGATGCCAAGCGAAGTGCCCGACAGCGCCACTTCGATGTCGTGCACCGCGAGCGCGTTGCCGGACAGCAGCACGTCGACGTAGCCCATGCGAATCAGGTCGCAGAAATATTGGGAACCGCCGGTGTGCACGACAACCGGTCCGGCGACGAAGGCAATCCTGCCGCCGCCGTTTTTGACGCGGCGCATCAGCTCGGCGACGCGCCGCACCGCCGTCTCGACTCGCCGCTCCGACGACACCTCGTTGCTCATGAAACCGAACGATGGCTTGTCACGCGACTGCACGTCCGGAGCAACGCGAATCCCCTGCATACCGCAGACGATCAGATCGCCCTGTTTGATGTCGCGGAGTTTGCGGCACTCGACGCGGGCGCTGTCGTCCGGACTGCGGGCGGCGGAGACGACTAACACCGCGTCCATGCGCTGGTTGCTCACGCCGATCCATTCGCCGTCGAGAAACACCGACGTGCGATGGTTTGTCGTCGAGTAGAAATCTTCGGGAGCGGCGCCGTCCATGTCGGCCGGCCGAAGCAGCGCCTCGGGCGTGCCTTTGACGTAGCAGCCGAACACGGACAGGCTTGCGAGCAAATCCTGCAGGCGCTCGTCGCTATCGGCGGTGAGCTTCAACGTCAGGTGCGAGCCCTGCGCGTTAGTGCGGCCGATGTCGAAGCGGAGAATCTCGTACTCGGAGCCGTGCTCGACGATGGTGGTGAGGATGGATTGGAAATTGCCGGAGTCGATGAGGTGACCTTCGGCTTCGACGGTTTCGGAGATCATGTTGAAAGTGCCCGGCGCCAGGGGTGGCGCCAGGCACTGTATTTTACCCGGCGATGATGCCGGGTGCCGCGGGTATTACCCGCGCTGGAGCGCGGCGATGCGGTCTTCGAGCGGAGGGTGCGTCGAAATCAGCGCCATGAAACCCTTGCCGCCGTTGATCTTCATCGTCGCCAGCTGCGGCTGCGAGTTGTCGACCATCTCCTTGTTCGCCATCAGCCGCTGCAGCGCGGCAATCATGTTGCCACGGCTCGACAACGCCGCGGCGCCGGCATCCGCCCGGAACTCGCGCGCGCGAGAGAACCAGCCGACGACGATCATGCCGAGGAACGTGAAGACGATGTCGAAGACGATCGTCGAGACGAAGAACACCAGGTGCGAGATGCGCTCGTCGACGAGCTGCCGGATCACGTTCGCAATCACGCGCGAGAAGAAGATCGAGAACGCGTTGACGACGCCCTGGATCATCGTCATCGTCACCATGTCGCCGTTCTGAATGTGCGAGACTTCATGCGCCAGCACGCCTTCGACTTCCTCACGGCGCATCGAGCGCAGCAAACCGCTCGAGACGGCGACCAGGCTGCGGCTCTTGCTGGGGCCGGTGGCGAAGGCATTCACTTCCGCTGACTCGTAGACACCGACTTCCGGCATCGGCAAGCCGGCTTTCCTGGAGAGCTGCTCGACGGTCGAATACAGCCAGTCGAGCTCGGCGTGGCCGGTGCGGCCGTCGACCAGCTGCACGCCCATTGCCGTCTTGGCCATCCAGCGCGACAACGCCAGAGAAATCAATGCGCCGCCGAAGCCCCACACCAGCGAGAACATCGCCAGCGCGACGTAGTCGACGCCGGTGGGCGTGAGGAACCCGCCAACGCCGAGGAGAGCCATCACGATCGACAGCGTCACCATGATGGCGAGGTTGGTCAGCACGAAGAGGAGAATCCGTTTCATGCTCCAAGAATAGCAAAGCGGCGAAGGGACGGGAAAATCAGTAATTTGGACCCAATACCTCGGTTTAATCGATGGACGTCCAGCAGGGACCCCGCTACTGGGCTCGGGAATAACCCTCGGCGAGTTTTTTCCGCGCGGACTCGACGTCGCGGTGGAACACGAACAGTGCGTCCGCGCTCTCGTTTTTGTCGGTGAAATTCCAGGTCTTGCCGCCGCGCTGTTTCACGCGCAGGTTCTTCTGCATGTAATCGACGACGAAGGTTTCGACCTGCGCATACGGCAGCGTGAACGCATCGCCCGTGTTTGCCGTGTCGTAACGCAAGCCATCGAGCGTGGCGCTGAGCGCGCCTTCGCACGAGCCGATGCCATGCTTGTGCACCACGCTGACTCGCGCATTGAGGCTGACTTCCTTGATGCGAATCGTCACGTCGTTGGGCCCGGCGGCCAAATCAACCGTCTTCGTCACGCTGTCGTAACCCGTTGCCGTCACCTGAATGCGTTTGCTGCCGGGCTCGAGCTTGTCGAGCGACAGCGGCGTATTGCCGACGAACTGGCGATCGATGAATATCGACGCGCCCGGCACATCGGTGTCGATCCGCAGCGACGCCAAGGTTGGTGCCGGCGCCGGGGCGGGAGGTGTTGCCGTTGCAGGAGACGGTGCAGCCTTCGCTGGGGCCTTCCGCATCGGTTCGACGGGCGGGGTTGTCGGTACCGGCGTCGGCGGCTCGACTTTCTTAGGGACGATGCGCGAGCTGGCTGGCGCCTCGAGCGCGACTTCCGCCTCCGGTTGCGGTCGATGCAGCACATACGCGAT